>RCMY010002281.1_pt1 | contig 17432 bp, 18 predicted proteins | sample 2041341 | NCBI WGS metagenome assembly RCMY01 (sample SAMN09708234, study PRJNA481090) | Marine sediment metagenome, whole genome shotgun sequencing project. | reverse complement strand
TTATTCTTTTTATTAGAATTTAAAGAGCAATTATATTACTCTTTTTTTTTATATAATATTTAGTATTATACTTCGTTAGCATATAGTAATAGTATAATATGGTTCATAAAGTTAAACGGAAAAAAGCAAAAAAAAAGATATTCTTAGAATCTCTTCTAGTTTTCTTTATTGCTATTTCTCCTTTTTTATATAAAATATATGATTATCTACCATATGATTCGAATGACAATGCCTCAATTTTAGGTATAATCATTGGTGATAATGGATTTCAAGACACCCAAACTTTTCTTTGGTTTCTAACCTCCAAAATTGTCCCTCTTTATTTATTGATCTTTTGGTTTTTAACCTCAAGAGATTGGTGGTATCATATCATTATCATACCAATAGCTATGTATGCCTTTCAATTATTTGAAGTGTTCTATGATTCAGATGACATTGTAGATACCGATAATATTTGGTGGTTAATCCCTATCTGCCTTATCACTATTCCCTTTGTATATTTCATTCGTATCAAGCTTTACGATAAACATGTTCACGGTATTGATTTAGAAGCTATTGATGCTGAGCTTGAAGAACTTAAAACTAAGGGGTTTGAAAGCGACAGCGACAAACCTAATGAAGAATCTATTTCGAATGATGAAGTATTAGAAATTCCATCTTTATCTGAAGAATTAAATTCAAAATTGTCAACAGGTAATATTGAGCATACATTAAAAGGCATTCAAGGAAGAATTCAGAACTGGTTACACTTCAAGTTTTAAATACTTATTTCCATATATTTTTAGTTAATTATTCATTTCCTTAAAAATTGTACATTTGAGTTTCAATCAATTGATTTGAAAAACGTACATTTTTAATTATGAGCCAACCCACTTCGCCATTTAGTAAGCATCAATTACTTCCTCAAGAAGAAACATTAGAAGTTTTTAGACAAAAAGGAGAATTATTTATTGGCATTCCTAAAGAAAATCAATATCAAGAAAAACGTATTTGCCTTACTCCCGATGCTGTAAATGCAATCACCTCTAATGGTCATCGTGTATTAATTGAATCAGGTGCTGGCGAGGGTGCGCATTATACCGATTTAGATTACACACAAGCAGGTGGTGAAATTACCAAGGATACTAAAAAAGTGTTTGCATGTCCGCTAATTCTAAAAGTAGAGCCCCCTACCCTAACCGAAATAGAATTCATTAATCCGCAGACCGTCATTATTTCGGCCCTTCAAATAAAAACTCAATACAAAGAATATTTTGAGGAATTAGCCAGAAAACGAATTACGGCGATTGCCTTTGAATATATTAGAGATGATGAAGGTAAATACCCTGCTGTACGATCGCTCAGTGAAATAGCTGGTATTTCATCTGTTTTAATAGCAGCAGAATTAATGGCTGCAAACAATAATGGAAACGGGCTTATGTTCGGTAATATAAGTGGTGTACCCCCTGTAGAAGTTGTGATTATTGGTGCAGGAACCGTAGGTGAATTTGCAGCAAGATCAGCAATTGGTATTGGCGCGAATGTAAAGGTTTTTGACAACTCAATAACTAAACTAAGAAATATACAGACTAACTTAAAACAGACTGTTTATACATCAACAATACAACCAAAGAACCTTTTAAAAGCTCTTAAACGTTGTGATGTTGCCATTGGCGCGACTAGAGGTAAAGATAGGTCACCCGTAGTTGTATCTAGTACTATGGTAGAACATATGAAAAAAGGCGCTGTAATAATAGATGTAAGTATTGATACGGGTGGTTGTTTTGAAACTAGTGAAATAACCAGTCATAATAAGCCTACTAGAAAAAAGTTTGATGTAATTCATTACGGCGTACCTAATATTCCGTCTAGATACCCTAAAACAGCTTCAGTTTCAATAAGTAATATTTTTACTCCTTATCTTTTGAAAATTGGTGAGGATGGCGGACTAGAAAATTCACTGCGATTTGACAAAGGCTTAAGAAACGGACTCTATATGTATCATGGAATTCTTACCAATAAATCGGTTGGCGAATGGTTCGATTTACAATACAGTGATATTAATTTCTTGATTTTTTAGAATACTTCCTATTTTACTTTTCCCATCCTTTTAAAAAGGTATAATTTCGCATTCTTAAATAATTCAATAAAGAACTAAATGGATTTTCTAAAAAGGTTAGGTTTTTTCTTGATAGGCTTGTCTATCGGCATCGTTTTTCTAACCATATTCTTAAAAAAGAAGTCAGAAGAAACAGGCGTATATTTTTGTTATCTACCAAATTGTCGTACCCTAAAAGATATTCGCTCGAAACCTATGTATTACAGCGATGAGGCCAAACTAAAATTAGTTGAATATCAATTAGATTCTCTTGATGTAAAGAATATATTAACTGAGGGTGATGTAGATTTCAGTAGTAGTGACACCAAATCAGTTCCTTGCAAAACCTATATAGTAGAATCTGAATTAAAGGAACGTGATTGGAAATTCACTGTTCAAAATTGCAGAAACAAAGCCACTCTTCAACAAATAGAAGTGCAATAGAATATTCTTATATTTTTCTACGCTTTCTTTCTTTTTTAAGCAACTTTAATTCCCTACTTGTTTGTCCGGCTACCGATGTATTCTCATCTGCTCGTCTAATTAAGTATGGCATAACATCTCTAACAGGTCCAAATGGTAAATATTTAGCAACATTATATCCATTCGCTGCCAAATTGAAAGAAATATGATCGCTCATACCATATAATTGGCCGAACCAAACATGCTCGTTATTTCTAGCAATGCCTTTCTTATCCATCAACTCCATTAAACGATAACAACTGTCTTCATTATGTGTACCTATGAATATTGATAGCGTATCCAGATTTTTAATCATATATTCAATTGTAGCATCGAAATTCTCATCTGTCTCTGCTTTAGTTTTGCAGATAGGCGAAGTATATCCTTTTTCTATGGCCCTATCATTTTCCTTTTCCATATATGCACCACGAACTACTTTCATACCTACTTTAAAGCCATCTTCCTCAGCACGTTCATGTAATAGTTTTAAGTAAGGTAAACGATCCCATCTATAGGTTTGCAGCGTATTAAATACAATTCTTTTCTTTTTATTGTATTTACGCATCATGTCTTCTGCTAAATCATCAGCTGCATCTTGCATCCAGCTTTCCTCACCATCAATTAATAATGAAACTTCAAGGTCATGCGCTTTCTTGCATACTTTATCAAACCTATTTATAACACGTTGCCATTCGGCTTGTTCATCTTTTGTAAGTTCTTTTTTTTCACTTATTTTCTTGTATAGCGCAAATCGACCAAATCCTGTAGGTTTAAAAACCGCATAGGGTATCGCTTCTTTTTCTTTAACGAAATCTAATATTTTCAATATAATTTCAGTAGCAGTATCAAAGGGATCTTCTTCTTCTTTACCTTCTACAGAATAATCTAAAACCGAACACACCCCTTTCTCCCACATTCTATCTACCACAGGCAGACAATCCCTTTCGTTAATACCACCACAAAAATGGTCAAAAACCGTAGCTCTAATTAAACCTTCTACTGGCAAATGTGCTTTAAATGCAAAATTTGTTATTACCGAACCCATTTTCACTAATGGTTCATTCGAGATCATTTTAAAGAGAAAATAAGCTCTCTCTAATTCTGAATCTGATTTTAGAGCAAATGCTGTTGCAGTATTTTCAAATATTTGGTCCATTTTTTATTATTTCTATAGCTGGTAAATATAATCACAGATTTTATAATCCTAAGACTAAAAATAACCTTTATTTTGTGTTTAATTAGAAACCAATACTTAGCCATACCATATTATGGAATCTATAATTTCAGACTCTTACGAAGTACATTTTAATGAAAATGCTTTTAATTCACTTAATGCCCATTTAGCCATAAAAGCATATTCCATTGTTTTTATTTTAGTTGATGAAAATACACATGAGCTGTGTTTGCCTCAGTTTATGGCAGAAATCAATGGTGAATATCAATTTGAAATCATTGAAATTGAATCTGGTGAGATTAATAAAAATATAGAGACATGTGTTGGTGTTTGGGAGGCCTTATCTGAACTCGGTGCTGATAGAAAAAGTATTTTGATTAATCTAGGCGGTGGAGTTTTAACCGATTTAGGTGGTTTTGTAGCTTCTACATTTAAAAGAGGAATTGACTTTATTAATGTGCCAACCACTCTGTTATCTATGGTAGATGCCTCTGTTGGCGGTAAAACTGGAGTAGATTTAGGTTCTTTAAAAAATCAAATAGGCGTAATTAACCAGCCAGTTATGGTATTGGTGGTGCCAGATTTTCTAGACTCATTAGATAATAGACAAGTTAGAAGCGGATTTGCTGAAATGCTTAAACACGGACTTATTCAAGATAAACTGTATTGGGAAGCGCTAAAACAAGCCGAAAGCTTAGAGGATATGAAAAAGCATATTCTTTCATCAATTCAGATAAAGAACAATGTTGTTATACAAGATCCGACAGAGCAGAATATTAGAAAAATATTAAACTATGGACACACACTAGGTCATGCCATAGAATCTTATTTTTTAGAGAATGATTCAAAAGAAACCTTGCTGCATGGTGAGGCTATTGCCATTGGAATGATTTTGGAAGGATATTTATCCAATAAATTAACAAATCTCCCATTAGCTACTTTAGAAGATATTAAAACTACTTTTTTAAATAGATATGAAAAAGTAGAATTTTTAGAAGAAGATTTCGATAACATTCTCAAACTAATGAAGTACGACAAGAAAAATTCGCATGGAAAAGTGAATTTTGTACTCTTAAAAGAGATTGGTAATCCTGTTTTTGACATTGAAATTCCTACAGAATTATTTGCTGAAGCTTTCGCTTACTACAAAGTTTAAAAACTTCATATACCAAAAACACCACTTTCACAACTATACAAATTTAATTGACTGTATAATTACTAGCTTAGGTTAAGAAATTAAGTAACCTTCTTAAACCAAATTAGTTATGACCAGAAGACTTATCGATTATCGCAAATTAGACCACCAATTAGCCGCACTTTTAATTGAAACATACCCATATGGATATGGTGATGAGGATATTATATCCTTTAAAAATATTCAAGGTGATTATGTTGAAGCTGTTCAATTAAAAACCGCTGACACGCTTTATCTGGTAAAAATCAGTAAAAGCCTTTCAAACTTTATTGCGAATTTTGAGGGGAATTTAGAAAAAGAGCTTGAGCCTAAAACACCTGAAGAAGTTATGCAATCAGAAGAAATGACCAATGCATTATATCTGAATTTCGAAAGGGAAGTGGAACCAGACCTAGACTAAATTTACAAATAGCGTTCTTTTAATATAATTTCATGATGTCTTTGATGACCACTTATGGCAAGTCCTAAAGCGGCAACTGACCAAGGCAAACCACTAGCTGTACCCATTCGTCGTAATTCTACTTCAGATAAACTTTTAAATAAATTAATTGTCGCATTTCTAACTGAAAGATATTCTTCTAATATATCCTCTTTAGTACGTTGATTGCAATTACTTGCGATAATATAATCATCTTGCTCAAAACCTGGCAAAGGTGTTTTATCATTTCTAGATATTCTGAAAGCACGATACTGAAATATACGTTCTGTATCAATTAAATGCACAAGAACCTCTGCTATTGTCCATTTTGCCACCCCATAGCTAAAACCTAATTGATCAGTAGACAATTCAGCTACAAAATTCTTAAACCATTCTTTACCTGTAATTAAAGCTGACTTTAAATCTTCTTGATCTTCAAGTTTTCTTAAGTAAGTGGCATAAAAGAAATCAAATTCCTCTTTATGTAAATCTGTAATTGTCATAATTAGGATAATTTCTTAGTTAATTGAAAATTAAAAAAGCCCAATCATAAAAATAACCGGGCCTTTTGAGTTAGTTCAAGTTAAAAATTATAACTCGTTAAATATGGTATGCATTAATCGTTTCTTATCATTGAAGCTCTCCTCTAAAGAAATCATTGTTTCAGTTCTGCTTATACCATCAATATCATCTATTTTAAAAATGATGTTTTTTGCATGAGTAGTATCCTTCGCTCTAATTTTACAAAATATATTGAATTTACCAGTAGTAATATGTGCTATGGTAACATTAGGAATTTGATTTAAACGCTCCAATACAAATTTTGTCTGATGGGTTTTTTCTAAGAAAATACCAACATAGGCAATAAAAGCATAACCTAATTTTACATAATCTAATGTAAGTGAAGAACCTTTTATAATTCCTGCTTCCTCCATTTTCTTAACTCTTACATGTACAGTACCTGCAGATATAAGAAGTTTTTTAGCAATATCGGTAAAAGGAGTTCTGGTGTTGTCAATCAACATATCCAGAATTTGGTGGTCTATTTCGTCTAATTTGACTTTGCCCATAGTTGTAAAATTTTTGCCAAAAATAAAAAATAATCACATTAAATTCATTGAATATGAACTTTTTTTAATGAAAATGTAAACATTTTTAAGATTTTAAAGAAATAAGGCAATGAAAATCAATACAGTAGTTTTAATATTTTATTCTTTTCAAGCCATTCTAAATCTTCTTTTACCTCTAGATTTAAGGTTTTATGGCCAAATATTTCCGTAGGAGTTAATTCGAAAATATGTTTAACAGGTCTAAAAACAACCTTGTTTTCTTCAAGAACCTCCTTGAATTGAATTGAAAACGAGTTTTTTATGACTTCAGCATTATTTGAATCCTTAAAATTAATTATCGAAATATCTACAAACTGCTTTCCATTTTCCGGTATAGCTAAATATTGTTCTACCGTAAAATCTTCAATTTGATTTAATACAATAGTTTTTATACCTTTTAAGATGGAGTGAAAAATAAACTCTCTCGTCTTTTCTCGCTGATAATCTTCATAATAATGTCCTGCTTCGAATAAAATAGTAGGGGTTTTTCTCATTTGAAATGCATCACCAACGCAATTAGAATTAAAACCATCATCATATCTACCCACCTGACCAGGTATTAGCTCTTGTAATTTAGAGTTCATGGCAGCAATTAACTGCATGCTTAATTTACGTGAAGGCGAATTATTTCTTTCATTATCAAAAGCAGGCGCTAAAAATGATACAGTCGCTGGTTTATTAGTTTTACCAACATTAAAGATTGTGCGTTGATCATGTAGGTTAAAACAAAAATCTGGTTGAAAAGAATCATACTCATTTTTAAGTATTTGACTTTCTGGTTGCGTTAAATTTTGAGCGTCTCTATTTAGGTCTATTTCGTTTGCATTTACCCTAGTATAATCTCGAGCACCATCTGGATTAAGAATTGGGATGATTTTTAAAGTACATTGATTTGCAATTTCTATATCATTACTAATATCATGTTGCAAATAATTCAATAAATCGATTACCGCTTTCGTGGTTGTAGATTCATTACCGTGCATTTGAGACCACATTAAAATACGTACAGGGCCATAGCCAAAAGTGATGCTCTTAATAGGTTCATTGCGCACAGATTTTCCAATAGTAGAAACCTTAAAGCTTTTAGGAAGACCTTTGATAAATTTGTTCAAATGATCATGTGTAATATATCTACCCTGAATACTTGATACATAAATTTTACTATAATCAATTGACTTCATATTCCTAGTTAAATTATTAAAGACAAAAATAACACAGCTATAGTTTACATTTGTAAACAGTTAAATTATTAATTTAACAGCATAATACCCTTGGTTTGTTCACAAAAATAACTCAGATAAAATATAATACATCAAAACTCTATAAATCAGATATTTAACTACATTTATTAAAACTATTACTTTTGAAATATTTTACGAATTTTATATAATTTACCATAACATTACTAATACACATACTAACAATACATTAATTTTGTAAACATGTTAGATACTACTACTTTTATATCGAGGTTGAAAACTATATTAAATCATCACGAACTTTCATCAGCTTCTTTTGCTGATTTAATTCAGGTGCAACGCTCTAGTATTTCTCATTTATTGAATGGTAGAAATAAACCTAGTTTAGAATTTATAATGAAAATTAATGATGCTTTTAATGAGGTTGATTTACAATGGCTTTTGTATGGCGATGGAGCATATCCAAATGAAAAATTAGAAACTAGTAACAGATCAATCAAGCAATCTGATACCAATACAATAGCAAATACAACTCAAAAAAAGAACGTTGAGCGTATCGTTATCTTCTATACCGATGGTACATTTAAAAATTATGTAGAGCAATAAGAATATGTTTTTGCTTAAACTATTATTGTCTTTTTCAAACAACTTCCCTCCTATTTTCTTTAATTTGCACCATGGTAAAAAATATATCTGCTCTTATAATTACATGCCTACTTTTTAGTTCATGCTACCAACCAGAACGTGATTGCGAAAAGTACAAAACAGGCTCTTTTAAGTTCACATATGAACTAGGTGAGATTGTTAAAGAAGGTAGATTCACAAGAGACGAAAAGTATAGCATTGATTACTATGAAAACAAAATTGATAGCGCCACTGTACGTTGGTTTAATGACTGTGAGTTTGTTTTACAAGATATTCACAGTAAAACGGCCATTCATTACAAAATAATTAGCACTACAGATTCATCTTACACCTTTCAATACAAAAATGCAGTTAAAGACCCAAACAAGGAACTAATCGTTAAAACAGGTACCGCTTTTAAAATTAAATAATTATATTCGGTATTTTCGCCAACGCCGATGCGTGGTCGCTTTACTCACCCTTATATTTCTTGAAATTGTTTTAGAAATAGACAATATTATATTCATTTCAATCTCTGCCGGAAAACTTGATCCTGATCAACGAAAAAAGGCCACGACTTTAGGCCTAGTATTAGCAATGGTAATGCGAATTTTATTACTTTTTGGCGTATCATTACTTACCTCCATAAAAAAACCTTTCTGGGGTTTCGATAGTGATTGGATTACCTAAAGAATAAGTGGTCAAGGAATTATAATGTTTTTAGGCGGTTTGTTTCTGCTGTATAAAAGCGCAAAAGAAATTCACGAAAAGGTTGAAAATAAAGGTCATGACGAGCGCGAAGTAAAGAAAGCTAGATCCACTTCATTAATGAACGCTAATCTTCAAATAACGGTTATTAATATCGTTTTCTCCTTTGACTCTATACTTACTGCGATAGGGATGACGAACGGCATTTCACCCATCCTTAACGATGCCCTAGTATTAATGATTGTTGCAGTCATTATATCCGTGGTAATTATGATGTTATTTGCAAATCCTGTGGGAGAGTTCGTAAACAGACACCATCTATTCAAATTCTTTGATTATCCTTCTTAATACTAATTGGCTTAATGTTAATCGCGGAATCTGTTCATTTAAGTCATCTTAATGTATTTGGCAATGAAGTAGGCGTCATACCTAAAGGATAACTCTATTTCACTATTGCATTCTCACTAATGGTTGAATTTTTCGACCTGCGTATGAAAAAATATAAAGATGATATTGTCGATATCAAAGATTAGAACACAATAATTTTCAGCACATAGACCCCTGTATCTCAATTGTTTTGATATTGTTTTATAGGGGTCTTTTCATTACCTTGGTTTACCAATCAAACTAAAATCAAGTGCAATTATGAAAAAATCCAGCAAAAATAAATCCACCAATCTCAACCGACGTGATTTTGTAAAAAAAATAGCATTAGCTTCTTCAGTATTTATTATTCCAAGACATGTTTTGGGCGGCCCTGGCTTTATTGCTCCAAGCGACCGTCTCAACATCGCAGCAATTGGTGCTGGCGGTAAAGGTATAAGTGATATTAAAAACGCATCAGTAATGGGCAGAGAGCGTGTAGCAGCTTTATGCGATGTTGATTTTACGGGCACTGCATCAAAAAGTATAGAAAATTTTCCCAAAGCCAAACTTTACGATGATTTTAGGGTCATGCTAGATAAAAAGAAGAATATAGACGCGGTTACCATATCAACCCCAGATCATGTTCACGGGCCTGCAGCTAAATGGGCTATGGAAAGAGGAATTCATGTATATGTGCAAAAACCCATGACACATAACATTAAAGAAGCCCGCACTCTAACCCAAATGGCACGCACCAACAAGATAGTAAGTCAAATGGGAAACCAGGGCGGCTCTAATCCGCTTTTAGGTATGGTACAACGTTGGATAGATGAAGATAAAATTGGAGAAGTATCTAAAGTTCAGGTATGGACGAATAGACCCGTATGGCCGCAAGGCATTGAAATGCCTAAACCAGATGCCAGCTTAAAGCCAAGTGGATTAAATTGGGATTTATGGTTAGGTCCTTCTGCAGAGCGAGAGTTTGTTCCTAATCTGCACCCATTTAACTGGAGAGGTTGGTGGGATTTCGGCACAGGCGCCTTGGGAGATGTAGGATGTCATTTAATAGATATCCCTTTCAGAACATTAAATTTAAAATATCCTACGGATGCAGAATGTAGCGTCGCTTCAGTATTTTCAAAGATGTGGACTCCCGATTATTATCCAGAAGGTTGTCCTCCATCCTCATTTATTACATTACACTTTGCTGCTACCGATAAATCAAAATCACCCATAGAAATGACCTGGAGCGATGGTGGAATTCGACCATCACACCCAGATATTATTCCCGCAAATGACGATATAGGTGGCAAGAACAGCGCAAATGGTGTTTTAATCATAGGTGAGAAAGGAATTATCTCAACCAATATCAATGATAGTTCACCGTTAATGCCAAAATTATACTTAAATGATGGTATAACGGAATTCGGACCAGAAGTTGAGGAAAATTTAGAACCAGAATATGGTCACCAACGTAAATGGGTAGATGCTTGTAAAGCAGGTTTTGGCAGCGCAGAACACTTAGCACTTACTTCCTCTTTTGATTACGCCGGTCCGATGACAGAGACTGTTTTAATGGGCAATTTAGCCATTAGAAGTTATATGCTTCAAAGAGAAAACGCTGAAGGCGCTATGGAATTCTTTGCTCGTAAAAAATTATTGTGGGATGGAGAAAATATGAGAATTACCAATATGGAAGAAGCCAACCAATTTGTTGGTAGAACATATAGAAAGGGATGGGAGGTTTAACACCTCTCCTTGTTGGAAGAAAATACAAAAAAAGGGAGGTATTACGCCTCCCTTTTTTTTAATACTAATATTAATGCTTTAATTTGGTCTATTGAAAGCGACCTTAGGGCTTGCCTTTTTTTGCTCTTCAAACAATTGCTGTTGTTGCTTAACAGTCATTGTGCTACCATCATGACTCCAACCTGGAGGTCCGAAAATATACATTAGTTTATGACTGAACTTCTTAGACTTCTTAACATCCGCCCAAATATCCTTGAATTCGTGAGTTAAAATCACAATAGGGTTATTAGAGTTAGGTGCATGTATAACACCGAATTTTACATCAATTTCTTCATCAAATTCTTTCCAAGTTCCAAATATCTTATCAAAGAAGTTTAAAAATCCACCATGGTTCTTATCTAAATATTCTACATTCTGTGCATGATGCACTTGATGCATTGTATGAGTATTGAATATTTTTTCAATGAATCCCATTTTTGGAATATACTGCGAGTGTAATTGAAATTGCCAAAATGACTCAATAGCCAAGCAGACTACAACCATTTCTACTGGAAAACCAATAATTGGCATCCATACGTAAAAAAAAGGTTTGTATAAAAGTGTAAACCAACCATTTCGTATTGCGGTACCAAGATTAAAATTAACAGATGAATGATGAACTATGTGTGCCGCCCAAAGAATACGAATTTCGTGATTTGCTCTATGAAACCAGTAATACGTAAAGTCATCTGCCAATTGACAAAGCAACCAAACATACCAGGCATAACCAAATGACTTATACCCCATTATATTAGTTCTTACGCCATTGACCATAGGATTGAAAAGCTCATAAGCATATTCGAAAAGAACAACTAACAATATCAATTTTAGTAAAGGCCCTATTATAGCTGAGCCGATACCCATTGCACTGCTTGCCGCAAAATCTTTCCAATCATAAAGATTATCATCTCCATGAGTTTTACTATAGGTTAATTCTAATAAAATAAAGGCTATAAAAGCTGGCGCACCATATACCAGAGGGTTGGTAAAATCCATTTAATTAAAAATTTTTGTAAATGTAGTTATAAAAGCATTTATTCTAAGAATTGTCCAATTTTAACTTTCTATTTTATAATAAGATAATACAATTGTTAAACAGATAGTATTATTGCTTACTTCTAAGGATTTCGTTCTGCTCTTTCAACAAGCTCTCAACACTTGCTAGCAATGCTATATTTTTTGGTGTCTCCACCTCTTTATTAGTAGGGTCTTCAGATTTTTCTTTGAATCGATTTATAAACTTAACAATAACAAAAATTGTAAAAGCTATTATACTAAAATCAATTAATGACTCTATCAATTCTCCATAACCAATAGCCACTTCTTCTATCTTATCACCAGCCTCTCTTAAGACCCATTTTTTATTGGATAAATTCACATCATCTGTCAGTAATGATAGTGGAGGCATTATAACTTTAGACACCAAAGCACTAACTACCTTATTAAACGCAGTACCTATAATTATACCAATAGCCAAATCAATCATATTGCCTTTAATGGCAAAACTCTTAAACTCTTCAAAGAATTTTTTCATATCAATAATTAATCAAACAGTGTTTTAGGCTCATCTGGTGGCAGTCCATCATCTGAATCTTCACTATCATTTTTATAATTAGATTCTACAGCTTCTTCATCCACTACTTCAATATCCTCTGGCTTTTCCGGTACCGAAGGCTCAAAAGGTAATGGGTCTAATAAATTAATGTTTTTAACCTTTTCAGTAATGAATTGATTACCTAAAGCTTTAATTCCCTTTATCGATATAAAATCCTCTATATCAATAGATTCATTTTCCTTCGCTTCTTTACCTCTAGGTTTAGGGAATTCTATTTCCACCAAAGGCCTCCAGTCGGTCGAAACCAGTTCTAAATATGATTTAGGATGCTCAGAGATAAACAATTCCTCTTTATTCTCGTTCTCAACAACAAACCTTTTTACATAAAAGCGCTCTTTTTCACCCTCCCAATAAATAGCTGAAATCGGCTTCTCTGGAATCCATTTTTCAAGCACAATCATATCATCATCGAAGTGAGATGTTAACACTGGCAAAAATGTTTTGGCAACACCTTTTTGATTGATTACCAACAACAAGTCATCACCTTTAAATTCACCGAGAAGCTCTCCTCTACCATCTACATTTAGTCTACGAACAACATCGTCAAACCAAATTTTTCTTGGCTTTAATGTCGATACCCCTTTCTCTTTTAGCTCAATGCGTTTAACCGAGTACTTTGTGACTATATTTCCTTTTGACGCTCTTCCTTTAATTATTACATCAGTAAAGTCAATATCCCATTTCAACTTTTTAATACTACCTACCTGACGTAACAACACAGTAATTACCTCAGCCTCACCATTTGGGTTTGCGGAAAAATATAACACCTGAGAGGCTGGTTTACCGGTCGTTAAGTCATAAATTCTATCTCTAGTAATACTAGTAACATTAAAACGCTTAATATACGTAGGACCACCCTTACCATCTTTATAAACTAAGTTATAGGTTGTTCGCTTATCCTTTTTCTTAAAAACAGCAACGTGAATAATACCTTTACCAACAAAAATCTTGGAATCTACTTTAGACACCATCATTTTCCCTTCATTGGTTATCACAATGATATCGTCTATATCACTGCAATCAGTAACATATTCATCTTTTTTGAGTGAGGTTCCGACAAATCCCTCTTCTCTATTTACGTATAGCTTAGTATTTCTAATAGCAACCTTGGTCGCTTCAATATCGTCAAATACTCTAATTTCCGTTAAACGACCTCTATCCTTACCGTAAGTTTCTTTTAGATTCTTAAAATAATTTATAGCGAACTCGATTAAATTAGCAAGATGATTTTTCACTTCGGCAATACGGTCTTGTAAACTTTCTAGATATTGCTGAGCCTTGTCTAAATCAAATTTTGAAATTCTTTTAATTCGAATTTCTGTAAGTCGAGTAATATCGTCCTCAGTTACCGTTCTTTTTAAATGTTTCGTGAATGGGGCCAACCCCTTATCAATGGCACTAATTACACCTTCCCAAGTTTCTTCATCCTCAATATCACGGTAGATTCGATTTTCAATAAATATTCTTTCTAAGGAAGCAAAATGCCATTGCTCTTCCAATTCACTTAATTGAATCTCAAGCTCCAATTTCAAGAGTTCTACTGTTGAATCAGTAGACCTTTTTAGCATTTCGGTTACACCGATAAATAAAGGCTTGTTATCCTCTATTATACAACCTAATGGAGATATTGACGATTCACACGCCGTAAAGGCATAAAGCGCATCAATGGTTTTATCTGGTGAAATCCCGGACGGTAGATGAATTAAAATTTCAACATCAGCAGCTGTATTATCCTCAATTTTTTTGATTTTAATTTTGCCTTTATCATTAGCTTTTAAAATTGAATCTATTAAACTTCCAGTATTAGTACCATACGGTATCTCATTGACTACCAACGTATTCTTATCAAGTTGAGCTATCTTAGCTCGAACCCTAATTTTCCCTCCTCTTAATCCATCATTATAATTTGTGATATCAATAATACCAGCGGTTGGGAAGTCAGGATATATTTTAAATCGTTGCCCTTTTAAATGCTTTATAGAAGCATCAATAAGTTCAATAAAATTATGAGATAAGACTTTCGTAGAGAGTCCAACAGCAATACCTTCGGCTCCTTGCGCCAATAATAACGGGAACTTCACCGGTAAATTTACGGGCTCTTTCTTTCTACCATCATAGGAAGATTGCCATTCAGTAATTTTTGGACTAAAAACAACTTCAAGTGCAAACTTAGAGAGCCTTGCTTCGATATATCTAGATGCAGCAGCCCTATCGCCTGTCAATATATTACCCCAGTTACCTTGGGTATCTATTAGCAAATCTTTCTGTCCAATTTGGACCATGGCATCAGCAATACTAGCATCACCATGTGGATGATACTGCATGGTATGCCCTACAACATTGGCGACCTTGTTATAGCGACCATCATCTAACTCCTTCAAAGAATGCATAATCCTACGCTGTACTGGCTTAAAACCATCTTCAATTGCAGGTACCGCTCGTTCTAAAATTACATATGAGGCATAATCTAAAAACCAATCTTTATACATGCCACTGACCCTAGTCAAGGCATCGGAAGAATCTGAATTAGCATTATTCTCTTCGGAAAGGTTTTCGTTAATATCTTCGTTCAAATCGTCATTTTCTTCCATTCAGAAGCAATCGTATTTATTTAGTTTATACTACTTTATCCTTAATCAAGTCAACCTCAACTTTAAGATTTTCGATAATGAATTTTTGTCTATCGGGAGTATTTTTTCCCATATAAAAACTTAATAGTTCTTCTATAGAAATTGCCTTATCTAGCATTATAGGTTCTAATCGAATATCATCACCAATGAAGTGTCTAAATTCATCAGGTGAAATTTCTCCCAAACCTTTAAATCGGGTGATTTCTGGTTTCCCTGTCAATTTATTTATTGCATTTTGGCGCTCTTCATCACTATAGCAATAAACAGTTTCCTTTTTATTACGCACCCTAAATAGAGGAGTCTGCAAAATATATAGGTGATTCTCTTTTATCAACTCTGGAAAAAATTGCAAAAAGAAGGTGATTAACAACAATCTAATATGCATACCATCTACATCGGCATCGGTAGCTATTATAATATTATTGTAACGTAAATCTTCAATAGACTCTTCTATATTCAATGCAGCCTGCAACAGGTTAAACTCCTCATTTTCATAGACAATCTTCTTAGACATACCATATGAATTCAAAGGCTTTCCTTTTAAACTAAAAACAGCTTGTGTATTAACATCTCTCGATTTAGTAATAGAACCCGATGCGGAATCTCCCTCAGTAATAAACAAAGAACTTTCTAACCTACGATCATGTTTCATATCGCTTAGATGAGCCCTACAGTCTCGCAGTTTCTTATTATGCAAACTTGCCTTCTTTGCTCGGTCACGTGCTAACTTACGAATACCCGAAAGTTCCTTTCGTTCTTTTTCGGCCATCATAATTTTTCGCTGAAGCTTATCTGCAGTATCTGTATTCTTATGAAGGTAATTATCTAAATATTTCCCAATGAAATCATTGATATAGGTCCGTACGGTAGGAAATTCACCACCCATATCGGTAGAACCTAATTTCGTTTTAGTTTGACTTTCAAAAACTGGCTCTGTAACTTTTAATGCAATAGCGGAAATTATAGACTTTCGAATATCGGATGCATCGTAATCCTTCTTGTAAAATTCTCTTATAGTTTTAATTATAGCTTCTCTAAATGCAGCTTGGTGCGTACCACCTTGTGTCGTATGCTGCCCGTTAACAAAAGAATGATACTCTTCGCTATATTGTGTTTTGCTATGTGTCATGGCAACTTCAATATCCTCTCCTTTTAAATGAATAACAGGATAAAGCATATCATCCATATTATTATTATCCTCTAGAAGATCTTTTAATCCGTTTTCAGAGTAGAATTTCTCACCATTAAATACTATAGTAAGACCAGGATTTAGATACACATAGTTTTTAAGCATGCGTTCTACATACTCATTTCTATACTTATAATTTTTAAAGATCGCCTCATCAGGAATAAAAGTAACTTTGGTACCTTTTCTTTTGGTTGTTTCTTCTGGACCAACTTCATTTTCTAAATTTCCTGAGCTGAACTGAGCTGTTTTTAATTGATTATCACGTGAAGATTGAACTTCAAAAAAACTAGACAATGCATTTACCGCCTTAGTACCTACCCCGTTTAAACCTACCGATTTTTTAAATGCCCTACTGTCATACTTACCACCAGTGTTCATTTTAGAAACTACATCTACAACTTTCCCTAGCGGTATACCACGACCATAATCGCGTACCTTAACAACCTTATCCTTTATTGTGATTTCAATGGTCTTACCTGCGCCCATTACAAATTCATCGATACAGTTATCAATAACTTCTTTCAATAAAATATAAATCCCATCATCTGCCGAGGAACCATCACCTAATTTACCAATATACATACCAGGCCTTAATCGGATATGTTCTTTCCAATCAAGCGAACGTATGTTATCTTCAGTATATTGAGTGTCTTGGGACATTAAATAAATAAATTTGAAAGTGCTGCTAAAGATAGCACCACTCGACAAAAGATAAAACCCCTAAACGTTAAAGTAATTAACAATGAATTCCACATTTTTGTTGATAGCAGTCACAATAAAGAATAATTACTAACTAATTCATCATTGTGAAACTTAGTTTAAATTGCCAAATATTTGGTGATATCTATCATAGGAAACACCTCAATGTTTTCATATCT
>RCMY010002280.1_pt1 | contig 17432 bp, 16 predicted proteins | sample 2041341 | NCBI WGS metagenome assembly RCMY01 (sample SAMN09708234, study PRJNA481090) | Marine sediment metagenome, whole genome shotgun sequencing project. | reverse complement strand
TTTCTTTTTGCAACGCGACATCTTGACTTTACACCAAATTAATACGTAATTTTGCAGCGCAAATTCGATACGTAAAATACGTATATGACGTTCGGTCCTTTTAAACTTTAAGTGAGGCCAATGAATTGCATACCACACAAAGTTGCCAATAGATGAAAATAATTATTGCGGGTGCCGGTGAAGTCGGATTTCACTTGGCAAAACTGCTATCGTACGAATCACAGGACATTACCTTGATCGACACCAAAAAGGAGAGTCTGGCCTATGCCGATACCCATCTTGATATTCGAGTCTTGCGAGGTGATGCCACCTCGATTGCTGTTTTAAAGGATGCACAAGTAGCCGAATCGAATTTGGTAATCGGGGTAACCTCTTCTGAGACCACCAATATTACCTTGTGTATGCTCGCTAAACAATTGGGTTGTCAGCGTACGATTGCCCGGATTTCGAATACAGAATTCACGAATTGCAAAGATACGATCCGATTTTCCGATCTTGGGATCGATGAACTGATTTCTCCCGAAGAATTGGCGGCGAAGGAAATAGAAATGCTTTTGAACAAGTCGGGATTCAACGACACCTTTGAATTTGAAGAGGGCAAACTGATTATGGTGGGTGTCTCATTGCCCGCCACTGCACCTTTTGTGGGCAAGATGGTCAAAGAGGCCGCAAGAGTTTTTCCCGAGCTTCATTTTATGGCGATCGCCCTGCAGCGAAAAGGCACGCAATACACGATTATTCCCCGAGGGGATACCGTCTTTAAAGATGGTGATCAGGTCTATTTTATCACCACCAAGCAGGGGGTCGAAGAGCTCTATAAATTGACAGGAAAGAAAAAAGAGGATATCAAAAATGTGATGATCCTTGGTGGAAGTAAGATTGGATATAAGACAGCACGAGATCTCTGTCTTAAAAAGTTCAACGTAAAACTTATCGAGAAGAATAAGGAGAAAGCCTTCGACTTGGCCGATGAGCTGCCCAATGCCCTCGTAATCAACGGTGATGGTAGAAATGTGGAGCTGTTGCAAGAGGAAAGCCTTGAATCTATGGATGCGTTCATTGCCGTGACCGGCAATTCGGAAACGAACATCATGTCATGCCTCGTGGCGAAATCCAAATTCATTAAAAAGACCATAGCGTTGGTCGAGAATATGGATTATTTTCAGCTATCGCACTCCATCGGTATCGATACACTCATCAATAAAAAGCTATTGGCTGCCAATAATATTTTCAGGCACATACGAAAAGGGGAGGTTGTGGCCTTGATGCGCCTCAACAACCTGAACGCCGAGATTCTGGAATTTGTGGTTAAACCCGATTCCAAGGTTACAGGTAGTGTGATTCGCGAGCTCGATTTTCCGAAGACGGCCAGTATTGGAGGCGTAATCCGTGACGGAGAGGGCATTATACCTTTGGGTGGATTCGAAATCCGTCCCGGAGATAGGGTAGTGGTATGTTGCTTGCCCGAAAGTATATCAAAGATCGAACGGTTGTTTTTGTAAATTTTTACTCCAATTTCATGCGATTAAACTCCCAAATAATATTCCATATCATGGGGCTGCTCATGCTCTGCAACGGTGGTTTTATGCTGTTGGCAGCATTGGTCAGCGGTATATATGTCGATGGGGCAACCTTGAGCATTTCGCTTGCGGCGATCGTGACCATGTTCGTAGGTATTTCTGCCATGTTCTTTACCAGAGGACATAAAAAGGAGGTAAAGCGCAAAGAGGGTTATATCATCGTCACTTTTGGCTGGCTAGCGTTGACCGTTTCAGGGATGCTGCCCTATCTGTTTTCGGATGCTATTCCTAATATTACCAATGCCTTTTTTGAGACCATTTCCGGTTATACCACGACCGGGGCGTCTATAATGGACGATATCGAAGTGATGCCCGAAGGCATCCTTTTTTGGCGCAGCCTTACCCATTGGATCGGTGGTATGGGTATCATCGTACTTGCCATCGCCATCCTTCCGCTTTTAGGAATCGGCGGTATGCAGTTGTTCGCCGCCGAGTCGCCAGGGCCGAGCGGCGATAAGTTGCATCCAAGGATTACCGATACCGCCAAGCGACTTTGGCTGATTTATTTAGGATATACCATAGCGGAAACCGTATTACTGAAACTGGCGGGCATGAACTTTTTTGACGCCATCAACCATTCGATGGCCACTCTTTCGACAGGTGGGTTTTCCACCAAAAACCTTAGCGTGGCCTATTGGAACGACCAGCCCCTGATACAATATATTATTATATTATTCATGTTTTTGGCGGGTTCGAACTTCGTACTGAGTTATTTTGCCCTCAAGGGAAGGGTGCAGCGGATTCTTAAAGATGAGGAATTCAAAATCTACACCCTGTTTGTTGTATTCTTTTCCGTAATTGCCGCTTTGGTCGTCTATTTCAGGGCTGATGTACCCGTATCGGATTATCATCCCCAAGTCTTCGGGGCTGCTGAAAGCGCTTTTAGACATAGTCTTTTTCAGGTCATTTCCGTGATTACTACGACAGGTTTTGTTAGTGCGGACTATACAAGCTGGACGCCCTTTTTAACCATCTTCTTTTTCGGCTTGATGTTTGTCGGGGGATCTGCGGGATCAACTTCCGGAGGCATTAAAGTGATGCGACATGTTATGATCATTAAAAACGGGCTCCTGGAGTTTAGGCGTACCTTACACCCCAATGCCATACTGCCGGTACGGTATAACGGTAAGTCGGTGAAGGAAAATATCGTTTATAATATCATCGGTTTCTTTGTACTTTATATGCTGCTATTCATTATCGGCGCCTTGGTCTTGGGCGCTATGGGCATTGATTTCGTAACTGCAATCGGAGGTTCGGCTTCCTCTTTGGGAAACGTCGGCCCTGCATTTGGCAGTCTGTATCCGCTCAGCAACTTTAATGGACTTCCCGACGTTGGAAAATGGTGGTTAGGTTTTCTTATGCTCGCGGGAAGGTTGGAGCTTTTTACTGTCCTTATCCTATTGACCCCCTATTTTTGGAAGCGTACTTGATGGATACCGTAAATTTATGGATTTCTAAATGCTTTAATTTATACCCCGTCACTTTTGTCTGATGCCGAGTCAAGTTCCCGTAGTATTTGGTTTACATCTTCTTCGGTGGTAGCCAATTTGTTTTTACAAATGCTAATTAAATGGGATGCCCTTTTCACTTTTTTGGAAAGCGCGTCCACCGAGATTTCACCTTGCTCTATTTCGGTGACGATTTCTTGTAGTTCTTTAAATGCCTCGGTATAATTTGGATTGTCTTTTTCTTTCATTTTCTAAGGTACTGTATTGGTATTTAGTATTGGATTGTCGTTTTGGGATGGCAAAGTTATACGAAAAATCTCAAAAGGGATGTTTACTTTATTCCTTTAACCGCCGATTTCACCGTACTCGAAACACTGCCTTTGTACAACATCGTTGTAAGCGAATCGCCTTCTTTTACCTGATTTGAAGAGCGTACCGATTTCCCGTTCAATTGGGTGATACTGTAGCCTCTTTTAAGCACGTTTTGTGGACTGAGATTGTAAATGTTCTTTTCTACATTCTTCAAGCGCAGTGTCGTTTGATCGAGCTGTCTTTGGATGTCCTTTCCCAAGTTCGCCGAGAGTTGTGAAATATGCTGCTTTTCGGCCGCGCAGAATTGATAGGTACCTCTCCTAATATCTTCTCCCGCAGAGGTCAACACCTTCTTCTCGTTTCTGAGCCGAAAACGGGATTGCTGCGAAAGGGATTGTGCATGCTGCATGACCTCGTTCTTATTGTGATCAAGAATATTCCGGGTAACCGAACGCAGCAATTTTACTTCGGACGCGAAATTGGTTTTTGCGTCCCGAATCAGTCGTCGACTCCGATCACTGATTTTTTCTTCCGCCTTATGTACAGGTACGGAGAAATCGTGAAACTTTTGTATCAAGAACTCCGCTAATTTTGTGGGAGTGATGGCATTTTCATGGGCTATCAACTCCGCGACCGTTTCATTGGTCGAATGGCCGATACCGGTAATCACGGGAATGGGAAATTCCGCAATTTCTCTAGCAAGGTCGTAGTTATTGTAGCAGGATAATCCGATATCACCGCCACCGCCCCTGACAATGGCCACTACGTCAAAATGATGGATAACCTTTCTTATTCTTCTTAATTGTGCGATTATCGTTTTCACCGCATTGTCGCCTTGTAGAAGTGATGGAAAGAGAAGTTGAAAGAACATGTAGTTCCAGTTGCTGTTGGCCGATTCGAATACGTTAACAAAATCGGCATAGCCTTTACTGGTCTCCACGGAAATAATGGCAATCCGTTGTGGAAGAACAGGGAGTTCAAGCCGCTTATTTTTCGAGAAAATTCCCTCAAGCTGTAGCTTTTTGATAGTATCCTGTTTCTCTTTTTCCAGGTCACCCAAAGTGAAGCTGGGGTCAATATCGTTGATCTGTAAGGTTAATCCATATTTTGGGTCGAAATTGATGGAGGCCGAGAACAAAATCTTGATACCGTCTTTAAGCGGCTCTTTCAATACCCGTTGAAAGTTCATGTTTACCCTTTGATATTCGCCCTTCCATAAAATAGCGCTGATTTGGGCAATAATCTTTCCCTCTTTTTTCTCTACCAATTCAGGATAGCAATGTCCCGACCGCTGATAATAATTCAATTTATTCATCTCCGCCTTTACCCAAAATGTACTTTGGTAGCGATTGGCTATCGTTTTTTGAATGCTTTTCGTTACTTCGAACAGGGAGAAGATTTGTTTGCCGTTTAGGTTTTCGGACATTGTTTGGTGCTTATCGTTTAAATACCTCATCCGAAACCCACAAGAGGCATAATCGGGAGGAACCAAAGGTAAGTTTAGATTTTTAATTATAAAAACTCTCATATTTGCACGGGGTCCTATATACTAATCCCAAAAATATACGTTTAACTAAAGGAGAAGCGTATCAAAGTCCCAAACAATTTCCCATGAGAACTTTCTTGAAAATACTCTGTATATCTTTGGTATTCCTAAGTGTACCCGTACATGCTCAAAACTGCACCCTAGACATAGGCGGAAAAAATTTCAAAGCCATAATCGATGTATTTCAACTGAACGAAGCCCAGATGGCAACCCTTGAAACCTTACAGGGAGAACTTGCCGTCGTGACGAAAAGCTTGGAGGAACAAATCGAAAAACTGCTGGCCGAACATCCGCAAAGCACGGAAGAAGAACTGATCAAGCTGGCGGACAAGTACAAGGTTTTGCAGCAAAAAATCGTTACGGCGTCGTATGACAGCGATAAAAAACTCTTGTCGGAGTTCAACGCCAAACAGTACGAGCGGTATCTTCAACTTTGTAAGGCGGCGATTCGTAGGCCGATTGCCGTTGTTCCGAAGGTGTATAACGATTCTATTGCTCCGGAATAAAATGGTAATTTAACGTTTCTACACTGTTAAACTTCTAAACTAATAAACCCATAAACTTTTTTTAAAGTTCGTACTTTTGACAAAACCACTCGTGTTGTGTTAAGCCTGTTGTGTCGGTTAAGCCGCCGTTATTTTTTGACAGGCCAAGGCAAAAAATTATTGTATAGCCGTAGCTACGGAATCATTTTTTAACGCAGGACTGGTAAAAAAGGAATCCCGCACGTGCGGGAGGCCGGGTAATACAGGCTTAACACAATACTAAGTCGTCTATGTACAAAACTTTTGTTCGTCCCTTTCTTTTTCTGTTCGATGCCGAGCGTGCCCATCACCTGACTTTTTCGCTGGTTCATTTTCTGTCCAATATCGGTTTTTCAGGTATTTTTAGGAGGATGTATACTTTGGAGGATAAACGGTTGGAGCGCGAGGTTTTTGGCATCCGATTCAAAAATCCCGTGGGATTGGCCGCAGGCTTTGATAAGGATGCCAAACTCTACAACGAACTTTCGGATTTCGGTTTCGGCTTTGTGGAAATCGGTACGCTGACACCAAAAGCCCAAGAAGGAAACCCTAAGAAACGATTGTTCCGTTTAAAACCGGATCAAGCCATTATCAACCGTATGGGATTCAACAATCAGGGCGTTTTCGATGCCGTCGAACGCTTGAGAAAAAAGCATCGCGTTTTGGTCGGTGGCAACATTGGAAAGAACAAGGTCACCCCCAATGCGGATGCCGTAAAAGATTATCTGATTTGTTTCGACGCCCTTTTCGACCACGTAGATTATTTTGTGGTCAATGTCAGCTCCCCGAACACGCCGGGACTACGCGAACTTCAGGATAAAGAACCCTTAACCGCCTTGTTGCGCCAGTTAAAAGAGCGGAACACGAGTTACGCGGAAAATAAATCCGTCAAAGAAAAACCGATTCTCTTAAAAATAGCTCCGGATTTGACCGACGACCAGTTATACGATATCATCAAAATCGTCGAAGCCACAAAGATCGACGGCGTAATCGCTACTAACACTACCATTTCTCGTAAAAATCTAAAGTCGGACCTAGTCCAGAACGAAGAAACTGGTGGACTGAGCGGAAAACCATTGGCCAAAAGGAGTACCGAGGTAATCCGGTTCTTAGCGGAAAAAAGCGACAAAGCCTTCCCGATTATTGGGGTGGGAGGTATCCATTCCCCCGAAGATGTCCTAGAAAAATTGGATGCCGGTGCGGATCTTGTCCAGTTGTATACCGGGTTTATCTATGAAGGGCCCTCGTTGATAAAACGAATAAATAAAGCGATTTTAAAGAGGGGCAAAGTGGGAGATTATAGTAAATAGGGTTTAAGGTTCAATCGCTACTGCGTAGCTGTTCAAGGTTTAAGGTAGAATTTTAAGTCTTCAAGCTTGAACTTTGAACCTGCCTTCAGGCGGAATTGAACCTTAAACCCTTAATGGCTCGAAGGCTTATTCTTTACTGGACCAATAATCAAGAACGAGAACATCCTCCAAATACGGCCCTAAAACATCGCCGAAAGCTTTATGGTCGGGGTGGGGTAGATAAACGGCCCGGTCTTCCTCACTTTTGAACGTCAAGAAAAAAATATGGGTAAAGTCTTTGTCAAGTCCTTCGGGACTGTTGTTGGTGCCCCATTCGTAGGAAGCAATCTGTGGAATCTTCGAGGGCAGCGCGCTAAAAGCTTCCTGAACCTTGCGGATGTCGTCCTTGGTGGCGGTTTCCTTAAATTTGAACATCACTACGTGGCGTAAAACACTGTCTTGTTGCATGATCGTTTCCGGTTTATCCGATTTTAAATCCTTCCCATTGAAGGAAACCAAAGTTAAGGAGAGAACAACAAGAAATAAAGTAGTTACTTGGTAAATCGGTTTCATAATTCGATATGTTTTTTGCCAAGATATGAAAAAGTACTGTTATTTTGAAGACAGTATAAAACCTTGAACTTAATTTCGGTTGCTGAGCGCAGCCGAAGCATGAACATGCTCTTGACACTTGACTCTTGAATTACGAAACCCTATACGCCTTTACGTTCGCCACCGCGGCCCTAGCCATCTCCCCCGGTCCGGACAATATTTATGTATTGACCCAAAGCCTGGCGAACGGCAAGAAGTATGGATTGGCAACCACGGCGGGACTCATATCGGGCTGTTTGGTGCATACTACGTTGTTGGCTTTAGGTGTTTCTATTATCATTCGTGAAAGCGATACCTTGTTCATGGGCATCAAAATTCTCGGGGCGATTTATTTGCTGTATTTAGCTTTTCAAGTGTATAGAAACGATACTGCTTTGGATATTTCCGGGGGAAATGTTGCTAAAAAGGGATTGTGGCAATTGTTCAAACAGGGTTTTGTCATGAACGTGCTCAACCCCAAGGTCACGATTTTTTTCTTGGCCTTTTTCCCGGGATTTTTGTTCAGCAAAACTTTGAGTACCGTAATTCAGTTTTACGTACTCGGACTATTGTTCATGCTCGTATCAGGGCTTATTTTTAGCGGGATAGCCTTTCTTTCGGGAACCATCTCGAAATTCCTTGTCCATAATAAAAATGTCGGCCCAGTGCTGAAGTGGTTGCAGATTATCGTGTTTGTCGGTATCGCCATCTATCTGCTGCTATCGGATAATTAATGCTAAATTTGATGCAATTATCGAATTCCCAATGTCCGAAAAAGTGAAGCTCATCGAATGTCCCCGTGATGCCATGCAAGGTATCAAGGCCTTTATTCCCACGACGGAAAAAGTGAAATACATTCAATCGTTGCTGGGTTGTGGATTTGACACTATCGATTTCGGAAGTTTTGTTTCTCCGAAAGCTATCCCCCAAATGGTCGATACCGCCGAGGTGCTGGCACAACTGGACCTATCCAAAACAAAAAGTAAACTGTTGGCCATCGTCGCCAATGTACGCGGGGCACAGGATGCATCCGAACACGCGGAAATTGATTATCTGGGCTATCCCTTTTCCATTTCCGAGAACTTTCAGATGCGGAATACCCATAAAACGATTGCGGAATCGGTAGACATCCTTCACGAAATATTAAATATCGCCAATACAACGAACAAAGAAGTAGTAACCTATATTTCCATGGGATTCGGCAACCCCTACGGTGATCCTTGGGATGTTGACGTAGTGGGGGAGTGGACTGAAAAACTGGCCGGTATGGGCGTAGAAATACTATCACTTTCCGATACGGTAGGCACATCGACCCCTGAAAACATCGATTATCTTTTTTCCCATTTGATTCCCAAATATCCCGAGATTGAATTCGGGGCGCATCTGCATACAACCCCGACCCAATGGCATGAAAAAGTACATGCCGCCTACAATGCCGGTTGTCGTCGATTCGATGGTGCGGTACAGGGTTTCGGCGGATGCCCCATGGCCAAGGACGAGCTGACGGGCAACATGCCGACCGAAAAAATGCTATCCTATTTTACGGCTGAAAAAGCGGATTCTGGTGTAAATTGGATGGTTTTTGAAGCGGCCTATAACAAGGCTACAGAATTGTTTTCTGCATTTCATTGATTTACCGGATCTTTCTTACTCCAAAATAATCGACAAATTTCAAAACAGGCTGTTGGCACCGGTAAATAGAACTTTATTCTTTTTTTGACGGGAAGCACAGGGTTTTATGTTCAGCAGTATCACGTTGTTTTTCACTTTCGGAATGATAGTATCCAACGATAAATTCCTACCTACACTAGCAAATTTTTACTACAAAACCAAATCAAATCCGAAATATTTTCTTTTCAATTTATCACCAGTCCGAAACCCCCGTTAAGCCTACGAATTTATCCCATTGTTGATAACCCTGTGGAAAAACTTAAAGCACTTTCAAGCGAATAAGGCGAATTAATTGTGACCTTTATACTCTGCCAGTAAACGAACATTTAATTCTATCTGCTATGGAAATTACCCAGGTCATCAAACGGGATTTTACGACCAAACCCTTTCATTTACACAAAGTTACGAACGCTATTCTAAAGGCCATGACTGCTGTTGAGCTGGGCGGTGTTGCCGATGCCGAACGCGTTTCGGAAAAAGTATACGCCGGACTTCTTGAAAGAAAGAAAGCAGACGAAACCTATGTGCCTACCGTTGAGGAGGTACAGGATTTCGTGGAGAAAAAACTCATGGAAACTGAGTTTTTTGAAGTAGCCAAGGCATACATTCTGTATCGTAACGAGCAGGCGCAAAAACGGAAGAGCAATATATTCGAAAAACGAATTATGTTGAAACCTTACGAGTATCCGGCGCTCTACGAATACGTGCCCGCTATTCGACATTCGTATTGGATTCACTCCGAGTTCAATTTCACCAGTGACATTCAAGATTTTAAGACTTCGCTTTCCGAAACCGAGCGAAGCGCCATTAAAAATACCATGCTCGCCATTTCGCAGATCGAAGTGGCGGTCAAGAGCTTTTGGGGCGACATCTACCATAAGATGCCCAAGCCTGAAATCGGTTCCGTAGGCGCCACCTTTGCCGAAAGTGAAGTGCGCCATGCGGATGCTTATTCACACCTGCTCGAAATTTTGGGCCTGAACCAAGAGTTCAAGAACCTCAAGAAAAAACCCGTGATGATGAAGCGGGTGCAGTACTTGGAGACCGCCCTTAAAAACGCGAAAAGTGATGATAATAGGGAGTATGCCGAATCTATATTATTGTTCTCCCTTTTCATCGAGCACGTTTCCCTATTCTCTCAATTTTTGATCATTATGGCCTTTAACAAACATAAAAATGTGTTGAAAGGCATCTCGAACGTGGTCGAGGCAACATCCAAGGAAGAACAGATCCATGGCGATTTCGGTATCGATATTATTAAAATTATCAAAAATGAGAATCCCGACTGGTTCGATGCGGAACACTCGCTAATGATTCAGCAAATGTGCCTGAATGCCTTTAAGTCCGAAAGCAAGATTGTAGATTGGATTTTTGAAAAGGGAGAACTCGATTTCTTGCCCAAGACCGTAATCAACGAATTTATAAAGAACCGTTTCAATAATTCCCTCGCAAGTATAGGTGTCGCGAAGGTTTTCGAAATAGACGAAACCTTATTGAACCAGACGGAATGGTTTGATGACGAAATTATCGGTACCAAACACGGTGATTTCTTCGTAAAACGCTCCATCAATTACAGCAAAAGAACCCAAAGTATAACCAGTGATGACCTTTTTTAAATGAACGATCCAAAAACCACTTTAGACACACAAACAAAACCACTTTCTCAGGGCGACCAACTAGTGAACGCACGAAAAGAGGCGCTTAAAAACCACAAACCGCAAAATCAAGACGGTTTTAAATGGCTTACCGAACATAGCCGAAATTTCTTAGCCTCGGGATATCTGACCGAAGGGGTGACCCCGGAACACCGCATCCGTGAAATAGCCGATAGGGCCGAAAAACTTTTGGATATGCCGGGCTTCTCCGACAAGTTCTTCGGATACATGTCCGAAGGATTTTTCTCCTTGGCATCGCCGGTATGGTCGAATTTCGGAAAAGAAAGAGGACTTCCCATTAGCTGCTTCGGGTCGCATATCGATGATGATATGGGCAACATCCTGTATACACAATCCGAAGTGGGCATGATGTCCAAATTAGGCGGTGGTACCTCGGGATACTTTGGTAAAATCCGGCCCCGTGGTGCAGCTGTAAAAAATAACGGTCAAGCTTCGGGATCGGTTCATATCATGCAACTCTTCGAATCGATGGTCGATGTTGTTAGCCAAGGATCGGTGCGCCGCGGTCGTTTCTCTCCGTATTTGCCTATCGAGCATCCTGATATCAAAGAATTTTTGGAAATCGGTACCGAGGGAAATCCCATTCAAGAGCTCACCCATGGCGTAACCGTAACCGATGCCTGGATGCAGGAAATGATCGATGGCGATGGTGATAAAAGGGCACTCTGGGCCAAAGTATTGCAGCGTAGGGGAGAGATGGGCTATCCATATATATTCTTTAAGGATAATGCTAACAATGGTGCGGCCGATGTGTACAAGGATAAGAACCATACCGTTTATGCGAGTAACCTTTGTACCGAAATCATGTTGCCCTCCAATGACGAATGGTCTTTCGTATGCGTACTGTCATCCGTGAACGTGTTGCACTATGATAAATGGAAGAATACCGATGCAGTGGAAACGATGGTGTATTTCTTGGATGCGGTAATTACAGAATTCATAGAAAAACTGGAAAGGTACCGCGATTCGGAAAGCCGTGAAGATCGTCTGACCTTCCTGTTTATGGAACGCGCTTACAATTTCGCCAAGGATAATCGGGCATTGGGACTTGGGGTTTTGGGATGGCATTCTTTGTTGCAGTCCAGAAAATTGCCGTTCAACAGTCAGGAAGCCTATAACTTGAACAGTGAGATTTTTGAGGGTATCAAAATAAGATCCTATAAAGCCTCCGAAGAATTGGCAGAAAAATTTGGCGAGCCATCTGTACTTAAAGGTTATGGTAGGCGCAACGCCACCTTGAACGCTATTGCTCCTACAACATCATCGGCATTCATTCTCGGACAGGTATCCCAAGGTATCGAGCCGATATGGTCGAATGTTTATGTAAAGGATATCGCCAAGGTAAAGACGACCATCAAGAATCCATTTTTGGAAGAGCTATTGGTAGAAAAAGGCCAGAGTACCACCGAGGTTTGGCGAAGTATTCGCGACAGGGACGGCTCCGTGCAGCATTTGGACTTCCTGAGCGACCTTGAAAAGGACGTGTTCAAGACGTATTCCGAAATAGATCAAATGGATATTATCTATCAAGCCGCCAACCGGCAGAACCATATCGATCAAGGGCAATCCGTCAACATTATCGTACATCCCGATATGCCGGTTAAGGAAATCAACAAAATACATGTAACCGCTTGGAAATTGGGGCTAAAATCGCTCTACTACCAGCACAGTATGAACGCCGCCCAGAAATTCAAGCAGAAGAAAGATTGTGCCAGCTGTGAGGCTTAGGTTGCTGCCAGAGCAATTCGCTAATCGCTTAACGCCCTGCGCCAGTAAAATGGTGTGGGGCGTTTAGTGTAAAGCGATTGGCGAAGATTCTATAGGGTTACAGCTAGCCGTTTTTCGCAAATAATGATACAATATCTTGCTTAAGGGAAGAACCATCTAATCTTAAACCAATATAAATATATGATAACCAGTTATTTAAATTGCTTTTAAAAGGGTTCAGCCGTTTGTTTACTACGAACTTAAAAACTAGAAGATTATGTTTATACGATTACAAATAACTGTATCAATTGCGATAATATGATGGAAGGCAACGTGTGCAAGGTGCATGGTGTTAAAGTAAGTCACAGCTATACTTGCGACAGTTTCGAAATGAAAGCGGCGCTTAAAGACGACCGCAATTGTGTTACCTGTGTGCGCTACGAGACCAGCGATTGTGCCAACCCGCAAAAAGCGGCGCCCGGCATGCTGTGTTCGCATTGGGCACCACAGTATGCGAGTGCGTAAAATAAGTCACCAACACCTTTGAGAAAATCGGCTTCCTTATGGGAGTCGATATTTTTTGGCTTGCTATCTGCCTAAAATTGTAAATGCTAAGAATCCTAGTTCAGATTAGCCCGCAAGAGTTAGCAGGCTGCGTCCCCCCGCTCGTCTGCACGGCCGGCAGGTTTGTTACGAGTGGCCCCAAAAGTAAGCACCCCATCAAACTTGCGACAAGGGGCCACAAGAGTAAGCATCCCAATAAAAGAAACCCTACAAATCACCAAATCCTAATTCCCATATGTTAAATTTTTTCCTTTTATTTAGATTTAATACAAATAGTGTTGCTCATTAGACGTTCGTGTTTTAAATTTGCGCTGCTATTTAAAGCGAGTCTAAATAAATATAATTTCGATGTACAAATCATTTTTGGTATTTTCAGTTCTCCTGCTTTCTTCTTTGGTAATGGCACAAACGAAGACCGATTCCATTACGCTAAAACCACAGAGCCAGTTGAACGCCTCCCAACGGTTGCTTTCGGGCAATTATGCATCGGCAGTGACCGTAGGGGCCTATGCGGAGATGGTCTATAACCAGCCCGAAGGCGATAACGGGGAATTGGATGTACAGCGAATGGTACTATTGTTCGGTTACCGCTTCGACGAAAAAACACAGTTCGTGACCGAAGTAGAGCTTGAACATGTCAATGAAATATTCGTTGAGCAGGCATTCGTTAATTATAATGTAGTGAACAACGTCAACTTGCGAGGCGGATTGATGCTTGTTCCTATGGGCATCGTAAACGAGTATCACGAACCTACTACTTTCAACGGTACGGAAAGGCCAGCGATGGACAACGTCATCGTTCCCACGACCTGGCGCGAGCTAGGTATTGGCGTATCGGGTAGAATCAACGCTATTTCTATGGGTTATCAAGTCTATGTATTCAACGGCTTCAAATCTACCGAGGCTGATGGTGAGGGTGGTGTTTCGGGATTTTTAAAAGGCTCGAACGGACTTAGAAGCGGTCGCCAAAAAGGTATCCAGTCCACGGTTGACAGTCCGACCCTTTCCACCAAACTGGACTATTATGGAATTCCAGGTCTTCGGCTTGGATTCTCTACGTATTTCGGAAAAACCCAAGCGACCGATGAGGTCGAGGATATCAATGGAGCCAATATCGGTATCGCTATGTTGGGCCTTGATGCCCGATACGCCTATCAACGATTTACGGCTAGGGGGCAATTTATTCATGCCTCACTTTCCGACACGGAAGACTACAATGCCCTTACCGGAAGAGATTTGGGCAGTGTCCTGCAAGGTTGGTATGTCGAAGGAGCCTATAATTTACTTCCAACCGCTAAAAAGCAAAAACTCTTTGCATTCGCACGCTATGAAACTTATGATACCCATGCCGATACCGCCGGCGGATTGGAAGATAACTTGGCCTACGACCGAACCGATATCACTACCGGATTGACTTATCATATCGCACCAGGTGTTGTGGTAAAGGGGGATTACCAGTTCAAAACAAATGCCCTTGACGGAGACGATGTAAAAGATCAACTGAACTTCGGGATAGGGCTGTGGTTTTAAGATTAAATTTTTCCCCTTATCCTTATTGAGATTCAATCTAAATTGATACATTTGTGCCATGCGAACCGCAAAACTGGCAATTCTTCTATTATCATCGGCATCTTTGTTGCTATTTGGCTTTGGGCTTCCTAAGAACCTCGAAAAGATGGTGCAAAAGGAGGTCGAAAAGCTTTTTTCGGTATCCGAATTTTCATTAACTCCTGTTGTGATTCCGGAGGGATTGAATGACGGACTTCCAGTAAAAATGACTTCCGATAATTTTTTTGTGGTATCTCAGGGTGCTAATGAAATGGGTTACGTCTTTGTAGACCAAGCACCGAGCAAGACCGCCAAGTTCGATTATATGGTCGTTTTTGACGAAGAACTTAAAGTGATACATTCCAAGGTGTTGATATATCGCGAGGAGTACGGCGGTGAAATCGGTAGCAAACGTTGGCTCAAACAGTTTTTGGGCATGTCAGGTGGCGACAGGGTAAGCCACGAAACCAATATCGACGGTATCTCCGGGGCAACGATTTCGGTCCGCTCCATGACGAATTCTATGGATAACCTCTTGCAATCCATTGGTATACTCCAAGAAAACAAGGCCTTATAATGCGTTACAATGGTCTACTGTACGCTTTTCCTAAGGAAATCAAAATTTTTATAGGGTCGTTTGTCATCGTTCTTTCTATAGGATTTTATACCGGACTTTTATTCGTAAATCAGACCAGTACTACGACCCCATCGGGAATTGAAGAAAATTATTTGGGCAACGAAGATGATGAGGCTGCAGAAGTAATGAAATTCAAGAAAGGCGAGCGTGAAATGCTTACCATTGTACATACGCATATCCTGTCCATGTCCTTTATCTTTTTTCTTTTGGGTGGATTGCTCTGGATGGCCAAGCTTCCCATACGCCTAAAACTTTTTCTGACGATTGAGCCTTTTGTTTCCGTTATCCTCACTTTTGGTGGTATTTATTTTTTGTGGATGGGTATGCTTTGGATGAAATATGTGGTTGTTTTATCAGGTATTTTGATGACAGCTACTTTTACCGTTTCCGCTTTTTTGGTGCTTTACCAAATATGTGCAAAGCCCGTGGAAAGGCTATGACGGATAACCGATAAAATTCGTTACATTTGCACGCAATTAATCCCATAATTGCATGCAAGCCCACAACAACAAAATTTTAGGCGAAGGCCTCACATACGACGACGTACTGCTCGTCCCCGCTTATTCCGAAGTACTTCCCAGAGAAGTAAATATCCAGTCCAAATTTACACGAAACATTACTATCAATGTGCCCATAGTTTCCGCGGCCATGGATACGGTTACCGAATCGCAAATGGCCATCGCCATGGCACAAGAAGGCGGTATCGGCGTACTGCACAAGAACATGACCATCGAGCAGCAAGCCTTAAAAGTGCGCAAGGTAAAACGAGCGGAAAGTGGGATGATCATGGATCCAGTGACCCTGCCTTTGAATTCAAAGGTAAAGGATGCCAAGGCGAATATGGAGGAATATAGTATCGGTGGCATTCCCATTGTCGATGATGAAGGGAAATTGCTCGGTATCGTAACCAATCGTGATCTGCGTTTCGAAAAAAACAACGACCGCCCGATTTCCGAGGTCATGACGACGGAAAACCTGGTTACGGTAGGGGAGGGGACTTCCCTAGAACAGGCCGAGGATATCCTTCAGGAAAACAAGATCGAAAAACTGCCCGTAGTGGATAAAAACTACAAATTGGTGGGCCTTATTACATTTCGGGATATTACCAAATTGACCCAAAAACCGATGGCCAATAAAGACACCTACGGCAGATTACGTGTAGCCGCTGCCATTGGGGTTACGCCCGACGCCGTCGATAGGGCCACCGCTTTGGTCGATGCCGGTGTAGATGCGGTCGTAATCGATACCGCACACGGACATACCCAAGGCGTTGTAACCGTTTTAAAGGAAATCAAGAAGAAATTTCCGAACCTCGAGGTTATTGTTGGCAATATTGCTACAGCGGAAGCGGCCAAATATTTGGTCGACGCCGGAGCGGATGCGGTAAAAGTAGGCATAGGTCCGGGTTCTATTTGTACAACACGTGTCGTGGCCGGTGTTGGTTTCCCACAATTTTCCGCTGTTCTTGAAGTGGCCGCCGCCATTAAAGGCAGTGGCGTTCCGGTAATCGCCGATGGTGGCATCTGCTATACTGGCGATATTCCCAAGGCCATAGCTGCCGGGGCGGATACTGTAATGTTGGGCTCTTTGCTTGCAGGTACGAGAGAATCTCCCGGGGAAACGATTATTTATGAGGGAAGAAAATACAAATCCTACCGCGGTATGGGCTCCGTCGAAGCGATGAGAGAAGGTAGTAAGGATCGTTACTTTCAAGATGTTGAAGACGATATTAAAAAACTGGTTCCGGAAGGTATCGTAGGCCGTGTACCCTACAAAGGGGAACTCTACGAAAGCATTCATCAGTTTATAGGTGGATTGAGAGCGGGAATGGGCTATTGCGGTGCCAAGGATATCGCCACCTTAAAGGAAACCGGTCGTTTTGTTAAAATTACGTCCAGCGGTATCCAAGAAAGTCATCCGCATGATGTGACGATTACCAAAGAATCGCCGAATTATAGTCGATAAAAAATCTCGAGAACAACTTTGTCAAAGTTTTTAAGCAACCTTTTCCTGTTTTGTCCATCTTTCAAAAAGAGGACTAGAATTATGAGGAAAATTGGGTTTGCCATACTTACGATACTATTTGTCGCTTGCTCTGATAGCGACGATACCATCACGCTAGCGGACAATCCAGAATTAAGCGGAACGTGGTTGCTTGTCGAACAAAATTTGGATCCAGGGGATGGTACTGGGTATTTTAAGAAAGTGGATAGTGACAAAACTATTCAATTCCTTGCGGACGGTATATTTAGGTCAAAGGGAGAATTGTGCGAATTGAACGCCGCTTCCGGACCGGAAACATTTGGAAAATTTATAATCAACGATACGTTGACCAAAGA
>RCMY010003706.1_pt1 | contig 17436 bp, 8 predicted proteins | sample 2041341 | NCBI WGS metagenome assembly RCMY01 (sample SAMN09708234, study PRJNA481090) | Marine sediment metagenome, whole genome shotgun sequencing project. | reverse complement strand
CATTGGTTGCCGCTGCTTTGGGAACCATAGAGGTGTTGGAACAGGAGGGTACCTATGAACGCATATACGCCCTAGGCCACCGATTGATGAAGGGACTTCGAAAAGTATCCGAAGAAACCGGACAAAATCTTTTGGTTCAGGGTCTTGGCCCCATGCTACACACGGGCTTTGCCAACGTATCAAAAGTAAAGGAGTTCCGGGACCTTGTAGCCTATAAGCAGCCCAAATCAAAAATGTTCGTGCAAGGCCTGCAGCAACGTGGCGTTCGGGTTATAGGAAGAGGCTTATGGTACATCAGTGCCGTTCACGAAGAAAAACACATCGACCAAGCGATAGCGATGGCCAAGGAAACGTTGTTGGAATTAAAATGAGATCTGAGATTTGAGATTTGAGATTTGAGATTTGAGATTTGAGATTTGAGATTTGTAAGATTATCCAATGTGAATCCAAAATCACAGATTTCACTTCAAATTTTACCAAAAGTTATACGATAATTCATAAAGTGAAAAAAGGTTTGCGAATAAATATGAGAATGATAAAAAAAGTTTTAAAGTAAATATCCTCGGGACAAGTCCACGAGGCATTATCCCGAAATTTCCGGAACAAAAAGAAAAAAATGTATCGATTCGTGACTCCGATAATAAGGGTGTCCAAATTCCAGACAAAGCGACACAAAGAATGAGGCAAGCCCTGGGGGATTAAACATAATATAAGGTCAAATTTCTGACATCTCATATCTCACGTCTAAAATCTAACATCTAAAAAAAATGAAATTAAAAAACAACACCACTATCGGCATTGTTGGTCTGGGCCTGATGGGTACCAGCATAGCGGCGGCATTGGCATTAAAAGGTCAAAAAGTCATTGCTGTGGCACCGATAGTTTCCGATTTGGACGAGTCGGCTCCCAAACGTATCCGGCATGCTTTGGAAGAATGTTTCCGCGAGGGCCTGACCCTAGAAACACCGGATGAGCTGATGGCGAACATCATCTTTACTTCAGATTATACCGATCTGAAACCCTGCTGGCTGGTTATGGAATGTGTTTTTGAAGACCTCAATATCAAGCAAGAAGTTTTTAAAAAAATAGAGGACAGTGTTGCCGATGATGTAATTATTACTTCGAACACTTCGGCCATGCCGATAAGTATGCTACAGAATCATTTTAAGGTTCCTGAACGTTTTTTTGGGATGCACTGGGCCGAACCCGCCTACACGTCCCGCTTTTTAGAAATCATATGTGGTGAAAAAAGTCCGATTAAAATTGGCGAACAACTCCATGAAATCGCAAAACAGTGGGGAAAAGAACCCACTTTGGTCCGAAAGGATATCAGGGGCTTTATTACCAACAGGATAATGTATGCCATGTATCGGGAGGCCTTTCATCTGGTAGAAAAGGGCCATGCGACCATTGCCGACGTCGACCGCGCCTGCAAGAACGACGGCGGTCAATGGATGGCGTTCTGCGGACTTTTCCGCTATATGGATTTAACGGGATTAAAAGCCTACCATGCTGTAATGAAGGACCTCTTCCCCGAATTGAGCAACCAAACTACCGTTCCGAAACTGATCGACGACATCGCCAAAGCGGACGGTAATGGCGTTTTTAACGGAAAAGGCTTTTATGAATATACTCCCGAAGAGGCCAAAAAATGGGAAGAAACCTTTGAGCGGTTTGCCTTTGACATGAACCGCTTGTCCGCAAAATATGCCGATGAGATGGCAGATATTTCTTCCGATAAAATTTCGGATTTAAGTAGTATGGATTGAGAATACCTACATTTTAAGGTGGTAGTAAAACTGTAATCTCTTGTGTAATTTGGTTATTTAGTTATTTCGTGTGAATGGATAACCAAAATATTGGGACTTGAAGTCATAGGTTTTTTAACCGACTGAAAGTCTGGTGTACTCAATTTCCACGGGATTTATCCCGATTCAAGAAAGCTACAGAACGGCTCTAGCCGAAATACACGTGCTGAAAGGTTCGGCTAAAGCCAATATTAATGTCCAAATTTTCACCACGGGCTAAAGACCCGTGGCAATTGAAAAAGTCTTAGATTAACTAACAATCGTCACCATGAAAAACACCTTCAAAGTCCCCTTTATCATAGACGGCCATTTAGACCTGGCCACCAATGCCATGACCCTGAACCGAGACCTGACCCGAACGGTACATGAAATCAGGGAAAAGGAACGTCGTTTGGGATGGAAAGATTATCAAGACCGCGGTCAAGGCACAGTGGCGTTGCCCGAGCTGCGCGAAGGCAATGTTGGCCTTGTACTTGCTACCATGATTTCCCGCTATTCCGAGAACGGAAGCCCCCTGCACACTATGGCGTTGAAAGGCTGGCACTCTCCCCAGCAGGCTTATGCCCATGCGCAATGCCAATTGGCCTGGTACCATGAAATGGAGGCCTCGGGCGAAATGGTACAGATTACCACAAAAAAGGGATTGAAAGAACACATCAAGATGTGGACTGAAAACACCTGTGACGACGACAAAAGACCGATTGGCTATATCTTGGCCTTGGAAGGGGCCGATTCCATTGTCAACCTCGATTACCTGCATACCTATCATGAACTGGGACTTCGTTCCATTGGAATATCGCATTTCGGTCCGGGTAGATATGCGGCCGGCACACATTCCGATGGTAGCGGTTTGACATCCATAGGAAAGGAATTGCTGGAGGAAATGAACCAATTGCCTATCCAATTGGACTTGACCCATCTTACCGACAAAGGCTTTTTCGAAGCCTTGGATATCTTTCAGGGTTCGGTCGTCGCCAGCCACCAGAACTGTAGAAGCATCGTTCCAGGAGAACGCCAGTTTTCCGATGAACAGATCCGCTGTATTATTGAACGTAAAGGCATCATAGGAGGTGCCCTGGATACGTGGATGCTCTACCCCGATTTTAAATTGGGAAAGGATGACCCCAAGGAACGCGACATCCAAATGGAACACCTAGTGGACCATTTCGACCATATCTGCCAAATGGCCGGCAACAGCGATAACGTAGGATTTGGCAGTGATCTGGACGGACTTTTTGGCCTTGAACAAACCCCCCATGATATGGATACCATTGCCGACCTCCAAAAATTCGACTCCATCCTTGAAAAAAGGGGATACAATAATAAGGACAGGGCAAATATATTCAGCGGAAATTGGATACGGACTTTAAATAAGATCATGACATGATAACAAAAACTATAAATAATTTCCTCGAAAATTATAAATACCTACTCCTCATTATAATATCGGCCCTCACGCTCCAATCCTGCAACGAAGGGGCTTCCAAAACCGATAGCGTAAAAGCAGTACTCAAAATAGGTCAGGCCGAAGTCGAGTACACCCCAACAGTGGGCCACGGCCTTGTCGGCAACTACCGCGGTGACGATTACGCCTCACGCGGCGTTCATGACCCGCTCTACGGTAAGGCTTTGGTGGCAGAAGGAAGCAATGGGGTCAAAGCTGCAATACTGACCGTGGATATCTGCTATATTCCAGCGGATATGATAGCCCTGATGCGCACGTACATCGCCTCGGCGACCGATATCGCATCGGACCACATCATGATTCACGCGACGCACACCCACAGTGGCCCGCCCGCGAATATCGATTCTCCCGATGCGGAAGCCTATATGAAGAAAGCCGCGGATGCGGTCATCGATGCCAATAAAAATCTGATCGATTCGGAACTAATGATAGGCCGTACCACCGAAGACCGGGTATCGCACAACAGAAGGCTAAAGGCAGTCGACGGCTCCACCCACATGGTCTGGGAAAAATTCGAGCCCGGTTTTATCGAAAAACCCTTGGGCGGAAAGGACCCCGAATTGATTACCCTCAGTATCGAGCAAAAAGGCGAGACCATTGGTGCCTTGGTTAATTTCGGGTGCCACCCGACCACATTAACCGGTAATAATTGGTCGTACTCCGCCGATTATCCCGGTTATCTGACGGAATCGGTGCAAAAAGTAAAGGGCGCCGATTTTGGTGTGCAGTTTTTAAATGCGCCTTGTGGCAATATAACCCAAGTGGATTATAAAGTAGGTTTTTTGGATACGTATCAAGAATGTCAACGAATAGGGTATCTACTGGGAGTAGCTGCCCTCGAAGCCATGAACAATAGCCGTTCGGCCACGGGTGACGGAACAGTGCGCATTTCTAAGGAAAAAGTCTCCTTGAAAACAATACCGATTACCAACGAACAGAAAGCCTGGGCGGAAAATGTTATGGAACGAGTAGAAAAAGAAGGAATGCCCGAACTGCAACCCGATGGTATACCCGATGAACTTTACGCCAAGCGATGGCTCGATCTCTATGCCAAACAGGATGAAATCGATGAACTGGAAGTGATGGCACTAAAGATTGGCGACGTGGCCATCGTGGGTCTACCGGGAGAGATGTTCAATGAATTCGGCATATATATCAAAGAGAATTCCCCTTTTAAAAACACCTTGGTAATCGGCTTGACGAACGGGGCCTACCATTATTTTCCCACTGTAGCTTCCTTTACCCAAGGTCCGGAAGGTTTCAAGCCCATGATAACCGGCTATGAGACCACCCCCGGAACAACGGATTATGAAATCGGGGCCGGGGAGAAATTGGCAGCTTCGGGGGTCGCTCAATTAAAGGCATTATTCGTAAAAGAATAGTTATCCTAATAAAAATGATTCAAAATTCGAAATATTGGGTAAGAAAAGGATTCCAACAGCATTTCAAAAGAAGAAAGATATCAGGATTCTGAGTATTTCTACCAGTGCACTAAGAAAGTTTGAAATACCTTAACACTCTCTTAAACAACTTCTTATGAAAATGAAGGCCCCTACGCGCATAAATTTTATGTGTATACATAATACATAATCCTAAAAAATTGTTAATTTCGTCGTCATTAATTAACGTATCTTTTTAAGCTTAAACTAAAACTCACTTAAACATCAGTAACATGAACAGAAAACTCAATTATTTCTTTTTTATCGGGGCATTGTTCTTTTGCTTGGGCACCTATGCCCAGGAAAAGGCGATTACCGGTACGGTGACTGCCGCGTTGGACGGAATGCCCCTGCCTGGGGTGAACGTTTTGGTACAAGGTACTACCAATGGCACCCAGACCGATTTCGACGGTAATTACACTATTGATGCTACCGAAGGCGACATTCTGGTGTTTTCCTATATTGGCACAAAAAGCCAAAATATGCCTGTAGGAGCCTCGAACACCATTAATGTTGTGATGGCAGAGGACGCCAGTCAACTCGATGAAGTTGTCGTTACCGCATTGGGCTTGGAACGACAAGAAAAGTCCCTAACGTATGCCAATCAGCAGGTAGATACCGACGAACTAACAAAAGCTAGATCGGTAAACGTCTTGGAAGGATTAAGTGGTAAAGTTGCCGGAGTATCGGTAACTAGATCATCTTCGGGTGTTGGTGCCCCGGTCAAGGTAGTAATGAGAGGTAATAGATCGATTGATGGAAGCAGTCAACCTTTATACGTGGTAGACGGGATCTTGCTCGATGGTGATATAAATAATATTAGCCCGGACGATATTCAGGAAATTTCCGTACTAAGAGGTGCGAACGCCGCAGCACTTTACGGTAGTAGGGCCGCGAACGGTGCCATTATCGTAACAACTAAATCTGGTAAAGGAGCACGGGAGGGTGTTTCCGCTACTCTTGGTTTCGCATCTACAATAACAAGTGCTATACATTTGTTAGACTTTCAGAACGAATACGGTCAAGGTTCCGCAGGAACCTACTCTCCGACAGCAACAACTTCTTGGGGCCCACGTTTAGATGGTAGCCAAGTGGCCCATTGGTCCAATGACCCCAACTATCCAGCTTTTGGTGGAACATATGCCTATGAAGCCCAGCCCGACAATGTCAAAGACTTTTTTAGACTGGGGCATGAGTTGGCTACTAATTTAGGGGTCAATATCAATTCGGAAAAGTCCAATGTGTTTTTAGGATATACTTTCACTGATGCGGGAGGTCTCGTACCAGGAAACGATTTGAAACGACATAGTATTTCTGCAAGGGTCAATTCGAATATCACCGAAAAATTAGAGGTAGATGCTAAACTCAATTACATTCGTGATGATTTTTCAAATGTGCTTTCTGTAGGCGAAGGTTTTGACAACCCAGTTCGTTATTTGTATAAAATACCAAGGAACATCCGTACGGAAGATTTTGAGCATTACCAATTCATCAATGATGAGGGCAAACTTCGACAGCATTATTTCTTACCTCAATTTAATGGCGGAGGAAATCCGTATTGGACCATTAATAATGTTACTAGACCTAGATTGGATGAAAGGGTTTTGGCGATGCTATCCGTTAAATATGATATTACAGATGACCTAGCGATATTTGCTCGTTCAGCGATGGATCGTACCAGTCGATCTGAAGAACAGTTTTGGTATAACGATTCCTACACGGTGGCACAATTTGGACAATACACCAAAAGAGCAAGTAATTCGTACGATTGGAACACTGATGTGCTAATCACCTACAACAAAGATTTATCGGAAGATTTTAAAATAGGCCTAAATGCAGGAGCCAACCAAAGAGTTTATAAAAGGAACGAGTTGACGGGTTCAGGAAATAATTTTACCATAGAGAATTTCTTTGCATTAAGCAACACTCAAAACCCAGTCGCCAGTGAAGCTCTTGACAGGTTTGAGGTACAATCAATTTATGGCCTTGGTGAATTTTCATATAAAAATGCGATTTTTCTCAACCTGACGGCAAGAAACGATTGGAGCTCTACCTTACCTGAAAGTAACCGGTCTTATTTCTACCCTTCTGTAGGTCTTACGGCAGTGATTAGCGATTTGGTCGATTTCGGAAGTGGTTTAAGCTTTTTGAAGTTACGTTCCAACTGGGCCGAGGTTGGTAATGATACAGGATCTTTTCGATTGTCTCGAAGGGCAGACATCCGTAACGGTACTTTAGATATCAACCCAACGCAACCCAATACAAACTTAAGACCGGAAAGTACACAGTCTTTGGAACTTGGCTTTGATTCAAGGTTTTTCGATAACCGACTGCGTTTCGATTTTACCTACTATAAGACCAATACCTTTGATCAGATTTTTAGTACACCAACACCGGTAGCCTCAGGTATCGCCAACGTTTTTCAAAATGGCGGTGATATCCAAAACAGAGGGGTTGAGGTTGTATTGGGCGCAACCATAGTCAACAATGACAACTTTTCTTGGGATTTAGACTTGAACTTTGCAACCAATCAGAATGAGGTTCTTGAAATAGCCGAAGGATTTGATAAATTAACGGTTGATAGCGACTTTATCCGTGATTACGTACTGGAAGTAGGGGGTGAATACGGCGACATCTATTCAAGAGGTTTTGAGCGTGACGATCAAGGTCGTGTAATCGTAGACGCTTTGGGTCTTCCTCTGATTACTCCTGGGCGTGATGCCGTAAAGGTAGCAAACTTCAATCCCGACTGGTTGGGTGGTATTCGAAATTCGTTCCGTTATAAGAACTTCAATTTTAGTACGCTAATCGATATTCGACAAGGTGGTAGTGTAACCAGTTTTTCCGAGGCCATTCTTGCAAGGGACGGAGTTTTGGACTATACTGGCGAAGGTCGTGACGGAGGTCTTATCTTTGGCGAAAATATTTTTTCAGGGGAAACAGCGGTAAGGGAAGATGGCTCACCGAATACAATTTCCGTTAGTGCAGAAGACTACTATAACCGTGTCGGGGGTAGAAATACACCTGTCGGTGAGGCTTTTGTAAGGGAGCTTTCCAATATTAGACTGCGGGAAATGGTATTGGGCTTTACCCTACCAGAAAAGATGTTATCAAATACATTTTTGACCTCGGCTAATTTTTCTTTGGTAGGTAGGAACTTATTCTTTATTACCAACAAAGCAGAGAATTTTGATCCGGAAATCGTTAACAGTATCAGTAATGATAGTGAAGGACGTGAGGCTTTTGCCCTACCGACTTCCCGTAGCGTGGGTGTTTCGATCAACTTTGGATTTTAAAAAAATTGTAATATCTTAAAAGAAAAAACATGAAAAAAAGAATAACAGAACTGTGTTTAGGCATATTACTGCTAACATACGTCACAAGTTGTACCGATGATTTTACCGAGTTGAACACCGATCCCAAGAATTTTACTGAAGATGCGGTTACGGCGGCTGAATATCCGTTGTTTTTTAAAAGGGCTCTATACACGCCGAATTATTTGCCCTTTGATCAAGCAAGGGGGCCTTTTCAGTTGGGACACTCGCTTTTTCCAGACATCTATGCCAATTATTTTGCTACAACGGCACCGAACTTTGGTAGTGATCAATTTGAATTGGTCGGAGGATGGTTGAACGGGGCCTACAGTTATTTCTATCAACGACCAGCTCCACTCATTAAATTTTCCGAAGACTCTGCTGAAGAGCTCGGTTTTACCGTCGAAAATGCAATGATGAAGGTTTGGCGGGTTTATGCCTATCATAGAATTACGGACTTATGGGGTCCTATCCCCTACTCCAGTTTCGGTAATTTGGAGAAAGAAGTTCCTTACGATTCACAAGAAGCAATTTATAATGATTTCTTTACTTCTTTGGAAGAGGCCGTGACCGTTCTTAAGGCCAATGCCGGTGGAAGCTCGTTTTTAGGTGGTAATGATGTAATTTTTGGTGGAGATGTAGATTCATGGTTGAAATTTGCCAATACGTTACGCTTACGTCTGGCAATGCGCGTGTCGTATGTTGCTCCAGCCCTGGCACAAAGTAATGCCGAAAAAGCGGTTGCCGATGGTGTAATGCTAACTAACGACGATAACGCCGCTATTCAAACTGATATTAATTTTCAAAATAGTTATACCACTATTACCCAATGGGGAGAATTCCGAATGAGTGCAGATATGGAGAGTATCTTAAAAGGATACCAAGATCCCCGAATGGCCAGCTTTTTTGCTCCTGCTGCTATTCCAGACCCGACGGACGATCCTGTTGGTGTTGAATTTCCTTACGAAGGAATGCGTAACGGGCAAACATCTGAAGCTAAGGCAACAACTAATTTTAATGATTTGGCTTCGAACATGGCAGCACCGTATACCTTAGGTGGAGATCCGGGTCCTGCATGGGTCGTACTGGCCACTGCAGAACCTTACTTTTTAAGAGCAGAAGGTGCGCTCAAAGGATGGGCAATGGGAGGCACCGCCGAAGAATTGTACAATCAAGGTATTGTTGCCAACCATGAACAATTAGGATACGATGGTACAAATCTTTCTGGGGATGATTATGTGACCAGTACGTTGACACCATCATCGTATGACGGCACTACGCCACCTGTATCTACCGTTCCCGTGGCTTATAATGCAGGTAGTTCTCAAGAAGAACAACTGGAACAGATTATTACACAAAAATGGATTGCCCTGTGGCCAGATAGTGAAGAAGCGTATGCGGAGCGTAGAAGAACAGGCTACCCAACACTTTATAATCGATTGAATAGTATCAACCCCAATATTCCAGTAGACAAGTTACCGAGAAGGGTGACCTATACAGCAACTGAATATGCTGACAATACCGCTGCAACAGAAGCGGCAGTTGCCAATTTATTGGGCGGACCTGATTTGGGTACAACCAAACTATGGTGGGATGCAAAAAACTGATATTTCAGATTTTTTATAAAAAAAGACCGCTAAAAAGCGGTCTTTTTTGTAAAATAGAATTATAAACTAATTAGACTTATAGTATTCTCATTCGATATGTCATGCGTTCTATATTAAAATTTTGTTTATTGATCTTATTGGTCTCCTCCTGTCAAAAGGAAGACGATAGCAAACAATTCACGCTGCTGTCCCCTAAAACTACGGGTATAAATTTTAAAAACCTCGTTCAGGAAACCGAAGAATTCAATGTACTGACTTACGGCTATCTCTATAATGGAGGGGGGGTCTCCATCGGGGATGTCAATAACGACAGCTTGCCTGACATCTATTTTACGGGCAATATGGTGGGCAGCCATCTCTATATTAATCAAGGCAACCTGGAATTTAAGGAAATCGCGAAAGAAGCGGGAGTTTTCGCCGAGGGCCTTTGGAATACGGGAACTACGATGGCCGATGTCAATGCCGATGGATTGTTGGATATCTACGTTTGTCGATCGGCAGCCCCTAGTCCGACCAAACGTAAAAACTTACTTTTCATCAACAACGGTCCTTCATCAAAAACCGGACAAGTCACTTTTACGGAAAGGGCAGCCGAATATGGTATCGACGATTCAGGATATTCCACACAGGCCGCTTTCTTTGATTATGACAAGGATGGGGACCTAGACCTCTACGTCTTAAATCATTCTACCCAAGAATATGCAGGGTTCGGCCAGATTACGGCTTCCTTAAAGGACAAAAAAAATCCAGCTTATTCCGATAAACTGTATCGAAACGATACCGGTAAATTCACGGATGTAAGTGAAGAAGCGGGACTCACATCGAACGTTCTAGGTTTCGGGCTTGGCCTGGCTATTTCCGACCTCAACGGTGATGGCTGGTTGGATATGTTCATATCCAACGATTATAATGAACAGGATTATCTTTATATCAACAATCAGGACGGTACGTTTTCCGAAAATTTGGAGCACTTTATTGGGCATACGTCCTTGTTCTCCATGGGTTCCGACATTGCCGACATCAACAACGACGGTTACCCCGATATCATGAGCCTGGATATGCTGCCCGAGGGCAATGCCCGACAAAAAATGGTGTCGGGCCCTGATAATTACGACAAATATCAGCTTTTGGTACAATCGGGATTTTACAACCAGACCATGCGCAACATGTTACAATTGAACAATGAGGGAGAGTCGTTTTCTGAAATCGGTCAGTTTTCGGGTATTTCTAACACTGACTGGAGCTGGGCTTCCCTTTTTGCAGATCTGGACAATGATGGTTTTAAAGATGTGTTCATCACTAACGGATACAAACGAGATTATACCAATATGGATTTCATGAACTTTGCGGTTCAAGAAAAGCTCAAGGAAAACAAGACGGGAAAGCAAACTGCCGTAATGGAACTTCTGCAAAATATACCGTCCACTATTGAAGAAAACTACACCTACCACAACAACGGCGACCTGACCTTCACCAAGGTAAACAGTGAATGGGGCCTAGACCAAAAATCGCTCTCCAACGGAGCCGCCTATGCGGACTTGGACAATGACGGGGATCTCGATTTGGTGGTAAACAATATCGAGTCAGCCGCATTTCTATACCGCAACAACAGCGAAAAATTCAACGACAATCATTACTTGAAAATACGATTGAAAGGGGATGACAAAAATACCTTTGGCATTGGATCAAAAATCACAATCGCTATCGGCGAACAGAAACTCGTTCAAGAACTAATGCCCACTAGGGGGTATCAATCTTCCGTTGACTATACTTTGATTTTTGGCCTTGGGCAGGCTGCAGAGGTTGATAGCGTTACGGTCATATGGTCCGATTTTAAAGAACAAACGCTAGCGAAGGTCGCGGCAGACCAAACACTGATATTAAAACAAAGCGATGCAAAAGAGGAGCGGAAAAAAGCGATAATACCCAAGCAAACGTATTTTACAGATGTCTCCAAGGACAGTCTGGTTCCCTACATCCATAAAGAAAGCAACTACATCGATTTTAAGCGCGAACAACTGCTGCCTCATAAACTCTCGACCCAAGGCCCGAAAATGGCCAAAGGGGATGTGAACGGCGATGGCCTTGAGGATATTTTTATCGGAGGCGCCAAAGGCAGTGCGGGCGAACTTTTATTGCAAAACAATACAGGCCATTTCTATACTTGGAGGTCCGATTTTGATGCGGATTCTGGGTCAGAGGATACAGACGCCCTCTTTTTTGATGCGGACAACGACGGTGATTTAGACCTATATGTGGTCAGCGGAAGCAATGAATTTGAAGTCGATGCCGCGGAATTACAAGACAGGCTATACTTGAACAATGGAAAGGGAGGGTTTAAAAATAACCCTACTTCCCTCCCACCGATGACCGTTAGCGGTTCATGCGTAAAGACCAATGATTTTGACAATGATGGCGATCTAGACCTGTTCGTCGGCGGAAGGGGCGTACCCGGCCAATATCCGATAGCTACCAGAAGCTACATCCTTGAAAACGACGGAAAAGGAAATTTTAAGGATATCACCGCATCCGTAAACAATTCTCTAGAATCGCCCGGCATGGTCACCGATGCAATTTGGACCGATTTCAACGGCGATGGTAAAGACGACCTAATTCTTGTAGGGGAGTTTATGGCCATCCGGGTTTTTGAAAATACCGGTGGCAAGCTGGTAGAACTAACGGAGGATTCCGGTCTAAAGGATTCACAAGGTTGGTGGAACCGTATCGAGGCTGCCGATTTCGATAACGATGGCGATATAGACTATATCGTAGGCAATTTCGGGCTGAACTCCCAGTTAAAAGCTTCCCCAGACGAACCCGTCGAAATCTATTACAAAGATTTTGACAACAATGGTTCGCTTGATCCGATTCTGACATCCTATATCATGGGCGAGAGTTATCCTGTATTCTCCAAGGATGACCTACTGGGCCAACTCAGCGGCCTAAAGCGCAAATACGTCAATTATTCCGATTACGCCGACCAAAAAATTACGGATATTTTTACACCGGAAGAGCTATCCGATGCCAAAATTCTGGAAGCCAAAACCTTAGCTACCAGCTATATCGAAAATTTGGGCGATAACCGCTTCAAGATAACTCCCTTACCCACTCCCGCCCAATTTTCCCCTATTTACGGAATTATTGTCCAAGATTTTAACGGGGTCGGTAATTTGGATATAATACTTGCCGGTAATTTCTTTGGGACACGGGTAAAGTACGGCCGGTACGACGCCAACAAAGGTTTGCTACTTTCAGGAAATGGCAAGGGCGGTTTTGAACCGATAAGCACCAAAGAAAGCGGACTTAACATTGATGGAGAGGTCAGGGATATTACCTCCATTAAATTGGCAGACGGGCAGCAGCTCATCCTATTTGCCAGAAATGACCAGTCGGTAAAGGAATACATTGTAAAATCCAAGAATTAACCGAGTATGAAAATCCTTCTAATCTTACCAACGCTGATTTTAGTTGGTCTCAGTTTAACAGCACAAGCCCAATCCGTAACCATAAAGGAAGAGCTCAAATCTTTGGACACTTACGGGTTCGGAAAACCGAACCCCGTTCCCATTCTCGCCGAAAATCCAAAAATATTCCCCTATTTCAAGTTCGAGGAATATGAGCATACCCCGAAAAAAAAGGATTGGAAGGTTGTCACCTTGGAAAACGATTATATCAAAGTAATGGAAATCGGGGGAAAGGTCTGGGGTGCCATCGAAAAAAGCACAGGTGAGGAATTTCTATACAAGAACGAAGTCGTCAAATTCCGTAATATTGCCATGCGGGGGCCATGGACCTCGGGCGGCATCGAGTTCAACTTCGGTATTATCGGCCATCATCCTTCAACTGCCACATCCGTTGATTACATCACGAGAACCAATGCCGACGGTAGCGTAAGCTGTATCGTGGGCAGTACCGATTTGCCATCTAACATCTCTTGGACGGTCGAAATCCGTTTAGAAAAAGACAAGGCCTATTTCGAGACCAACGCCTCTTGGTACAACGCCTCGCCTTTAACGGAAGCCTATTACAACTGGATGACCGCGGCCGCCGTGACTTCCGACGACCTTGAGTTCTTCATTCCGGGCAACGCCTACGTTGAGCATAGCGGCGATGCGCATCCCTGGCCCATTGATGATCAGGGCCGGAATCTGGCCCTGTACAAAAACAATGATTTCGGCCCTGCAAAATCCTATCATATCGTTGGGGAATACAATGATTTTTTCGGCGGCTATTACCATGATCGCAACTTCGGCTTCGGCCAATGGGCGCCGTACGAAGAAATGCCGGGACAAAAATTATGGCTGTGGGCCTTGTCCCGCTCGGGGGGCATTTGGGAAGATCTGCTGACCGACTCCGATGGTCAATACATAGAATTTCAGGCGGGCAGGTTGCTCGACCAATATTCCGGAGGGTCCATCAATCCCATCAGTCAAGTCGGGTTTGATCCGTATATGATGGACAAATGGCACGAAATCTGGTTTCCCTACAAGGAAATCGGGGGCATGGTAGATGCTTCCGAAGAAGGTGTCCTAAATGTTGAACAGGATGCGAGCCAGCTTAAAATCGGACTGAATGCCTTGCAAAATCTAAATTCCGAAATCAAGGTCGTGCTCAATGGAGAAACAGCCCTGTCCGAAAAACTGGATTTAAAACCGATGGAAATCTATTCAAAATCATTTCCTGTAAAAGCATCCGACAGCATACAGGTTTTTGTGGAGGATACCGAGCTGTCCTATAGCAACAATCCGAAAGCCAAACTTCTAAAGAGGCCTTTTTATCCCGATAAAAACCTGAAAGTATCTCCGTCGGAGCAATTGCTTGCCGAGGGCACGGAAGCCTTGGATTTCCGCGAGTACGATCTGGCCCATGAGAAATTATCAGAATTGGTCCGGTTAGACCCATCGCATCGGGAAGGCCTTATCAAGTTGGCCCAGCTCGAGTACCGCAAAACCGACTACGGCACCGCCCTGCAACATGCCAATAGCGTTCTTCAAATGGATACCTACAACTCGGGCGCCAATTATATTGCGGGAATTACCTACCGCGCGATGAATGACACCATCAACGCCCTAGAGTCATTGGGTTGGGCGGCCAGGGATGTCAAACACCGCTCGGTGGCTTATGCCCAAATGGCGGAACTATATCTGGCATCAAAAAATTACAAAAGGGCTGAAATATATGGCCAAAAAGCATTGGATTTCAACACGTACAACCTAAATGCTCGAAAAGTATTGGCCGTCACCGCACGAAAGAACAAACAAAATGAGAAATTCGAAAAGGAAATAACTGCAATTTCCGAGATCGCTCCCTTGGATTATTTCACACAAACAGAAAAAAGCTTTATGGAAGGACAAGATCCCGTCTTGACCTTAAACAATGAATTTCCATCGGAAACCCTTTTGGGACTTGCCCTACACTATCGGCATTTGGGATTAGAGGAAGAAGCCCTTCACATATTGAACCAAGATGAAAAAGACACCAAAAATAAGCTTTGGAAAGCCTTTTTGTTACGAAAAATGGATGGCGCAAAAAGCAACACGCTTCTAGAAGATGCCGCTAATGAGAAGGTAAACTTTGTATCCCCCTACCGCAGGGAAAGCCTTCCCGTTTTGGAATGGGCGGTGCAGCAATCCGATAGCTGGAAATTTGACTATTATCTGGCACAAAACTACTTGGCCGTGAGACAAATTGAAAAGGGAAAGTCCCTTCTAAAAGCTTTGACCAATGGACCTGATTCAGATATTTTCTATAGATTCCGGGCAAAGATGACAGAGGATGATGCTACCGTAAGCGCCTCGAAAGATCTAACGAAAGCTTTAGAAATGCAGCCCAAAGACTGGAAAGTCTGGGAGGAGAACATTCAGTTCCACCTTAAAAACGCTGACTATGACGAAGCCTACCGCCTATCAAAGAAAGCCTATTCCAAATTTCCGAAAAACTACAATATCGGTTTGGGCCACGCTAAGGCTTTGTTGAATACAGGCCGGTTCGAAAAAGTGATATCTGTTTTGAAGGACATCCAAGTACTGCCCTATGAACATGCCAGCGAGAGTCGGGATATCTACGAGAGGGCGCATATCGGTATTGCAAAGTCACATTTGGAGAATAAGAACTATAAGAAGGCGATACAGATTTTGGAAAAGTCTAAAAAGTGGCCCGAAAACATAGGTGTGGGAAAACCGTATGGCCCCGATGAAAGGGCACAGGACTATCTGCTGGCCCTGGCCTTTGGAAAAACTGGGGAAACCGAAAAAAGCAAAGTGCTTCTTAGTGGAATCGTCGAATATTCACAAAACCATCCCAACTCAAATTCCCTGAACCACTTGTACGGTATATTGGCGATGAAAAAATCCGGGGAAGAGAGCGAACTGTATAGCTTTATTTCAAAACTGAAAGAAACTACGGGCAATAGAAATCTTAAAAGTGCGATGGCTTTGAGCCTTTATGAAAATGATACCAGTGCACTAAAAAGAAATGCATCAAAACCCTTGGTACCGAAAGATGTATGGCAAACTGCCGTTTGGTCCCTAAAACAATGAACCCCGACTTCGGGAAGTCAGGGTTCATGCTTTAATAAGTTCAGGACATTACTTAGCCCCCCACTCCTTCAAAGAATCGGTATTCATTTTTACATAATCATCATTACCGGCTTCTTTAGATTTTGCCAATGACATCTTTGCGGTCTTGATAGCCGCCTTCTTGTCCCCTGCTTTTGCCTGAATCAACGACTGCTGACGTAATTGCCAAAATGCGGGTTCATCAGTCATTTCCATGGCCTTGTCCATCCATTCTTTGGCTTTGGATACATCTTTATCTTCACTGGAATAATACACGGCTGCTGCATAATAATCCTCTGCTTTGGGGCTTCCTGCCATGGCTGTCTCAATACTTTCAGAAACTTTGGCATCCGTTGGAAATTCCAATGGCAAGCTTACATGGGTGTTTCCCCACATCATTCCCAAATTCGCCGATCCAGATTTTAGGTCATCAAACTTTATGGTAAAAGTTTCGATTTCCATCGGCAGCGTAACCACGTCTGAAGTGAACTTGGCGGCAATTTTGCTCTCGTCCAGTTCCTCGGGCGTTCCGCCTTCCGTATCGGTATATAAATAAATATCCCAACTTGATTTTCCAGGTTTGGTTAAAATGGCATACGTGCCGGCTTTCACCTCTTTTCCACCTACTGTTACCTCATCGCTAAACGTGATTTTGGTGTTTTCATTGGCACCGGTTCGCCATAATTTATCATAGGGCACCAAATCGCCAAAAACCGTCCTTCCCCGCATGCCGGGTCGTGAATATTCTAGGGTTACATCGGTCAAGCCAACTTTCTGTTCCACCTTTGAAAAGGGACTGGGCGCCGGGGTGTTGATTTGGGCTTCCAAAGAAACGGAGGCCAAAACAACCATAGTCAATACGATAAATTTTTTCATTTGATCTGATTTTTAGTTTGTGCAAAGCTACTATAAACAGGAATCGAAGCTGTTAATGATGTCTTAAATCGTAGTCCATATTCCAAAATAGCATATATTTTACCGGAGCTTACCCCTATAGATGCGATATAAATCAACTATCTGCAATGCGCGATAGCATTTCAGACCTCAGTTTTGACGTACTCAATTTATTATTTGTTTAACCGTTATAATTTTTAGTTAAACAAAAATGAATCTATATTTGTTAAAAACAACTTTGTGAAGCTATATCGATTACACTCCAAACAATCCCTACCCATTTCAAAACAGGAGGCATGGGATTTTCTTTGCGACCCTAAAAACCTGAAGATCATTACGCCTGAACACATGG
>RCMY010002279.1_pt1 | contig 17437 bp, 17 predicted proteins | sample 2041341 | NCBI WGS metagenome assembly RCMY01 (sample SAMN09708234, study PRJNA481090) | Marine sediment metagenome, whole genome shotgun sequencing project. | reverse complement strand
GGGGGGGGCGAAAATCTTCTGCGAAGATTTTGATCCTGCCGCGAACGAATTGAAAAAAAGGAAAACGAAATGCTTAGAAACGACCAACTGGCGGAATGGGATCGCGACAACTTTTTCCACCCCTCAACCCATCTGGCCCAATTTGCCCGTGGCGAGCTTACGCATCGGGTGATCAAGACCGCCACCAATTGCCATATCGAGGATCGTGATGGCAACAAGATGCTGGATGCCTTTGCCGGCCTCTACTGTGTCAATGTCGGCTATGGTCGTCAGGATATCGCCGATGCCATCGCCGCGCAGGCCAAAGAGCTTGCCTATTACCATTCCTATGTTGGCCATGGCACCGAGGCGAGCATTACCCTGGCCAAGATGATCATGGACCGCGCGCCGGCCAACATGTCCAAGGTCTATTTCGGCCTTTCGGGTTCGGACGCGAATGAGACCAACGTCAAACTGATCTGGTATTACAACAACATCCTTGGGCGGCCTGAAAAGAAAAAGATTATCAGCCGCTGGCGTGGCTATCACGGCTCTGGTCTTGTGACCGGCTCGCTGACCGGGCTTGAGTTGTTTCACAAGAAATTCGATCTGCCGCTGGCGCAGGTGGTGCATACCGAGGCGCCCTATTATTTCCGCCGCGCCAACCTTGATCAGACCGAAGAACAGTTCACCGCCCATTGCGTGATCGAGCTTGAGGCGCTGATTGCGCGCGAAGGCCCCGATACCATCGCCGCCTTTATCGGCGAGCCGGTTCTGGGCACCGGGGGCATCGTGCCGCCGCCTGCCGGCTATTGGGCCGCGATCCAGAAGGTTTTGAAAAAGCACGATATCCTGCTTGTGGTGGACGAGGTTGTTACCGGTTTTGGCCGCCTTGGCACGATGTTCGGATCGGATCATTACGGGCTTGAGGCCGACCTTATCACCATCGCCAAGGGCCTGACATCGGCCTATGCGCCGCTCTCGGGGTCCATCGTCAGCGACAAGATGTGGAAAGTGCTTGAACAGGGGACGGACGAAAACGGCCCGATCGGTCATGGCTGGACCTATTCGGCCCACCCGATCTGCGCGGCGGCGGGTGTTGCCAACCTCAAGCTTCTGGATGAGCTGGACCTTATTGCGAACAACCGCACGGTCGGCAGCTACCTCAACAAAACCATGACCGAGGCGCTTGGCGATCACGCCAATGTCGGCGATATACGGGGCGAAGGCATGCTCTGTGCGGTCGAGTTTGTGAAAGACCGCGACAGCCGCACCTTCTTTGACGCGGCCGACAAGATCGGGCCACAGGTTTCTGCCGCCCTTGGCACGCACGGCGTGATTGCCCGCGCCATGCCGCAGGGCGACATCCTTGGCTTTGCGCCGCCCTTCTGTCTGACCCACGCCGAGGCCGATGAGGTGGTCGAAAAGACTGCGAAAGCCGTCAAAACCGTTCTGGGCTAGACTGAGTCTCTCGCCAAAATGGACCGGGGTTCGCGCTTAGGGTGTGCGTGCCCCGGCTGTGTCGCGGCGAAGCTCGGGAAAATCGTCTTTTATTGGCCGATAAGTAGTCATTTCGACCTGCGAGGGTCGGATTCAGGAAATAAATGCCGCAATCGGGTTGCAACAAGGGACGTTTGACGTTTTAGTTTCGAGCTAACGCGGGGGACTCCGCGACATAAAAACAGGGAGCCGAACTTGGCCAATACCGGGAACAACGATGCGTTCGTTGCTTTTGAGCGCGTGCAAAAAAGCTATGATGGCGAGACTTTGGTCGTCAAAGATCTGAACCTTTCCTTGCCCAAGGGTGAATTTCTGACAATGCTTGGGCCATCCGGGTCGGGCAAAACCACCTGCCTGATGATGCTGGCCGGGTTTGAAACGGCCACCCACGGCGAGATCAAGCTTGACGGTATCAGCATCAACAACATCCCGCCGCATAAACGCGGCATTGGTATGGTGTTTCAGAATTATGCCCTCTTCCCGCATATGACGATTGCCGAGAACCTGAGCTTTCCGCTTGAGGTGCGCAAAATCGGCAAGTCGGACCGCGAGGCCAAGGTCAAGCGCGCGCTTGAGATGGTCGAAATGGGTGCCTTTGGCGCCCGCCGTCCGGCACAGCTGTCCGGTGGTCAGCAACAGCGTGTGGCGCTTGCCCGCGCTCTGGTGTTTGAACCCGAACTGGTGCTGATGGACGAACCGCTTGGCGCGCTCGACAAACAGCTGCGCGAGAAAATGCAATTCGAGATTACCCATCTCGCGCACGAGCTTGGGATTACCACGGTTTACGTGACCCACGACCAGACCGAGGCGCTGACCATGTCAGACCGGGTTGCGGTGTTCAACGATGGCCGCATTCAACAGCTGGCCCCGCCGGACGAGCTTTATGAAAGCCCGCAAAACAGTTTCGTGGCGCAGTTCATTGGTGAAAACAACACGCTTGCCGGCACCGTCCAAGAGATCAAGGGCGGTCTTGCGCTTGTGAAGCTGGACAATGGCGATGTGATTGATGCCACGCCGGTGAACGTCAAGAAAGCGGGCGATCGCACGCTGATTTCGATCCGTCCCGAGCGGGTCGAGTTCAACCGTGACCGCCTGAGCCCGGATGCCCATACACTCAAGGCCGAAGTGGCCGAGTTTATCTATATGGGGGATATCTTCCGCACGCGGCTCAAGGTGGCCGGGCGCGACGATTTCATCATCAAGACCCGCAACGCCCCTGATCAACGCCGCCTGAAACCGGGCGAGATGATCGAAATCGGCTGGCTTGCAAAAGATTGCCGGGCGCTGGATGCGCCAGAGGCGTGAACATATTCGTGCCGTGACCCAAGAGGCGCGGCGCGGGTTGAGTGAGGTCCCAAGCGTTTTACCCGTAGCACGGGGGCCCACACACCAAAAAAACGGGACTAAAAACAAACTGGGAGTATGTTTATGAAACTCACGAAAACTTTGCTCGCGACAACGGCTCTGACCGTAGCAGCGGGCACAGCCGTGACCGCACAGGATATGGCCGATAGCATGACGCTTGTATCCTGGGGCGGTGCCTATCAGGACAGCCAGAACAAGGCTTATGTTGAGCCCTATCTCGCCGCCAACGCTGGCGTCAGCGCAACTTGGGACGAAAGCTCGGCCGAGGCCGTGGCCAAACTTCGCGCGATGAACGAAGCCGGCAACGTGACCTGGGATCTGGTCGACGTCGTTGCATCCGACGCCATGCGTCTGTGTGACGAAGGTCTGGCGATGGAACTGGATCACGACAAGGTTCTGGCAGCGGCACCCGATGGCACCTTGGCCAGCGAAGACTTTGGCGATCTGATCGTCAGCGACTGCTTTGTACCGCAAATCGTGTATTCGACCACATTCGGCTATCGTACCGATCTGGTACCCGCCGGTGTCGAAGCCCCGACCAGCGTTTGTGACGTGTTCGACCTTGCCAAATACCCCGGCAAGCGCTCGCTGCAAAAGCGCCCGATTGATAACATGGAATGGGCTCTGTACTGCGATGGCGTAGCCAAAGAGGACATCTATCCGACGCTTGGCACAGATGCCGGTGTTGCGAAAGCTCTGGCCAAACTTGACACCATCAAGGATCAGGTTGTCTGGTGGTCCGCTGGCGCCGAAACGCCCCAGCTTCTGGCCGATGGCGAAGTGTTCATGGGCTCGACCTATAACGGTCGTCTGTTCTCGGCGATTGCCGAACAGGGTCAGCCGATTGGCATGATGTGGGATATGCAGTCGTTCGATCTTGACGGCTGGATCGTTCCCGCCGGTCTGCCCGCAGACCGTCTGGCGCGCGTGATGGACTTCCTCAAGTTCGCAACCGACACTCAGCGTCTTGCAGATCAGGCCGCCTATATCTCGTATGGCCCCGCCCGTAAATCCTCGGCGCCGCTGGTCGGCAAGCACGCAGATCTGGGTATCGACATGGCACCCCATATGCCGACCGATCCGGCCAACGCGACGAACCCTCACATCTATGACTACGAATGGTGGGCAGACAACCGCGACGATCTGGATGCGAAATTCCAGGCGTGGCTGGTACAATAAGCTTTGCTAACAGAACAGGAGGGGGCCGGATTGGCCCCTTCCACCCCATGCCGGGCAAAAGACCCGGTCTTTATAAACACTACTGTCCGACGGGGATGACATGAGCGATACCACCCACACCGGCCCGGTTCTTGCCGCGGATGGCACGCCGCTGAAACGCAGCCTGCGACGCGCACTTCGGGCGCAGAAATTGCGGGCACTGGCGCTTATTGCGCCCTTGCTGATCTTTGTGCTTCTGACGTTCATCGCGCCCATTGCGGATATGCTTTTCCGCTCGGTCGAAAACCAGATTACTGGTAAAACTCTGCCGATGACGGTGGAAGAACTGCGCGATTGGGATGGGGCTGGCACCCCCGACGAAGCGGTTTACCGCGCGCTGTTCTTTGACCTCTTCCTCGCGGCTGAAGGCAAGGAGCACACCAAGCTCGGGTCGCGCCTGAACTATGAGGAAAGCGGCATTTCCTCGATGTTCCGCACCACGGGCCGCGATGTCGATAATATCGGCAAGGTTCATCAGAAAGCGTTCGAGAAACTGAACCCCGTCTTTGGCGAGGGGGCGTTTTGGTATGACATGATGTCCGGTGGCCAAGGCGCCGAGGGCAACAAAAAGCTTTTGTCGAACCAGATCGGGCGTCTTGAGATGCTCGAATCCACGACATTCAAAGGCGGTATCGGCTTTGTGCCGGGCGCCGAGATTTACAAGATTCTGCCGCACACCACGCGGGCCTATACTGCCTTTGCCGCCTTTACCGTCTTTATGGACAACAAGGTTGTTGCCAAACAAGACCCGTGGGAAGCCGTCTATCCCGCGCTTGCGCTTGACCTTGCCGATCCCGCCACGGTGGCGGCTCTTGCAAGCTATCAGGGCCCCGGCGCGCAGGACTTGCGCGATGCCGCCGCCCAAATCGACAGCCTGCCGCCGGTTGATATGAAAGTTGCCTTTGCCGAAAGCAACAAGGACTGGCTTCGCACTGAATACTGGCAGGTGATCAAGGCCTATTCACCACCCTATACCACCGGCTATTTCCTGAATGCCATAGATATGGAAAAAACCCCCAATGGCATCGCCCTGCGGTCCGATGACGAGCGGATTTACGGCATCCTGTTCAAGCGCACGATGTTCATGTCGATGGTGATTACGATTAGCTGTATCGTGCTTGGCTATCCGGTTGCCTGGATCATGTCGAACCTGCCGGCGCGCAAGGCCAACATGTTGATGATCCTTGTTCTGCTGCCATTCTGGACATCGCTTCTGGTGCGTACCAGCGCCTGGAAGATCATGCTGCAACAGCAGGGGGTGATAAACGATGTGCTGGTCTGGCTTGGCCTTGTCGCCGATGAAAGCCGACTTGTGATGATCAACAACCAGTTCGGCACAATCGTCGCGATGACGCATATCCTTTTGCCGTTCATGATCCTGCCGATGTATTCGGTGATGCAGACCATCCCGCAGACCTATCTGCGCGCGGCAAAATCGCTTGGGGCCAATAACTGGACAGCGTTCTGGCGGGTCTATTTCCCGCAATCGGTGCCGGGCATCGGCGCGGGCAGTATCCTCGTCTTCATCCTTGCGATCGGCTATTACATCACGCCTGAAATCGTGGGTGGCACGACCGGGACGTTCATTTCGAACCGGATCGCCTATCACATCTCGTCATCGCTTAACTGGGGTCTTGGTGCTGCTTTGGGCTCTATTCTGCTCGCGGTGGTTATGGTTCTCTACTATGCCTACGACAAGATCGTCGGCATCGACAACGTGAAGCTGGGGTAAAGAAAAATGAGCGGATTCACTCTTACACCGGTTGAAACGAAACCCCTGTCCTTTGCCTTGCCGATGATCGGCGCGGCGGGGGCCTTTGCCGGGCTTTTTGTCGGCACGGCGCATGGCTCTAGTCTGATGGGCATTGTCATTGGCGCGATTGCGCTGATGGCCCTTGCCTTGGTCGCGCTCAAGGTTCTTGGCCTTGGCATGGAAAAGACCACCCGCCGGGGCATGATTGCCCTTTTTGTGGTGGTTGGCTGGCTTGTTGCGGGGCTGCCGGGTCTGGTGCTTGGCGGGCTGTTTGGCTGGTTCTTTTCATGGTTCATCTTCTGGATCGGCGAAGGCCGGTACCGGGCCAGTCTTGCGCCCTATCTGACATCTGGTCAGGTGCTTTGGCACTATACCTTCCGGGTTTTCTGCGGCATGATCTTTGTCTTTTTGATCACGCCCATTCTGGTGGTCATGCCGCTTAGCTTTAACGCGCAGAACTTCTTTACCTTCACGCCAGAAATGTTGCGCTTTGATCCGGCTGGTTACAGCCTCAAGCATTATCAGGATTTCTTCACCTCGACCGGTTGGCAGCAGGCGTTGCGCAATTCGCTGGCCATCGCGCCAATGGCCACGGTGCTGTCGGTGGGCTTTGGCACATTGGCCGCGATCGGCCTTAGCCAGCCTCACGTGCCGTTCCGTCGTGCCATCATGGCAATCCTGATCTCGCCAATGATCGTTCCGCTGATCATCTCGGCGGCGGGCATGTACTTTTTCTATAGCCGTATTGGCCTTCAGGGCACCTATATGGGTGTTGTTCTGGCGCATGCGGCGCTTGGCATTCCCTTCGTGATCATCACCGTGACCGCCACACTTGTGGGCTTTGACCGCTCGCTGACGCGGGCGGCGGCGAATATGGGCGCTGATCCACTGACCACGTTCTTTCGGGTGCAGATGCCGCTTATTCTGCCCGGCGTGATCGCGGGTGGGCTGTTTGCCTTTATCACCTCGTTTGACGAGGTCGTCGTGGTGCTGTTCGTCGGCTCGGCCAATCAACAGACCCTGCCCTGGCGGATGTTCACAGGCCTGCGCGAACAGATCAGCCCGACCATTCTGGCGGTGGCGACCATTCTTGTGGTGATCTCGATCTGTCTGCTGACCACGCTGGAATATCTGCGCCGCCGGTCCGAGCGTCTGCGCGGGCTTAGCCCGAGCTGAGGCCTTCACACTCCGATAAACTATCAAAGGGCACCCCCAACCGGGTGCCCTTTTGCATATTGGGTGCAGTGGTTTGCATGTCCCAAAGCCGCCATTTGCGCAAGATACAGGTCGCCCAAATCTGGTTTTAGGTTAAGCAGGTGCTGCAAATACAAATAGGGTAGCATAGTGGCTCAAAAACCTGCTCCGACAATTGATCTTACATCAGGATTGATGTTGTTGGCGCTGGCCGCCGTTTGGGGAGGATCCTTCTTCTTCGCGGCGGTCGCGCTTGAAGAGGTGCCACCCTTAACGGTAACGCTTCACCGCGTGATTTGGGCCGTCCCAGTTCTCTTTCTTGTCGTTTTGTGGAGAGGTGTCAGGATTCCCCGGTCGCCGAGAACGTGGGGCGCTTACCTCGTCATGGGCGCTCTAAACAATGCGATTCCATTCTCGTTGATCTTTTGGGGTCAGACGACTATCGAAAGCGGCTTGGCTTCAATTCTGAATGGTACAACTGCTGTATTCGGCGCTGTTGTCGCGGGTCTTTTGTTGGCTGATGAGCCACTGACGCCCCGCAAAATTGTCGGAGCAATTTTTGGCATCTTCGGAGTTGCCGTGATTATGGGATTAGATGCCCTAACGAATCTTGACCCCAGAAATTTGGCCCAACTCGCCATATTGGGGGCTGCCCTGTCTTATGCTTTTGCAGGTGCTTGGGGTAAGACTGCCCTTGCTGGAATTCCGCCAGAAATGAATGCGTTTGGAATGCTCATCGGCAGTACGGTTCTTATGATACCCATAGCCATTTGGTCTGATGGCATACCTGCCCTAAGCCTTTCAGTACAAGTGTGGGCCTCGCTTCTTGCTGTGGCGGTACTGTCAACGGCGATTGCTTATCTGCTATACTTTACCATTCTTGTACGGGCCGGTTCTGCCAATCTTATGCTGGTTACGTTGCTAATCCCCCCTTTCGCAATTGGCTTGGGCGTTGCATTCCTTGGTGAGCAGCTTGGAGTTGAAGCGTGGATCGGCTTTGGTCTTATCGCAAGCGGCCTCATGATTACTGACGGCCGGATTGCAGCCAAAATCATGGGCAGGCGAAAATAGTCAAGATCACGCACTTACATTGATCCACTCCTTTCATGGGCGATGTGAGTACAGATGGTGTCTGCTTTGGGCTCAGTCCTGCCATTGGGCGCTCGAAATACCAATGCGCCAGCGATCATGATCGCGGAAAAGATTGCCGGTTAGACGATGGGCGCGGGCCGCTTGACGCCTAGACGCCGTAGCGCGCCATCAGCATCTCGACCACGCCGGTGACAACGCGGTCAATGTCGGCCTCCTCCGGCGCTTTGCAAAGACCACAGAGACAGCGCACGAAGATATCGCATTTGCACAGCTCGCAGAATTGTTCAGCCGCAAGATCCATATCCTCGATCTTGAGCGCGCCAGTTTCCACGTAATGCCCCAGAACCATGCCAAGGCGTTCGCGCAGCAACTCTGGCCCAGAGGCGTAAAAACGTTTGCCAAGTTCGGGAAATCGGTGGGATTCAGAGACGCTGATCCGGTAGACCTGAAGCCCGAAATCCGACAGGAAGAACCGCACAACGCGGTTCGCGATATCGCGCAGGGTGACGGCGCAGGGCGCGTTCAGGTCAAATTCGCGCAGCGCCTCTTCGGCCTGCCGGTTGCATTCTATCCGCGCCACTTCAGAGAACAGCAGGCGCTTGTCGGGGAAATAGCTATAAAGCGTGGCCTTTGACACCTGCGCCTCGCGGGCGATGTCATCAACGCTGGCGCCCTCAAAGCCGTCACGCAGAAAGACGTGCCGTGCCCCTTCGAGCACCTGATCAAACTTGCGCCCTTTCTTGATTTCTGCGGCCATTGCCGACATGCAAACCCTCCCGGTAAGGGGGCCAGTTTAGTCGCCCTGACCGCCGGATCGCAAGCACATCTGCGCTATGGCACGGAAATCACAGGCCACCCTTGCAGGTTAGTGATGGCCTGTGATCCGTCGAAGTCATTTATTGATGCCGCTATTGCCTTGGGTCACCGGCGCGGGGGCGGGGTCGGGATAGGTCAGGACCGGCGTAAGCGTGCTCATGTCGATGCCAAAGGCCAGAACAGGCGAGGCGGCGAGAGACAGCGAAAGGGCGATTGCGGTAACGATCTGTTTCATGTCATTCTCCAAAACTGAACTACTTGGTTCACAACACTATCTAAACCGAACAGTTTACTTTTCAAGAGTAAAGTGAACTAATTAGTTTAGTAAATGCGCGACACCCAGACGCTTTGTGCTTGAAGCGGCCAGCGGCTAGACTAAATTAGAACCATTCTAAATTCAGAGGCCATTATGATTCCCGGTATCCAATCCCGTCGCCGCTTCAAAGATCTGTCAGAACAGGAAATTCTGGCGCTCGCTATTTCGTCGGAAGAAGACGACGCGCGCATCTATCGCAGCTATGGCGAGGTGTTGCGCGCCGAGTATCCAGATACCGCCAAGGTATTCGATGGCATGGCCGCCGAAGAAGACGAGCACCGTCAACGCCTGATCGACCTTCACAGTAAGCGGTTTGGTGATGTGATCCCGCTTATCCGGCGCGAACATGTGGCCGGGTTTTATGCCCGTCGACCCGTCTGGCTTATCGAGAACCTCGGGATAGAACGTATCCGCGCCGAGGCCGAAGGCATGGAACGCGACGCCGAGACCTTCTACATCAAGGCCGCGCAACGCACGAGTGATGCCGACACCCGCAAGTTGCTGGGTAATCTCGCCGCCGCCGAGGCCGGCCATCAGGCCCGCGCAGGCGAACTTGAGGCCGAGCATCTGGACGAGGATTCGCTTGCCGCAGAACAGCGTACATCTAAACGGGCCTTTGTTCTTACATGGGTACAGCCGGGCCTTGCCGGGTTGATGGATGGGTCTGTGTCGACGCTTGCACCGATCTTTGCCACCGCCTTTGCCACTCAGGACACATGGACCACCTTTCTGGTCGGGCTTGCGGCCAGTGTGGGGGCCGGCATTTCGATGGGCTTTACCGAAGCCGCCAGTGACGATGGCGAATTGTCGGGGCGCGGCAGTCCGATCAAACGCGGCTTTGCCTCGGGGATCATGACCACACTCGGCGGGCTTGGGCATGCGTTGCCCTATCTTATCCCGGATTTCTGGACCGCCACCACCGTCGCCTTCGTCATCGTCTTTATCGAGCTTTGGGCGATTGCCTGGATTCAGAGCAAATTCATGGACACGCCATTTTTCCGCGCCGCCTTTCAGGTGGTTCTTGGCGGCGCCCTTGTGTTTGCCGCAGGGGTGCTCATCGGTAGTGGTTAAAGTGCAATCCGAAAACCGGTCTTCAGACCGAATTGCGCGTTAAAACTAAAAGGCTGTGCATCGGCTCTGGCCTTAGTCTCCCCCGCCCACCTCTCTGTCTAAGTTCGGTCCGGGCTGGCTCACGCCCGTGCTCTTGCTTGTCGGCTGAGGCGCCTTTGTTTTTCCCAAGGTCTTTTGTTCGTCTAGATATTCCTCCAGTTGCTTCACACACCCAAACTCCGACAAAGAGCATGAGAAAGAAATACCATCGGCGAAAAGGACGAACCCCGAAGTCCCCCCCCCCATCGACGACGGCTGATAGGTTTCCCGCATATCGTATAGTTTACCACGAACATTGATCTTGTGATTTCGGATTTCCGGCGTGCAGCCGACAAGGGCCACCACAGCCGCAAATGCAATGATTTTGGTGCTTCCATACATTTATTTTCCCCCAAATAGAACTTGAGCCCCATTTTTTGCAGGACTCAGGTTACGTCTTGGCCGGGTCGGAAATTATGGATTTATTATTGTTTTTCCGCCTCTTGGCCAGATAATTCAACAAACAAACTATATTCAACGATGCCCACAGTTTAATCGGCAACCCCTGTAAAACAAGAAAAAGTTCCCAAAACCCCGCGTTTCGTTAGTGGCGGGGCAAGGGTGGGCCACCTTCTAGCGGGTCTATAGAAACGGTGTCAGACGCATCTTATTCGCGGTCACCGTCTCAGTTGCGATTGACCCGGCCACGGGGGCTGTCTACCAAACGCGCATGCTAAGTGTATTCCTCCAGACACTTCCGTTCTTTTTGATCATCGGGCTGGGATACGGCGCCGGGCGCACCGGGTTTTTCCCAGAGGTTGCGACGGCATGGCTCACGAAATTCGTGTTTTACTTTGCACTTTCGGCGATGCTTTTCCGGTTCTCGGCGAACCTGACGCTGACGGATGTGTTGGATTGGAATTTCGTGATGGCCTATCTCTGGGCCACCGGATTTGTCTATGGCATTGCCACGATGGTGGCGGTTTTGCGCCGGATCAGCATTCAGGAAGTCGCCATCGAGGCGCAATGCGCGGTTATCGGCAATGTCGGTTTTCTCGGGGTGCCGATGCTGGCCATGCTGATGGGCGAGGCGGCGATTGGCCCGGTGATGATCGTTCTGGCGATTGACCTGATTGTCTTTGGCTCGCTTGTGGTGATCCTGATCACTGGCTCGCGCGATGGCCGGATGAGTCTGGGCATTCTGCGCACGGTCGGCCTTGGGTTGCTGAAAAACCCGATGATCGTGTCGATTGTTCTGGGCCTGACATGGTCGGGCCTGCGCCTGCCGATTCCGGACCCGATGAACGATTTCGTGGCGATCCTTGGCGGCGCGGCGACGCCGGGCGCGCTTTTTGCGATTGGTGCATCGCTGGCCTCGAAATCGGCCGAGCGGCCCAATGTGGCGGGCTGGCTGTCGTTCTGCAAACTGGTGCTGCACCCGGCATTTGTGGCCTTTTCGGCGCTGGTTCTGTTCCGGGTCGAGCCCTATGCGGCGGCGGTGATGATCGCGGCGGCGAGCCTTCCGGTGGCGGGCAATGTCTATATGCTGGCCCAGCATTACGGGGTTGCGCCCAAGCGGGTCTCGGCCTCGATTCTGATTTCAACTGCGGCGGCAATCGTTACAGTGTCGCTTGTGATCGGCTGGGTGAACCAGCTTTATTGACGACCACGCAAGATGGTAAAGGAGAGACGCATGCAAACGGTTTCGGAAAACACCTGCTTTGGCGGCACGCAAGGGGTATACACCCATGCGTCCAAGGCCTGTGGCGGTGACATGACCTTTGGCCTGTTCCTTCCGCAAGAGGCCAAGGATGGCCCTGTACCGGTGCTGTGGTATCTGTCTGGCCTGACCTGCACCCACGAAAACGCCATGACCAAGGCCGGCGCTCAGGGCTGGGCCGCAGAGCAGGGCATCGCGCTTGTCTTTCCTGACACAAGCCCGCGCGGGAAAGGTGTTGCCAATGACGAGGCCTATGATCTTGGCCAGGGCGCCGGGTTTTACGTGAACGCCACGCAAACCCCATGGGCACCACATTTCCAGATGTGGGATTACGTCGCCGAAGAGCTTCCGGCGCTGATCACCGAGAATTTCGCGATTGATGCGGATCGCCAGTCGATCACCGGCCATTCCATGGGCGGGCATGGCGCGCTTACCCTGGCGATGGGCCTTGCCGGGCGTTACCGTTCCGTCTCGGCCTTTGCGCCGATCTGTAACCCCACCGCCAGCGATTGGGGCCGCAAACAGTTCACCGCCTATCTTGGCGCGGATGAAAGCACCTGGGCGGCGCATGATGCCAGTATTCTGATGCGCGAAACCGGCTTTGACGGGCCGGTTCTGGTGGATACCGGCACCAATGATCAGTTCCTTGATCTGTTACGCCCCGAAACCCTTGCCGATGCCGCCTTTGCGCGCCGCCAAGAGGGCACGTTCCGCATGCAAAAGGGCTATGATCACAGTTATTTCTTCATGTCGACCTTTATGGAAGACCACGTGTCGTTCCACGCCGAGGCGCTTTATGCGGGCTAGGCCATGCCTTGTCTCTGACCTGATCATCTTCACGTCCTGAAAGGACCGCCATGCCGATCTATGTCGATGCCGATGCCTGTCCGGTCAAGACCGAGGTCGAAAAAGTCGGCACCCGGCATCGCCAGCAAATGTTTATCGTCTCAAACGGCGGGTTGCGCCCCTCGCAAAATCCGCTGGTCGAGACGGTGATCGTGCCCGATGGTCCTGATGTGGCCGATATGTGGATTGCCGATCGCGTCGGCCCCGGTGACGTCGTGATCACCGGCGATATCCCTTTGGCGGCCAAATGCGTCGAGGCGGGCGCGCAGGTGCTCAAGCACAATGGCGAGCCGCTGACGCAGGCCAATATCGGTAACGTCCTTGCCACCCGCGACCTGATGACCGATCTGCGTGCCGCTGACCCGTTTCGACAGGGCGGTGGCAAGGGGTTTACCAAGGCCGACCGCTCGCGTTTCCTTGATGCACTGGAACGCGCGCTACGCGCCGCCAAACACTCCGGCATGTGAAGGTCTGTTGAGCCGGATAGATCAGCCATTCGTAGGGGTGCTAATATGTACTCGATACCGAGGTATTCTTATGAATTGTTAAACCTTCTACCGTGTATCCGCTGTTTGTGGACGCATACGAGATACAATCATTGTAGTCTTATCTTCTGAGCTAGGCGCTTTGGTCGTCTGGTACCCAAAGTTGGTCATTCTAAGACAACAATCAAAAAGCCAAGATAGAAACAGTAATACAGCCAATCCTGGAACCACCACGAGAATCCAAGTGTTAGCATTTAGAACAATAATCCCTACACTTAGACCAATTGTGATCCAGACGAATAACGTAAACAGAGCCATAAGCTCGTTGAGCTTCGACACGCTGTATGGTGGTTCAAACTTGTCTACTGGATAAGTTTTGTACAAAGCGCCCGAGAAGTAATTCTCCAAGTAATCAACATGGCGCTCCCAATTGTTTTGCCAAAACTTTGCTCCACGAAGTAATAGGAGCCAAATATATGCTGAGAATGTGCCAAAACACCAAATAGCCAGCACGACGATAAATTTAGTCCTCACCGCGTTGCAGGCAGCAGGGGAGTCGATTGGAGGACAATGCCAAGTCAACGCGTTCGTTGTTGTCAAAATGAGAGCTAGGCCACCAAGTGCAGCCGTTTGCAACGTCCAAAGGTACGCGCTTCGCCGCCAATACATTTCAATTTCAAATTTTCTAATGTCATGCGCTCGATCATACGCCTCACACAATTTTTCACCATCTACTTTGGGATCGATTCCCAATGCGGTGAAAAACGGATCTTGTGTCATTCTAGCTCCAAATAATGGCCCCAAAGTCTAGAGCTACAATCTATGTAATTTGATTGCGATCTTTAAATTGGAGCCAACACATTCCCGCTTCTTAAGACTTCAGAGTCAAAAGCATCAACAAATATTGGATAGGGCTCGAACCGGCCATTCCGACACCTCCCCCTTTCATCGTTCCATAAATACTCAACGCCCCCGCTCTCAGCTGCGATTGCCCGAACAGGGCCACGGGGGTTTACAATTCGTGGGCCGTGACCTCATGTAACAGGGATAAACAGCAACCTTGGATTTTCATGACCACCGCCACCGTTCAGCGCTCAAACCTGATCGGCGCCGCCTATGCTTTGGCGGCGGTGATGTGTTTTTCGCTCAATGATGTGGGGATCAAGTTCCTGTCGGATCAATATGCCCTGCATCAGGTGGTGTTTATCCGCGCGGTGATCGGGATCGTTGCTTTTACCGCTTTTGTGATGCCCTTTGCCGGCGGGCCAAGCCTGTTGCGCACGCGGCGCCCCGTGGTGCATCTCATCCGTGGGCTTTGTGTGGTCAGCGCCAATATGTGCCTCTTTCTGGGGCTGGCGGCCTTGCCGATTGCCGATGCGGTGGCGGTGTTTTTTGTCTCGCCCTTGGTGATCACGGTGTTTTCGGTGATTTTCCTGCATGAAACCGTTGGCCCGCGCCGGTGGGGCGCGATTGCGGTCGGGTTCATTGGCGTTCTGGTGATCGTCAAGCCGGGCACGGCGGCGTTTCAACTGGCCTCGCTCTTGCCGATTGCGGCGGCGTTTCTCTACGCCTCACTGCATATGCTGACCCGCAAGATTGGCGGTACCGAAAGCGCGCCGACCATGGCGTTTTATATCCAGCTCACCTTTATCGTCGCCAGCCTTGCCATCGGGCTTGGCCTTGGGGATGGCCGCTTTGCCGGGATGGGGCATCCGTCGCTTGAGTTTCTGTTTCGCGCCTGGGTGATCCCCGAGCCGGGCGATTACCCGATCTTTGCCATGTTGGGGATGTCCGCCATGCTGGGGGGCCTTTGCATTTCACAGGCCTATCGCCTGAGCGAGGCCGCCTTTGCCGCACCGTTTGAATATGTCGCCATGCCGATGGCGATCATGTGGGGGGTCACCGTCTTTGGCACCTGGCCCGACCGCAGCGCATGGATAGGCATTGCACTGATCATCGGATCAGGCCTTTATCTTTTGTGGCGCGAGTCGGTCACGCAAGAGCCACTGGTCACCAGGGCCCCGAAATACCGGCGCTAGTGCCACGAGACGAGAAAGGACCGCTCATGAGCATCACGATGATCCCCTTCACCGAAGGTGAGGCCAATCTTGACTGGCGCGGGCTTTGCGCCGCGTTTGAGGCGGGGCACGCCCTGCCCAAGGCCGAGATCGCCGATACTTTTCTCTACCGCGATCCCGATACCCTGCTTAATCGGGCGGCGTGGATTGACGGGATGGGAATCGCAGTGAAATCCGCCACGATCTTTCCGCGCAACCCCGATAAGGGCGATGCGATGGTCAACGGCGCGGTCAATCTTTATGCGGATGAAAACGGCACGCTTGAGGCGATCGTTGATTTCCACCTTGTCACCAAATGGAAAACCGCCGGCGATAGCCTGTTTGCCGCGACCCGGCTTGCCCGACCGGGTAGCGAGACAATCCTGATCGTGGGGGCGGGCACCGTGGGGCGCAACCTCTGGCAGGCCTATCGCTCGGTCTTTCCGAAGGCGCGCTTTTCGATCTGGAACCGCACCCGCGCCAATGCCGAGAAAATGGCGGCTGATTGCCCCGGCATGAGTGTGGCCGATGATCTTGAGGGGGCCGTGCGCGCCACCGATATCGTCACCTGTGCCACCATGTCGACCGAACCGCTTATCAAAGGCGAGTGGTTGCACCCCGGTCAGCATATCGACCTGATTGGCGCCTATCGCCCCGACATGCGTGAGGCAGATGATGCCGCGATTGCGCGCGCGCGGGTGTTTGTCGATAGCTATGACACCACCGTCGGCCATATCGGCGAGATCAAGATCCCGCTTGAGGCGGGCGTGATCACCCGCGATCACCTCGTGGCCGACTACTATGAGCCACAGAACTTTAAACGGCACTCTGATGATGAAATTACCCTTTTCAAAAATGGCGGTGGCGCGCATCTTGATCTGATGACAAGCCGCTACATCCTTGATGCCTGGAGGGCCGCTGCATGATCTGGCTTGGGCTTATCCTTGCACTGCTCGCGCTGGTCGTGGCCGCGCCCTATCTGCTTGAGGCGATCAAGCCGCGCATGAATGAACGCGCGCGCCGCTCTGCACCGGGCAAATTTGCCGACCTGTCGCGCGGCCGCACGCATTATCGCTGGCTTGGGGCGACGCGCGGGCCGGTGGCGGTTTGTGTTCATGGGCTGACAACGCCCTCGTTCGTGTGGACAGGCCTTGCGCCGGGCCTTGGCGCGCTTGGCTTTCGGGTGCTGGTCTATGATCTTTACGGGCGCGGCTATTCTGATCGCCCTTCTGGTCCGCAGGATTCGGCGTTTTTCGTCACCCAGCTTGAAGAGCTGCTAGAGGATCAGGGCATTGATGGCGATATCACGCTTTTGGGCTATTCGATGGGTGGTTCTATCGCCACCGCCTTTGCCGGGCTGTTTCCGGAACGTCTGCGCCAGATGGTGCTGATTGCGCCCACCGGGCTTGGCCATGACCTTGGCCCCTTGGCCGAGCGCGCCATTCAAAGCGGCGCCGTTGGCCGTTGGGCCATGCAGGCGTTTTTTGCCCGCTCTTTCCGCAAGGGCGCCGAGGCAGAGCGCGAGTTGCCAAGCTCGGTCGAGGGCATCGTTGATCTGCAACAGGGCGAATTGCGCTATCGTGGTTTTGTGCCCTCTGTTATCCGCTCGATCAACGGCATGGTCTCAGAGGATCTGCGCGAAGAGCATCGCGATATCGGCCAAACCCGCCTTCCGGTGCTGGCGATCTGGGGCAGCGAAGATGCCATTATTCCGCTTAGTAGCATGGGTGATCTGGCCCAGTTGAACCGCGCCGCCCGCCAAGAGGTGATTGAGGGCGCGGGTCATGGTCTGACCTATACCCATAGCGATGAGGTGATCCACGCCATGCGCGATCTGATGCGGGGCTGATCAGGCGGCTTGCAGGCTGCGCTCGCGCACCGGCAGATGCACGATGGCGCTGAATAGCCCAACACCGACGCCGATCCACCAGACAAGTGTGTAATCGCCATGAAGATCATAAAGCTTGCCGCCAAGCCAGACGCCCATGAAGCTACCCAATTGGTGGG
>RCMY010002278.1_pt1 | contig 17438 bp, 10 predicted proteins | sample 2041341 | NCBI WGS metagenome assembly RCMY01 (sample SAMN09708234, study PRJNA481090) | Marine sediment metagenome, whole genome shotgun sequencing project. | reverse complement strand
CGGGCCCAGATGCCGGAACCCGGTTCGTCTTCGATCGGCATTCGCCACGATGAGGTCGTCGAGTCGGTGAGCGACACGGCGATCAGTGCTCGTGGCTGGTCGATCGTGGCGTCGACGTACGCGTTGGCAGCGTCAGTGCCGATGTAGCGCGCTGCGATGCTGCGGTAGAGGTCGCGCCACGCGTCGTCGTCTCCCGGCTCCTGAACGATGCGGGCGTCGCCCTGGACGGTCAGCTTGCGATACGGGAGGGCATCTTCGTCGATCGACAGACCGATGCGAGCGTCCCGCCGTATGTTCGCGAGAAAAGCGGCAGGCGCACGCGGAGTGAAGACGATGTCATCGTCGACGCGGATGAACCAGGTCGGGACGACACGTGGATAGCCGCTGGCGTCGACCGTCCCGATTCGAACCAGGTGCCCGGGTTCTTCCAGTAGGTCACGTACTTCGGCATCGTCGAGTTTCGGCATGACCACCCATCATTCCACAACCCTGTCCGTCCAGAACCCTGTTCGCCTCCAACCGCGTCGTCAGGAGGCGCGAAGAATCTCGAGGCGGGCGGCCACTGTTTGTTCGGCCAGGCGTGATCGGGTCGACTCACGAGCTGCGATGGTTGTTGGTTCGCGCCGGCCAGGATCCATCGGGTTCCGCCCCATCGCGTCGAGTTCCGCCGCCGTCGGCTGGAAGGTGAGCACCTTCGTACCGGTCCGACGGAGTTGCTGCACCTCGGCGGCGAGACGCCATCGGTGGAGCGAACGCGCACCGTCGAGAAGCGATCGGCCGCTGGTGGCGACCGAAGACATCGGTGAAATGACGACGACGAGATCGCATGCTTGATCGATGAGGAGATCGGCGTTGGTGGGGGAGTGAACACCGCCGTCGACGTAGCGTCGGCCATCGTGGACAACGGGTTCGAAGAAGCCGGGGATCGACGACGACGCCTGTACCGCTGCTCCGATGGGGGCAGCGACTCCATCTCGACCGAAGACGACTCGATCACCCGTTGCCAGATCAACGGCACAGATCCAGAGCGTCTCCGCCGGCCAGGAGACCCCTGGATAAAGGGCATCGATTCGTTCACCGATTGCGTCAGCGGAGATGGTACCCCTCGGGAGAAGCCCGGCGAGCGCCTTCGCCGGTCGGCCACCGGAACGCAACATGAGCCCCGGCGAGGCCGGCCGAAGCGACTGCGGGCGTGGCCGCTGCGTGCTGTCCAATGTCAGCTGACCGGTCGCGCGTCCGATGATGGACGTTGCCTCGTTCGACAGTGGCTGCCCGAGCGAGCGGGCTGCCAGTTCGATCGGCGGGAAACCGGCGCGAAGGGTCGCGCCGACACCGGCCCCAGCCGACGTTCCGACGATCACGTCGGCCTTGCGGGCATCGAAGCCCGCCTCGGCGAGAGCGGTGAGAACTCCGGCGTGGTAGGCGGCGCCGACGACGCCGCCCGCTCCGAGCACGATTCCGATCGATGGCATGGAGCAACTATGCCACTCATCAGACAGCTCGTACCGAAGAGCTCGCGGTTGGTGACGTCCACGAGTCGAGACCGCCTCCGTGGTCTAGAGTCCGCCCATGCTGATCGTTGCCGGTTCCATCACCACCGAAGCCGACGAACGCGACGTCTTCCTCACGGCCGTTGCGCCGACGGTTGCGGCCACGCTCGACGAGCCCGGTTGTCGTGAATACAGCTTCTCACCGGACCCGCTCGACCCCAATCGCATCATGCTGTATGAACTCTGGGACGATCAGGCGTCGCTCGATGGCCACTTCGCCAGTGACCACATGGCCCAATGGCAGAGCGTCCGGAAAGGCCTTGGGGTCGTCGGCGCCGACATCAAGAAGTACACGATCTCCGCGGTTGGACCGGTCCCGTGAATCCGATGGCGTGATCGATCCGACCCGACGCAACCTCGTCGTACCGCACGAGCCCGGGACGTTCGACCCGGAGACGCTCCGGAGCTCAGTAGTTACTGATATGGCCGCCGTCGATGACCGCACCTTCGTCACCGGCACGGACCGGACGAAGTGAACGCTCGTAGAAATCGAGAAGGCGGGCAGCAGCGGCGATCGAGAATTCGTCGGTGAGGTCGGGAACCACCCGACGGAGCTCGTCGAGCACCTGCCCCCGACGATCGACCTCTTGGAGCGTGTGCTGATGGTGGTCGCGAACCCCAGCGACGGAGTAGCGCCCGATTCGGCAGGCGAACAGGTCGAGGGCGGCATCGACCAGCCGAGGGCAGAGGATGACTGCTTTCGTCTGAGCAACGATCTCTCGGGCAGCTCGCTCGACACCGGTCGGCATCCGACCACGGAACTCCGGGTTCATCTCATGGGCGAAGAGCTCGGCGACCAACTCGACGGCAGCGTCACGAACCGGCGGCGTTGCGTCGAGTGCTCGGTGCGCCAACATGCCGGTCACGCCCGCCGGCGGTTTGCGGGTCGTCTCGCGCTCGTCGGGGTTGATCCACGACGCGGACCCTCGGATGGCAGCTTCACGAATGCGGCCGTTCGGGTGGGAGCCGAGAATGACCAGGAGGCCGGGATCGGTGGCGACCAGCGCATCGATCTGCTCGAGCGTGACGTCGTCCCAGGCCGGCGCGTCGATGTGGGTCTGGCGAATCCGGTGATCGACTCGTCGTGACAGACCATGGTCGAGGGCACGGCTTGCCCGCTCATGATGTGCCTCGGCGACGCTCGCCCCGTCACCAACCGACGCAATCAGTTGGTTTGCCGACTCGACCAGTCGAATTGCTTCACTCTTTGCTCCAGCACCCATCAACCAAGCCTACGCAGCCGGGTCTTGGCTGCCGCTGCCGCCGACTCGTGACTGTGCCGCCGACTCTGCCAGCGGTAAGGGACGACAGTGCCAAGGCCAGGCGGTCAGAGACCGACGTCGCTCTTGTCGACCTGGTAGGTGTTGCAGAGGCTCGGATCGCCGTTGTCGAGACCCACGCGGAACCAGTACTGACGAGCGGCCGCCGACCCGTGGGTCCAGCCGTGGGGATCGACCGACATGCCGGCCTGCTGCTGGATGCGGTCGTCCCCGACAGACGCTGCGGCCTCGAGACCCTCGTTGATGTCGTTGCGCTCGATGATGGCCAACCCGGCCGCCGTGGTGCGCTCGGACGCCGAATGGGCCCAGACACCGGCAAAGCAGTCGGCCTGGAGTTCTTGGCGGACCGAGTACTCGTTCTTCAGGCTCGGGTTCTCGGTCTGGATGCGGCGTACTTCGTCGCTGTAGCCGGTCACCGACTGGATGTGGTGGCCGACCTCGTGGGCGATCACGTACGCCTGTGCGAAGTCACCGGGCGCACCGAAGCGGTTGGCCAACTCGTTGTAGAAGGCGAGATCGATGTAGACCTTCTGATCGTTGGGAGCCGGGCAGTAGAACGGGCCGACTGCCGACGTGGCGTTGCCACAACCGGTGTCGACCGAGTCCTCGAAGATCACCATGCTGGTGGGCCGGTACTCGAGGCCGTTCTCGGCGAAATACTCGCCCCAGGTCTCCTGGATGTCGTACATCAGGAACTCCATGAACTCGACGGTGTCGGCGTCGGGATCGGGGACTGCGGCGCCGGTCGAACCATCGATGCCCACCTCGCCGCTCGGCTGGTCGAAGCCATCGAGACCGATGTCGAAACCAGCAGTCGTTCCCGTTCCGCCGCCGCCGGTGAGATCGGTGCCGAAAAGCAGCCCGAGGACCACCACGAGGATGCCGCCGAGGCCTCCACCGACCTTGCCGAGACTGGCACCGCCGGAGCGGCCGCTGCGTCCTCCCTGACCACGACGGTCATCGACGTACTTGGCACCCTTGTCGGCAGCTGACTTGTCGTATCGAACCATCGCCCGGATCACCTTCGTTTCGGGCGACCCCACGTCGCCGCATGTCGAGAACTACGTGTCGAGTCTCGCGAGATAGCCTCTCGGCGGAGGATTCGACGTGACCGACTCTACAGCGACCGTGCACCACGGCATGGCGGGCGACTCGCCGGCCACCCCCTTCGTCACGTATCGACACAAACTCGACACCTATCGCACAGCGATCGATGCCGGTCTCGACGACCGCGCCTACGTCGAGCTGGTCACCGAACTCGACCGTGCGCTCGTCCCCGTCGCCGGGATCGGATTCCGCACCACACCGTTCGTGGAGCTCACCGGTACCGGCATCCCCGGTCCACTCTGGGCGAAGATCGAGACCGACAACGTCGGCGGGTCGCACAAGGCTCGTCACCTGTTCGGCCTCCTCCTCCAGATCGCCATCGACGAGTTCGGCAATCCCACGGGAACCGACCGGCCGCTCGCCATCGCCTCGTGCGGCAATGCAGCGCTCGGCGCCGCAGTGATCGCTCGTGCGGTCGGCCGTGAGCTGCTCGTGTTCGTTCCGACCGACGCCAGCACGTCCGTGCTCGGCGAGCTCGACCGGCTCGGTTCCAAGGTCCAGGTCTGTGAGCGACGCACGGGACAGCTGGGCGATCCGTGCCTCAGCCGACTCGATGACGCGCTGGCAGGCGGTGCTCGCCCCTTCACGGTGCAGGGTCCGATCTGCCCCGGTGTGATCGACGGCGGACGCACCCTCGGCCTGGAGCTGGCCGACCAGCTCGAGGCGGCGTCGGTGGTGCCGACCGACCTCTACATCCAGATCGGCGGGGGTGCGCTGGCCACTGCGGTGGCCGACGGACTCCTTCGGTCAGGCCGAGCCGCCCCCATGCCGAGGCTCCACCCGGTACAGCCGGCAACGGCACATCCCTTTGTCGCCACCTGGCAGCGACTCCGCCCGGTTCTCGCCCAGATCGCCGGCATCGATCCGGTTCCCGAGTCGGACCGAGCGCTCGCACAAGCCCTGCTCGGTCCGGCCAACGACAACGCCTTCGCGTCGACCATCGCAACGTCCGACGCTGCCATGCAGCCTTGGCCGGGGCAGCCAGAGAGTGTGGCGAGCGGCATTCTCGACGACGTCACCTACGACTGGAAGACCGTGCTGCGTCACCAGCTCCGTTCGGGAGGCTGGCCGGTGCTGGCGTCCGAAGCACAGTTCGAACAGGCCGTTCGGTTGGCCGAAGATTCGCTCCGCAGTGCCGGAGTGCCCGGGTCGCTCCCAGACGCAACGGGAGCGGCCGGATTGGCGGGCCTTCTCGCCGACAGCGAACGAATCGGCAGCAGCGGTGAGCCGGACGGGCCCGCGGTCGTGTTGCTGACCGGTCGACGTCGGGAACTCGAGGCGTGATCGCACGGCCACGGCTCGGCATCGCAGCGGCAGCTCTCGTGGCGGCGATGTCGGCCGGATCGATCGCCCCGACCTCGGCGAGCACAGCCGACACGACCACAGCCTCCACGACCACAGCCTCCACGATCACCGAGCAGCGGTCTTCCGAGACACGACGTCTCCCCGGGGTTCTCGTGGTCGAGACCCTCGACGAAGCCGAGCCCGCGATCACCGTGCCGATCCTGCCATCGGCGGGCCGAGCCTTGCTCCGGAGCGAGCCACTCGACACCGCCCAGGTGCCGGCAGGCGGGTTCACGCTGTGTCATGCCGACTCCGTGCCGGCCGATGTGGTGGCCGATGTCGTCGTCGCCCTCGAGACCTGGTCCGACACGCTCGCGCTCGACGGGCCGACGATCTCGATCGATTTCGAGTGGCAGTCACTCGGCGGCTCCTCGACCCTCGGTCTCGCCGGCCCGACCGAGTTCGTCCTCGATCCGCAGCTCCCACTCACCGACACCGCCTACCCGATCGCACTTGCCAATCAGTTGTCGGGCCAGGATCTCAACGGCGCAGGCTGTGGTGAGGCCACCAGTGAAATCACGCTCTATCTCAACTCCCAGGCCGGCGGCGACAGTTCCCTCTGGAACATCGGCGACGACGACGCCACCGATGCCGAGGTCGACCTCAGCACCGTGGTACTTCACGAGGTCGGACACGGCCTCGGCCTCGTGAGCTCTGCCCGGGCGACCAACAACCTCGTTGCGTGGCCAGCGGCCGGCGTCCCGGCCTACATCTATGACCGCTTCTTCGCGGAGTGCCCGAACGAGTCGAGTTCCGGGTGCAGCGAAGCGTTGACGCCGTTGCCGCTCGGTGACACCGCCGGCCTGGCCAACACGAGGCTTTGGTTCCAGACGCCGACCGGCCCACCACTCGAGCTGTACGCCCCGAACGACTGGAGCAGCGGGAGCTCGGTCTCGCATCTCGACGAGGTTCGCTACCCGAGCGACTCCGGGTTCAGCCTGATGACGCCGTACCTCCGCAAGAGCGAGACGTTCTCCGCCGTCGATCCAGCGCTCCAGACGCTGATCCAGGCGCTCGGCTGGCCGCTGGCCGACCGACCGGCTGCGCCGTCCGATGTGATTGCCGTTGCCGCCGACGGGCGAATCGACGTCGGCTTCGCCGGCCCGGCGCTGGCAGCCGGCGCACCTCCGCTGTTTCACCGTGTGACCGTGTCCAGCGGAACCACCACCATCCGCACCATCGACACCTCGAAGGAGTCCGTCTCGATCGGCGGCCTGACCAACGGCACGGCCTATTCGGTGTCGGTCACATCGGTGAACAATGCCGGATCGAGTCCCCGAGTCACGCCGACGCCGAACCGGTTCATCCCGCTGGAACTTCCGCCGTTCGCCACGGCCGAGCGTGCGGTGACGCAGCTTCACCAGGACCTGCTCGGCATCGACCCGTCGCCGGCCGACACCGCCCTCGCAGCCGCCGAGCTACGAGCGAGCCGTTCACTCGGCGACCTGGCTGACCAACTCGCCGCCGACCAGCGGCTCGAGCCCCGACTTCAGGTGGTGCGGCTCTACCTCGGCTTCTTCGAACGAGACCCCGACCCCGCCGGTCTGAGATATTGGTTCGACGAGGTCGGTCGTGGCATCTCGCTCGACGTGGTCGCCTCGTCTTTCGCGATCGCCTCGGAGTTCGAGCAGGGACAGGTGGTCCCCGACAGAGAGTTCATCGATGCCGCCTATGGCCGCATCCTCGACCGACTCCCCGACGAAGCAGGGCGCGCCTACTGGCTCACCGAACTCGGCCGGGGCCTCGACCGTGGGCAGATGCTGATCCTGTTCGCCGAGTCGGCCGAACACGTGGCGAAGACTCGGATCGATGCCTCGATGATCGCCGTCTCGTTCGGGATGCTCGACCGAGCCATGACCGGCGCCGAACGTGATGCGTTCACGCCGATCGTTGCACGATCCGGGGCTTCCGGTCTCGCTGCGTACCTGGCGAACGGTGAGGCCTACGCCGAGCGGCACCAGCCCCGCTGACGCACCATCGCTCGTGGCGGTACGGTCGATGTGATGCGGCTCGATCGTGTACGTCCTGCCCTGTTCTCGCTGCGGGACGATCCCGGCGTCGATCAACCGGCGAGTGGGCGGCCGAAGAGCTTGACGTCGGTCCACGTCGCCAGATTGGCCTCGGCCTGGAGGCAGGCGGCGACGAACGTGCCGTCGTCGTGTCCTGCCGTCGACTCGAGGGCTGCGGTGACCTGGTCGGCGATGATCTTGGCGACGGCTTCTTCGTCGCCTTCCTCGAAGCCGGCGAGCAGGGTGCCGGCGGCGCTGATGAAGTCGGGTACGACGGTGACGCCGGCTCGGGTGAGCATGGCGTAGGCCTTGGTGGTGACCGGGATGGCTCCCCAGGGCACGATGGCCTTGGCCTTCACCATCGGGGCTCCCTGGTGCGACAGGGTTCCGAGCTTGGAACCGGCGAGCAGAGCATCGACATCGGCGCCCCAGATCATCCAGGGCTTCTTGTCGGCACCGTCGACCGAGACCACCTCGGCGCCGGCCGCAGTCAACGCTGCGGTGAGTTCCTCGGGTGCTGAGTCGGCACCCTCGATGGCCACACGCTTGCCATCGATGCCACCGAGGGCCCACGCCGTCGCAGCGACGACACCGGCTGCGTGTGCCTTCGCTGAGGAGATCACGGGCTTGCCTTCGGTGGCTGCCTCGACCAGGGGAGCGAGGTCGGCGTCGGTCACGCCTTTCGCTGCGCTCAGCAGGAGTCGGCCTTCGGCCGCAGCGGGAGTCAGTTCGGTGACGAACGCTTCCTTGGCTGGGGGAATCGCGTCGCCCTCGGCGTTGATTCCAGCCGACGCACCCGACACCTGATGGCCGAAGGTCGCGAAGGTGTAGGTGGCGGTTCGAGCGAGGTCGGTGGCACTCGAGGTGAGGATCTTGCGAGCGCATCGGACGACCCCGGCGGCGGGGACGTCGGGGATGTCGACGACGACGAAGGCATCGGTTGAGGTCAGGTTCTGTACGGGCACGGCGCCAGTGTGGCACGAACCGGGGCCGGTGATGCAAGCTCCCCAAAACGACAGGGGCCCCACCCGCCAGAAGCGGATGAGGCCCGAGAAGTCGAGGACTTCTGCGTCAGGTGATCGGGATCACACGAAGGCGCTGGCGAACACCAGGCTCACGATGGTCATGACCTTGATCAAGATGTTCATGGCCGGGCCGGAGGTGTCCTTGAACGGGTCACCGACGGTGTCACCGACGACGGCAGCCTTGTGCACCTCGGAGCCCTTGCCACCATGGGCACCGGCTTCGATGTACTTCTTGGCGTTGTCCCATGCGCCACCGGAGTTGGACATGAAGATGGCGAGTGCGAAGCCGGTGACGAGCGCACCGGCGAGCATGCCACCGAGGGCATCCACGTCGATGAAACCGACGACCAGGGGCACGACCACGGCAAGTGCGCCGGGGATGATCATTTCCTTGAGCGACGCCTGCGTGGAGATGGCAACGCAACGGGCGGAGTCGGGGTTGACGCCCGGCTTGCCTTCACGGAGTCCGGGGATCTCACGGAACTGGCGACGAACCTCTTCGATCATCTCCTGCGCAGCACGGCCGACGGCGTCGATCGTGAGTGCGGCGAAGAGGAACGGGAGTGCGGCACCGAGGAAGAGTCCGGTGAAGACGTCGACACTGCCGACGTTCAGATTGAGGGTGGTTTCGCCACCCGAAGCCTGGAACACGGCGAACTCGAAGCTCTTGAACAAGGCAAGTGCGGTGAGTGCAGCCGATCCGACGGCGAAGCCCTTGGCCACGGCGGCGGTGGTGTTGCCGAGGGAGTCGAGGGCATCGGTGACTTCACGCACCGACGGGTCGAGTTCGGCCATCTCGGCGATACCGCCGGCGTTGTCGGCAATGGGCCCATAGGCGTCGACGGAGACGACGACGCCCGTGGTGGCGAGCATGCCGATGGCGGCGACGGCGATGCCGTAGATGCCCCCGTCGAGTGCGCCGATGCTCTCGAATGCCAGTTCGCCGCCCCAGTAGGCGATGCCGACACCGACGAGAATCAAGATCACCGAGGCGGCGACCGAGATCATGCCGGCCGAGATACCGCCGAGGATGGTGGTGGCGGGACCGGTTTCGGCCTGCTGGGCGATCTTCTTGACCGGACCATAGTGGTCAGACGTGTAGTACTCGGCCGTCTTGCCGAGTGCCCAGCCGATGATGAGGCCGCCGATGACCGAGATGGCGAGGCCATACGGGTTGTCGAAGACGTCGGAGTCGTTGAACATCCAGGTGGCGACACCGAGCGTTCCGAGCACCGTGATGCCCATGGCCACGTTGGTGCCCATGTGCAGGGCCTTGGCCAAGGCGTGTGAGTCGGTGGAGTCGCCACCCTTGACGAACAGCGAGCCGATGATCGAGGCGATCATTCCGACGAAGGCAATTGCGACCGGGAACAACAGCAGCGAGAGGTTGGTCGCGTCGGAGGCCTGCTCGGCACTGAGGGCCAGGGCGAATGCGACCAGCGAGATCGGGGCGATGATCGAACCGGCGTACGACTCGAAGAGGTCGGCACCCATACCGGCGACGTCGCCGACGTTGTCGCCCACGTTGTCGGCGATGGTGGCCGGGTTTCGAGGATCGTCTTCGGGGATACCGGCTTCGACCTTGCCGACGAGGTCGGCGCCGACGTCGGCAGCCTTGGTGTAGATACCGCCACCGACACGAGAGAACAGTGCGATGGTCGAGGCGCCGAGGCCGTAGGCGGTCACGATCTCGAAGGCCTGATCGACCTCGAGGAGCATGACGAACACGATGTAGACGATCATGAGGCCACCGAGGGCCAGACCGGCCACCGAGAAGCCCATGACCGCACCACCGCGGAAAGCGATGGGGAGGGCCTTGCCCGGCCCGTCCTTCGCGGCCTCGGTCGTACGTGCGTTGGCCATGGTTGCCACGGTCATGCCGACATACCCGGCGAAGGCCGAGAGGAAGGCACCGAGCACGTAGGCGACAGCAGCAAGCGGGTCGATGACGATGGCGATGAGTACGGCCATCACGACGGCGAATCCAGAGACCCAGGTGTATTCCTGCTTGAGGAATGCCTTGGCTCCATTCTGGATCTCGGTCATCAGGAAGACCATGCGCTCGTTGCCCGGGCTGGCCTTCTTCACATCGCCGTAAAAGTACACGGCGAGCCCCAACGCTGCGATTGCAGACACCAGGGCGAGATACGGGATGATTTCCACGCGACTCTCCTCCACAGAGATAGACGAACACAGCGGCGTTCGCCGTGTACTGAATCTGGCGAGTGGCTACGACGATGCGTCACGACACCCGACAGACCGAGCAAACGTAGTGGGGTGGGCGGCCGGCGGCAACAATGCGATGGGGCGTTCGCCACATTGCCGAAACAAACCGATGAAGTCCCACCGACGGGGGTCGGACCTTCACTCCGAGCGCTGGCCGATCACCTCATGTGGTCGGCAGGTCACCCGCGGCCGGCGCCGTCTCAGTCCTCGCCGAGAGCGAGCGGCGACCGCCAAGCGGCCGCGAGCGTGTTCGACAGATGGTCGACATCGCCAGCTCCGGCCACCTCGCGAATGCTGTGCATGGCGAGCTGGGCTGCACCGAGGTCGATGGTCGGCACGCCGAGCGCAGCCGCGGTGACCGGACCGATCGTGGATCCACAGGGCAGGTCGTTGCGGTGTTGGTAGGTCTGCAACGGCAGGTCGGCGTCGGCGCAGACCGCCCGGATGAACCACTCGGAATCGGCGTCGGTTGCGTACCGCTGGTTGGCGTTGCGCTTCACCACGACACCGGCATTCAGCTCGATGAAGTGCTGGGGGTCGTGCTTGTCGAAATAGTTCGGGTGGGTCGCGTGCGCTCCGTCGGCCGAGATCACGATCGTGCGCTGGAGTTGCTCGAGGAACCCGGTGCGGTCGGCACCGGCGCTGGTGGCGATCCGCTCCAGGATCGACGCGACCAACCGGCCTGCGGCGCCATTCGCCGTCGTCGAGCCGATCTCCTCGTGATCGAACATCACGAACAGTGGGACTCGCCGAGGAGTGAGCGTTCCCGCGTCGACGTCGGCGGCCACGCCCAGCAATCCTTCGATCGCAGCGAAGCAGGAGAACTGGTTGTCGATTCTGGCCGAGGCCAGCAGCTCGTTGTTGCGTCCGACGAGCGCCGACGGCTGGGTGTCGAAGGCCATCATCTCCGACGCCAGGATCTCGTCGGGTGAGACACCAGCCAGCTCGGCCAGATAGCCGTCGAAGCTGCCCGGCTCGTCGGTGCCGAGGGCCCAGACCGGGGTCATGTGGGTCTGCGGGTTGAGCAGCAATCCGTTCTCTTTGATCTCTCGATCGAGGTGGATGGCCAACTGGGGGACTCGCAACATCGGCCGACGGTCGAGCACCAACCGGGTTTCGATCTCACCGTCGACACGTACCTTCACTCGTCCGGCGAGGCCCAGGTCCCGATCGAGCCAGCTGTTCAGCAAGACACCGCCGTAGACCTCGACGCCCAACTGCGCCCAACTCGCCATGGTGAGTTCCGGACGCTTCTTCACCCGCAGGTTCGGCGAGTCGGTGTGGGCGCCGACGAGGGTGAATCCCTCGATCGGCCCCTCCGGCTGGATCCAGGCGATCAAGGCGCCGCCACGGCGGAGGAATCGCAAGCCGCCACCGACCGGCAGGGTCTGATCGATCGACACTTCCCCGAAGCCTGCGGCCTCGAGCCGGCGGCTGACGACTTCGACAGCGTGATACGGAGTCGGCGAGGCATCGAGCCCGCTCATCATCTGACCGAGAACCGATGCGGCGTCGGGAGCCTGGGGGAGTGGTGGGCTGTCGACGACGGTGGGTCGTGTCGTGTGACTCGGGGAGGAACTGTCAGAAGGGGGCGAGGTCGGCATGTCTGCGACGTTAGCTGGTGACACAGCATGAGCAGGGCGCACCATCGACCACGCAGAGGGGCAACCCAACACCCTCAGGCCATCTGAAACGATGCTGGACCCCACCGCGCCCATCGGCCGGAGCGATGACAAATGACGGAAGATGCCCGATGTTGCGGTAAGGTCAACCAGCCTCCTGGCTGGGCCAGCGCCGTCCCTGCCGTTGTGATCGCACCTCAGACCCGGGAGAATTTCATGGAGCATGGGCTTCCTGCTGCACCGGCATCGCCTGCAGCCTCGTACTCGCCAGCACACTCAGACCTGCCGATGGCCCAGGGTCTCTATGACCCTGCGAACGAGCATGACGCCTGCGGAGTGTCCTTCGTCGCCGATCTTCACGGTCGGGCGAGTCACGACATCCTCGAACGCGGGCTCTACTCGCTTCGTTGCATGCAGCACCGAGGAGCCACCAACGCCGAACCCAACACGGGTGACGGCGCCGGCATCATGCTCCAGATTCCCGATCGGCTGTACCGAGACCTGGTCCCCGACCTCCCGGCAGTCGGCTCCTACGCCACGGGCATGGTGTTCCTCCCGGCCGACGCGGCGAAGGCCGCCGAAGCTCGCACCTTCATCGAAGGCATCGCCGCGAGCGAAGGCCTCACCCTTTTTGCGTGGCGAGACGTCCCGATCGATGCCACCGATCTCGGAACACAGGCCGCCAGTGTCATGCCGTCGTTCCACCAACTGTTCCTCACCTCCGACGCCGGCCTGACCGGCATCGATCTCGACCGTGAGGCCTACCTGGTTCGCAAGCGCGTCGAGCACGAGGTGTCGAGCGCGGTCGGCACCCACGTCTACTTCCCGAGCCTGAGCTCGCGCACCATCGTCTACAAGGGCATGCTCACCACGCCCCAGCTCACCACCTTCTTCCCCGACCTCAGCGACGAACGGGCCGAGACCGCGATCGCCCTGGTGCACTCACGGTTCTCCACCAACACGTTCCCGTCGTGGCCCCTCGCCCATCCGTACCGCTTCGTTGCCCACAATGGCGAGATCAACACGGTTCGTGGCAACCGCAACCGCATGCAGGCCCGTGAATCGCTGTTGTCGTCGCCGATCTGGGGCGACCGCTTCGAGCGTCTGCTCCCGATCGTCACGCCCGACGCCTCCGACACCGCAACGTTCGACGAAGCCCTCGAACTCCTGCACCTCGGCGGCTACTCGCTGCCTCACGCCGTCCTCATGATGATCCCCGAGGCCTGGCAGAAGAACGCCGACATGGATCCGGCGCTGGTCGATTTCTACCGGTTCCATGCGTCGCTCATGGAGCCGTGGGACGGTCCCGCCTCGGTCGCCTTCACCGACGGAACGGTGATCGGAGCGGTCCTCGACCGCAATGGCCTCCGGCCCAGCCGGTACTGGATCACCGACGACGGCATCGTCGTCCTCGCCTCCGAGGTCGGTGTGCTCGACGTCGAGCCCGAGCACGTCATCAAGAAGGGTCGGCTCGAACCGGGCCGCATGTTCTTGGTCGACACCGCACAAGGACGCATCGTCGACGACGCCGAACTCAAGCGCGAGTTCGCCGCAGCGAAGCCGTATGCGAAGTGGCTCGAATCGCTCGTCGAACTCGGCGATCTTCCACGGCGCAACATTCCCCACCCGGTTCATGAGTCGCTGATCCCGCAGCTGGTCGCCAACGGCTACACCGAAGAAGAGCTCGAGATCCTCGTCGAGCCGATGGTCCTCAGCGGAGCCGAGGCCATCGGGTCCATGGGCACCGACACGCCCATCGCCGTGCTGTCGAGCCGGTCACGCCTGCTCTTCGACTACTTCGCCCAGCTGTTCGCTCAGGTGACCAACCCGCCGCTCGACGCCATCCGAGAGGAACTCGTCACCTCGGCGAGTCGAGCCATCGGACCCGAAGCGAACCTGCTCGATCCGGGTCCCGATTCGTGCCATCAGATCACGCTGCCCTATCCGGTGATCACACGCGAAGAGCTCATCGAGATCGTCCACGCGAACGACGAGGGCGAGTTTCCCCAGATCGTGACCCACATGGTCGAAGGCCTCTACCAGGTCAACTCCGGCGGCGCCGGGCTCGAGGAGCGACTCACCGAGATCCGCTCCGAGGTCTCTGCCGCCATCGACGATGGCGCCACGATGATCGTGCTTTCGAACCGAAACGCCACGGCCGACCTCGCGCCGATCCCGTCGCTGCTGCTCACCGGCGCAGTGCACCAGCACCTGCTTCGTGAGAAGACCCGACTCCGAGTCGGCATCATCGTCGACGCAGCCGATGCCCGTGAGGTGCATCACTTCGCCCTGCTCCTCGGCTTCGGTGCCGGCGCCATCTGTCCCTCGTTGGTCTTCGAGGCCATCGAAGACCGCGTCGCCTGGGACCGTTCCAGTGCCGACGTCCACACCGGGATCTACAACTACGTCCGTGCCGCCTCGAAGGGCGTCATCAAGGTCATGTCGAAGATGGGCATCTCCACCGTGGGCTCCTACGCGTCGGCCCAGATCTTCGAAGCCGTCGGCATCAGCCAGGCCGTCATGGACGAGTACTTCACCGGCACCACCTCGAAGCTCGGTGGTATCGGCCTCGACGAGATCGCCAAGGAATGCGAGTTCCGCCACCAGCGGGCGTTCCCCGATCGCCCCGAAGCGCTCGCCCACCGTGAGCTCGATCTCGGCGGCGAATACCAGTGGCGCCGAGAAGGGGAGTACCACCTCTTCAATCCCGAGACCGTCTTCCGTCTACAGCACAGCACCCGCACCAAGCGGTACGACATCTTCAAGCAGTACACCGCAGCAGTCGACAGCCACGCCACCCAGCTGGCAACGCTGCGAGGCCTCTTCACCCTCAAGTCCCCCAACGGCCCGATCCCGATCGACGAGGTCGAACCGGCTTCGGAGATCGTGAAGCGGTTCGCCACCGGCGCCATGAGCTACGGATCGATCTCGGCCGAAGCCCACGAAACCCTGGCCATCGCCATGAACCGTCTCGGCGCAAAGTCGAACACCGGTGAGGGCGGCGAAGACGTCATCCGCAACCTGGTCGACGAAAACGGCGACACCAAGCGGTCGGCCATCAAGCAGGTCGCCTCGGGCCGATTCGGCGTCACGTCGGAGTACCTCTCCAATGCCGACGACATCCAGATCAAGATGGCGCAGGGCGCCAAGCCCGGTGAAGGTGGCCAGCTACCGGGCAAGAAGGTGTATCCCTGGATCGCCAAGACCCGTCACTCGACGCCCGGCGTCGGACTGATCTCACCGCCTCCGCACCACGACATCTACTCCATCGAAGATCTCGCCCAGCTGATCCACGATCTCAAGAACGCAAACCCGTCGGCTCGTGTCCACGTGAAGCTGGTCGGCGAAGTCGGCGTCGGGACCGTTGCCGCCGGTGTGTCGAAGGCCAAGTCCGACGTCGTGCTCATCTCGGGCCACGACGGTGGCACCGGCGCCTCACCGCTCACCTCGCTCAAGCACGCGGGCGGCCCCTGGGAACTCGGCCTCGCCGAGACCCAGCAGACCCTGCTGCTCAACGACCTCCGTGACCGCATCGTCGTGCAGGTCGACGGCCAGATCAAGACCGGTCGAGACGTCATCATCGGGGCCCTGCTCGGAGCCGAAGAATTCGGCTTCGCCACCGCACCACTGGTCGTGTCCGGCTGCGTGATGATGCGGGTCTGTCACCTCGACACCTGCCCGGTCGGCATCGCCACCCAGAACCCCGAGCTGCGTTCACGCTTCTCGGGCCAGCCTGAATTCGTCGAGACCTTCTTCGAATACATCGCCGAAGAGGTCCGCGAGTACCTCGCTGAGCTGGGCTTCCGCTCCATCGACGAGGCAGTCGGCCGTGCCGATCATCTCGACGTCTCCGAGGCGATCAATCACTGGAAGGCGTCCGGCCTCGACCTGTCGCCGATCCTCTACGTCCCCGAGATCGACGAGAACGCCTCACGCCGCTGCATCACCACGCAGGATCATGGCCTCGACGCAGCGCTCGACAACACCCTGATCGAGCAGTGTGCCCCGGCGCTCGAGAACGGCACGGCGGTCCGGCTCCAGCTCCCGATCCGCAACGTCAATCGAACGGTCGGCACCATGCTCGGCCACGAACTGACGAAGCGGTACGGCGGCGACGGCCTCCCCGACGACACCATCGAACTCGACTTCTCGGGTTCGGCCGGCAACTCGTTCGGCGCCTTCGTTCCTCGAGGCATCACCCTGCGACTCGAAGGCGACTCCAACGACTACGTCGGCAAGGGTCTCTCCGGCGGCCGCATCGCCATCTTCCCGCCTCGAGTCTCCAAGCTCGTCGCCGAAGACAACATCATCGCCGGCAACGTCATTCTCTATGGCGCCACCAGCGGTGAGGTCTTCATCCGAGGCCGAGTCGGCGAACGCTTCTGTGTCCGCAACTCCGGAGCGACGGCCGTCGTCGAAGGCGTCGGCGATCATGGCTGCGAATACATGACCGGCGGTCGTGCCGTCATTCTCGGCCCGACCGGTCGGAACTTCGGCGCCGGCATGTCCGGCGGCGTCGCCTTCGTCTACGACCCCGACGACACCTTCGGTGCTCGGGTCAACCTCGAGATGGTCGAACTCGATCCGCTCGAAGACGACGAACGTGATGAACTCCGAGACGTGATCCGGACCCACTTCGTGGAAACCGGGTCGGCGGTGGCCGAACGGCTGCTCGCCAACTGGACCGCCGAAGCCGAACGCTTCATCAAGGTCATGCCATCCGATTACAAACGTGTGCTCCACGCTCGGCGACAAGCCGAGGCCGACGGCACCGATCCGATTACCGCAGTCATGGAGGCTTCCCGTGGGTGATCCAAGAGGATTCCTCGATCACGATCGAGCGACCCCGACCCGTCGTCCGGTTCCGGTTCGACTTCGAGACTGGAACGAGGTCTACGAACCCTTCCCGGCCGACGAACTCCAGATCCAGGCGTCACGCTGTATGGACTGTGGTATTCCGTTCTGCAACAGCGGCTGCCCGCTTGGCAACATCATCCCGGACTGGAACGACCTCGTGTACCGGGATCGTTGGGAAGATGCCATCGAGCGGCTTCACGCAACCAACAACTTCCCGGAGTTCACCGGTCGCCTGTGCCCGGCACCTTGTGAAGGTGCCTGTGTCGCCGGTATCAACACCGAGCCGATCGCGATCAAGCAGATCGAAGTCGAGATCATCGAGAAGGCCTTCGCCGAAGGTTGGGTCAAGCCCATCGTTCCGTCGAAGCTGACCGGCAAGACCGTTGCCATCATCGGTTCGGGCCCTGCAGGTCTGGCC
>RCMY010002276.1_pt1 | contig 17439 bp, 10 predicted proteins | sample 2041341 | NCBI WGS metagenome assembly RCMY01 (sample SAMN09708234, study PRJNA481090) | Marine sediment metagenome, whole genome shotgun sequencing project. | reverse complement strand
CGCCTCGCCCCCGCACCCGCCTGCCCCGTTCCCGCCTGCCCCGCCCCCGCCCGCTGGTGAGAGGTGAGACGACCCCTCCCACCCAGATCTCACCGGCAGCTACGGGATTGCATCGCTGGTGAGATCTGGGTCTGACACCTGGTCTCACCTCTCACCGGCCGGTGGCCCAGACCGAACTCAACGTCGTGCGGGCGTGGGCGTGGGTTAGGGTGCCCGTGATGACTGACCAGAGCTGAGCCCATCGTCCGTTCGCTCTCCTGAAAGGCGCCCTCCCGGGCCGTTCACGCATGCCTGCTTCCCTCATCGCCCGTTCCGTCACCGTCACCCGCGGTGCTCTGACCGTCCTCGACTCGATCGACCTCACCCTCGCCCCTGGTCGTCGCGTCGGTCTCGTCGGGCCGAATGGTGTCGGTAAGTCCACGCTGCTCGCAGCTCTCGCCGGCCAGGTCAGCCCTGACAGCGGGAGCATCGACCTCGCTCCAGCGACCGCGAACGTCGGCCTGCTCCCACAGGAACCGGTGCGATCGACCGGAGAGACCGTTCGCGAGTTCCTGTCGCGCCGGACCGGTGTCACCGCCGCCCAACTCGAACTGGACGCGGCAACCCAGGGACTCGCCGACGGATCGGCAGGAGCAGACGACCGCTACTCCGACGGGCTCGATCGCTGGCTGGCCCTCGGTGCGGCGGACTTCGATGCCCGGGTCGGCGAGATCTGGTCGTCTCTCGGCCTGACCGATCGGCTCCTCGATCAGCCGACTGCCACGCTGTCCGGAGGTGAAGCAGCCCGTTCGTCCCTGGCGTCGCTGTTGCTGTCTCGATTCGACATCGTGCTCCTCGACGAACCGACCAACGATCTCGACCTCGACGGCCTCGCAAGGTTGGAGCAGTGGGTGCTCGGCCTTGACGCGCCGGCCTTCGTGGTCAGTCACGATCGGACGTTCCTGCAGCGCACGATCACCGACGTCGTCGAGATCGATCACCACACCCATCGAGCGACCTGGTTCGCCGGCGGCTGGGATGCCTTCCTCGCCGAACGCGACCTCGCCAAGCAGCACGCACGCGAGGCCTATGACGAGTTCGACGGCAAGCGCCAGAACCTGCTCGATCGTGCGCAGCGGGAACGTGAGTGGGCGTCGCAAGGGGTGAGCAAGGTGCGCAAGTCGGGGGAGACCGACAAACACATCAAGCACTTCAAGATGAATCAGACCGAGCAGCTCGCGGGCAAGGCGGCGCGCACGCAGAAGGCCATCGAACGCTTGGACGTCGTCGAGGAACCGCACGAGCAGTGGGAACTCCAACTCACGATTCCGGACGCGCCTCGGAGTGGCGACGTCGTGGCCGATTGCAGCGCAGCGGTCGTCGATCGAGGCGAGTACGTGTTCGGCCCCGTGACCCTCTCGATCGCCTACGGCGACCGGGTTGCCCTCGTCGGTGCGAACGGTGCTGGCAAGACGACGCTGATCGAACTGCTGCTCGGCCGGATCGAACCGACTGCGGGGACCGCCCGGCTGGGGCGCAGCGTCGTGGTCGGTGAGATCGAGCAGGCGCGGGCGCATCTGCTCGGCGACGCCACGCTGGTCGAGGCGTTCACCGCAGCGGTGGCTGCACACGTCGACGGCGGGCCTGGCGCCACTGCGCCCATGGACACGGTGGCCGACACGCGAACACTGCTCGCCAAGTTCGGTCTCGGTGCTGCGCACGTGAACCGTCGGGTCAGCACCCTGTCTCCTGGCGAGCGGACACGTGCCTCGCTGGCCTTGCTGATGCGGACGGGTGCCAACCTGTTGGTGCTCGACGAACCGACCAACCACCTGGACCTGGAAGCGATCGAGCAGCTCGAGCAGGCTCTGGACACGTTCGCCGGAACGGTCATCCTCGTGACGCACGATCGTGCGCTGCTCGAACGTGTCCGCACGACCCGCACACTGGAGCTCCACGACGGCGCATTGACGGAACGGTGAGCGTTGACCGGGTGCACGAAGTCTCAAGTTTTCGTCTTGATTCGGACGGTTGTTTCAAGGAGTCTTCCGACTCGCCGATGAACGCGAGTTGGGCCTCCGTCCGACGCCGTTCACCTCATGGCAGACCTCGCACCACCGACACCGGAGTCGGCATTCCCCACGACCATGTCGGTCGGACCGACCGAACGTCAGGGCTGGATCGAACGGAAGTGGTCGGCCCGTGCCGTCGGAGCCATTGCGTACCTCGTCCCGTTCTTCGCATCGATCGCCGCAGCCGTCGTGCTGTCAGTCATCCTGCCGGTCGCGCCGAACGTGTTCCTCGGCATCGTGCGGTGGATCGGTGTAGCCGTCGCCTCGACCGTGGTGTTGATCCTGGTCGAGCGCCAGACCCGACGATTGATGCCGTTGCGCACGTTGCTCGGACTCTCGCTCGTCTTCCCCGACAAAGCGCCGTCACGGTTCAAGATCGCGATTCGCACCGGCACGACCAATCAACTCCGACAGCGTCTCGACGAGGCCCGAAAGGGTCGACTCGGTGACACGCCGAGCGAGGCCGCAGAACGACTGCTCGAACTCGTCGGCATGCTCAGCCAGCACGACCGCCTGACCCGCGGCCACTCCGAACGGGTACGTGCCTATTCCCAGATGATCGGCGCCGAGATGGGTCTGTCACACCGGGAACTCGACCGTTTGCGTTGGGCCGGGCTCCTCCACGACGTCGGCAAGCTGGCGATCGATCCGGGCATCTTGAACAAGCCCGGCAAGTTGACGGTTGAAGAGTTCGACCTGATCAAGACCCACCCGATGGAGGGCAAGGCGCTCGTCGAACCGCTCGCCAGTTGGCTGGGAGACGCAGCGCGTGCGGTCTGGGAGCATCACGAACGCTTCGACGGCGGTGGCTATCCGGTGGGCCTCGCTGGAACCGACATCTCGCAGGCGGCGCGGATCGTGAGTGTCGCCGACGTGTTCGACGTGATCACGTCGGTCCGCTCGTACAAGACGGCGACCAGCGCACGAGCGGCGAGAGAAGAACTCGCACGGTGTGCGGGTACGCAGTTCGACCCCGAGGTCGTTCGAGCGTTCCTCGCTCTGTCGATGGGGCAGGTCCGCACCACGATGGGGCCGCTGTCGTGGTTCGCTCAACTGGCGTTCCTCCCCGGCGCCGTCGCGGCCCAGGCGGGCCCGGCGCTCGCCAGCGCAGCGGTCGTCACCGCGGGGCTCACCGCCGGAACCGTCGGCATCGTCATCGATTCGGGACCATTGATCGCCGACCGTACCGAGTTCGTCGCGGCAGCTGGCGAACCCGCCGCTGCGCCGCCGATCACCGTGTCGACCGGCGGGGCGGCCAGTGGGAGCTCTGATGCCGGCGCGGCGCCGGATGACCCCGGCGCACCTGGCGATGACGTCGCGACCACCATCGACGACGGCGCACCGGTCGTGCGGTTTTCGGACACGACGACCACGACCAGTCCCGGCACGGCGAGCAGTCCCGACGGTGATGTCGATGGCGACGGCGATGGCGATGGCGATGTCGATGGCGACTCCGGCGGGCTTTCGCCAACCAGTTCATTGGTGAGCGACCCAACGGATGCCATCACGACATCGTCCAGTACCACACCGCCCGGCGGAGTGAGTGTGACGACGGCAGTACCGTCAGCGCAGCGCGAGGCGGCCGCAACCACCACGACCGCTGCGCCGACGACCAACACGATCACGACGACCCCGCCTGCGATCACCACCACCACCACGACGGTGAGTGACATCGACACCGGTGATCACCTCTACCTGCTCGGCAGTGGTGCCGGCGATCAGGGATCTCAGTCCGTGCTTCCCTTCGGTGACACGCGCCCTGCAGACGTTGCGCTGCCCAACCACGACACCGACCGCGATGCAGCTCCGGGACTGCTGCTCCAGAAGGACAGCTCCGGTGTGAACGGCACCGACTCCACCAAGGTCCAGCGTTGGCGTACCGGCTTCGACGTCGCCAGGCGCATCGACACCCCGGTGCGAGTCGAACTCCACGTCGCGGCCAAGGACTTCCAGAAGAAGGACATCCGGGTGCAGGCCCAGGTGCTCAAATGCGGGCTGTCCGGCTGCCAATCGCTCGGCGTCGGAGACAAAGAAGTCCTGAACGCCGACCGATTCAAGAGGGTCAGCATCGATTTCGGTGACATCGACACGATGCTGCTGCTCGGCGAGACCCTCGAGCTGCGCATGGCGATCCTCGGTGACTCCGAAGACGATGCCTGGCTGGCGTTCGGCACCGAGAATTTCGACGCCTGCATCCACCTGCACTGACTCGCCGCAGCGTCTGGATTCAGCGCATCGACGACACCCGAAGGGGTGACTTCGCCCGTGCGGGAGGTCCGGCGAGCAACCCTGTGACAGCGGATCGGTAGCGTACGTACATCGCCCATCACCCGGTTCTCGACACGTTCTCCCCGGCCGTCAGTGAGTGGTTCGCGGCCTCGTTTCCGGCGCCGACACCGCCGCAGGTGCAGGGCTGGCCGCACATCCGCAACGGTGAGCACACGCTCATCTGCGCGCCGACCGGGTCCGGCAAGACCCTGACGTCGTTCCTGTCGTCGATCGACAAGCTGACGACGACCCCACGTCCGGAAGAACGTTCCCATCGCACCAGGGTCCTCTACATCTCGCCGTTGCGTGCCCTGGCGTTCGACATCGAGAAGAACCTCCGGGCCCCGTTGAAGGGCATCGAGTTCGCCGCCGAACGTCTGGGTGAGCCCTTCGTCGCTCCCGAGGTCGGCATGCGGACCGGCGACACGCCGTCGAACGACCGTCAGAAGCTGATCCGCCGTCCACCGGACCTCTTGATCACGACTCCCGAATCGCTGTACCTGATGTGTACGTCGTCGGCGCGCGAGACGTTGGTGGGTGTCGAGACGATCATCATCGACGAGATCCACGCGATGGCCAAGACCAAGCGCGGGGCACACCTGATGCTGACCCTCGAACGGCTCGAGGAGATCACCGAGAAGCCGCCGCAGCGGATCGGACTGTCGGCAACGCAACGGCCACTCGAAGAGGTCGCCGAGTTCTTGGGAGGGTTCAGTGAACCGGGTGTCAAGCGGCCGGTCAAGATCATCGACGCCGGCATCCGCAAGGACCTCGAGGTCGAAGTCGTCATCCCGATCGAGGACATGTCCGATCTCGGTCGGCCGAAGAGCGAGATCGCCTCGAATGGGGCGGCGAGCGTGGCCGGATCGGGCATGGGTGATTCGCGCTCGTCGATCTGGCCCTCGATCTATCCCGAGATCCTGAAACGGATCCTCGCCAACCGGACGACGATCATCTTCTGCAACGCGCGCCGTGCGGCCGAACGATTGGCCGCGAAGTTGAACGAGTTGGCGGTCGAAGAAGGTGTCCCGGGCATCGTCGACCCCGAGACCGGCCTGATGGTCGAGGAGTTGGTCAGGGCCCACCACGGGTCGCTGGCCCGCGAGCAGCGCGTCGTCATCGAAGACCAGCTGAAGCGTGGCGAGTTGCGGGCAATCGTCGCGACCTCGTCACTGGAACTCGGGATCGACATGGGCGCCGTCGACCTCGTGATCCAGGTCGAGTCGCCAGGTTCCGTCAGCAGTGGGTTGCAGCGCATCGGGCGTGCTGGGCACCAGGTCGGCGAACCATCGCGAGGCTCGATCTTCCCGAAGCATCGTGGCGACCTGCTCGAAGCAGCAGTCGTGACCCGGCGGATGATCGACGGCGAGATCGAGTCGACGCGCTACCTGCGGAACCCGCTCGACGTGCTCGCCCAGCAGATCGTCGCCCACCTCGCGGCAGTCGAAGAAGACTCACTCGCCTCGGTCAGCGCACTCGTGCGGCGGTGCGCGAATTTCGCCGAGATCTCCGACGACCTGCTGTCGAACGTGCTCGACCTGCTCTCCGGTCGCTATCCGAGCGAAGAGTTCTCCGAGCTGCGTCCGCGCATCGTGTGGGACCGTGTCAACGACACACTGCGCGCCCGCGACGGCTCGAAGCGCCTGGCGGTCACCTCCGGCGGCACCATTCCCGATCGCGGTCTGTTCGGCGTCTTCCTGCCCGATGGCACACGTGTCGGCGAGCTCGACGAGGAGATGGTGTACGAGTCGCGCCCGGGGGAGACCTTCGTGTTGGGTGCGTCCACCTGGCGCATCGAGGACATCACCTACGAGCGCGTCGTCGTGACGCCGGCGCCCGGCCAGCCGGGCAAGATGCCGTTCTGGCACGGTGACCGGCCGGGCCGGCCGCTCGAGTTGGGTCGAGCCCTCGGGGCGTTCGTCCGTGAGATCCACGAACTCGACGAGAAACCCGCACAGCAGCGGCTCATGGAGCACTACAAGCTCGATGCGTTCGCGTCGAACAACCTGGTGCAGTACATCGGCGAGCAGGTCGAGGCGACCGGTGCCGTTCCGGACGATCGCACCATCGTCATCGAGCGGTTCCGCGACGAGATCGGTGACTGGCGGATCTGCATCCTCAGCCCGTTCGGTACGCCGGTTCACGCCCCGTGGGCAATGGCGATCGAGCGCCGCCTGATGGACCAGTTCGACATCCCGGTCGAGACGATGTGGGGCGACGACGGCATCGTGCTGCGGCTGCCAGAATCAGCAGACGAGCTCCCCCTGGAAGCGATCCTGATCGACCCCGAGGACATCGACGAACTGGTCGTCGAGACCCTGCCGCAGACAGCGCTGTTCGCCGCTCGCTTCCGCGAGTGTGCCGGCCGAGCGCTCCTGCTGCCACGACGCCGCCCGGACAAGCGCACGCCACTCTGGCAGCAGCGGCAGAAGGCGGCCGACCTGCTCGCAGTGGCGTCGAAGTATCCGACCTTCCCGATCCTGCTCGAAGCCTCGCGCGAATGTCTGCAGGACGTGTTCGACGTGCCGGCACTGCGCGAAGTGCTCGGCGACTTGCGCTCGCGCAAGGTACGCGTGGTCAGTGTCGACAGCGCCAAGGCGAGCCCGATGGCGTCGAGCCTGCTGTTCAACTGGATCGCCGCTTACATGTACGAAGGCGACGCTCCGCTCGCCGAGCGCCGTGCTGCGGCACTGGCACTCGACCGCGACCTGCTGCGTGACCTGCTCGGTTCCGAGGAGCTGCGTGACCTGCTCGATCCCGAGGTCTTGGCTGACGTCGAGCTGCAGCTGCAATGCATCTCCGTCAGCTGGCAGGCCCGTTCTGCCGACGAACTGCATGACGTGCTGCGCAAAGTCGGCGACCTGTCTGCTGCCGAGATCGATCTGCGCTGTCGTTCTGCGGCCGACGAAGCCGCACGCCAAGCAGCGCTCGATGCCGAAGCTGAAGATGTCGCCGACGACACCGATGGCACCGGTGACGGTGCTGGCGTTCCGATTCCCGCCGAGCGTGTGGGGCCCAATGTCGAGGCAGCTGAGTGGCTGGCGCAACTGTTGCACGAGAAGCGGGCGATCGAGATCTCGGTCGGCGGCGAAGTCCGATTCGCTGCCGGCGAGGACGCAGCGCGCTATCGAGATGGCCTCGGTTGCGCGATTCCACTCGGGCTGCCGATGGCGTTCACCGAGCCGGTTGCTCGGCCTCTTGAAGAACTGGTCGGCCGGTACGCACGGACGCACGGTCCGTTCGTCACCGCCGAGGTGGCCAAGCGATTCGGTGCTCCGGTCGAGCGGATCGCCGGGGCTCTTGCCGCGCTGGAGGGCGAGGAACGTCTCGTCATCGGCGAGTTCCGTCCGGAGGGCGTGTCGCGCGAGTTCTGTGAGGTCGACGTGCTGCGGCAGCTTCGCCGTCGATCTCTCGCAGCGCTCCGCCGCGAAGTCGAACCCGTCGAGCAGGAGGCCTTTGCCAGGTTCCTGCCGGCGTGGCACAACATCCCCGCCGAGCGGCGCGGCGTCGAAGCACTCGTCGAATCACTCGGGATGCTGTCGGGGTCGGCACTGGTGGCGTCCACGATCGAGAGCGACGTGCTGCCGTCGCGCGTCCGCTCGTTCCGCCCGACCATGATCGACGAGTTGCTCACCGCCGGTGAGCTCGTGTGGATCGGAGCGGGCGCCGTCGGTGCTCGTGACGGCCGGATACGCCTGTGCTTCACCGATCAGCTGGCGCTGCTGTCACCGGGCTGGGAGGAACGCGACCGGCCGGAGGGCCCGGTCCACGACGCGATTCGTGAACTGCTCGGGCAGCGCGGTGCGAGCTTCTGGAGTCAGCTGCGGTCGGCTGCGCCCGGATCGCTCGACCCCGAGATCCTGGTCGCCCTGTGGGATCTCGTCTGGGCCGGCGAGGTCACCAACGACTCGCTGGCGCCACTCCGTGCCGTACTCGGTGGGGCCAAGGTCTCGGCGAAGTCATCAGGGTCGTCGAAGTCGGCCACGTCGCGCCGGTCGTCGCGACCCCGGCCTGGTCGGCTGAACCGGATCGGCCCTCCGGCCGGGCAGGGCCGATGGAGCCTCGTCGCTCCGCTGCTGGAACCTGCCGCACACCCGACCGAAGCGGCGCACGCGCAGGCGTTGCAGATGGTGGAGCGGTACGGCGTCGTCACCCGGGAGGCCGTGCTCGCCGAAGGCCTCGCCGGCGGGTTCACCACCGTGTATGGCATCTTGAAGGTGCTCGAAGAACGCGGCCAAGTCCGACGCGGCTACTTCGTCGACGGTCTGGGTGCAGCGCAGTTCGCCGTTCCCGGAGCCATCGATCAACTCCGGGCAGCACGTGAGACCCCGGACCCGTTGCTGCACCCAGACGCTGTCCCTGATCCGATCGTCCTCGCCACGACCGACCCAGCCCAGCCGTACGGCGGAGCGCTGGACTGGCCCGAGACCGCAGGACGCCCGGCGCGCAACGTCTCGTCACTCACGGTGCTGCGCGCCGGCAAGCCGCTGGTCTGGTTCGACAAGCGCGGCCATCACCTCGTCACGTTCCCGGATGCCCTGATCGACACGACCTGGGCTCGAGCCCTCCAGATGCAGGTCGACGACGGTCGGATGAAGTCGCTCGAGATTCGCAAGGTCAATGGCGATTTGGTCGCCGGGGCCGACGCGCCGGAGGGGTTCGTCGAGTTGTTGCGCAGTGCGGGCTTCGCCGACGGCTACCGCGGTATGACGTACCGAGGTCGCGCACAGCGGGTGTGATCAGCGAAAGATTCTGGGTTTCGTCAGTTTCTCGTGATCCAACGGACCGCGCGGGACGAACATCACCCGTTCATCCAACTCGTCACAAGGAGCACTCATGAAGAACCGCAACAAGATCGCAACGGGCATCGCCGGTGTCGGCATCGCCGCTGCCGCCACCTTCGCCACCATGGGCATGGTCGATGCCGCACACGGTGGAGCGCTCACCGAGGGGGCCTTCAGTGGCCGCGCCGAGGTGTCCGCCGACGCCACCAACAACCGCATCGTCGGCGATCCGAACGGGCGCGGCGAGGCATACGTCTTCTCGACCGGTGGCGGCGTCGTCTGCTACGTGATCAACGTTGACAAGATCGCTCCGGCCACGGCTGCGCACATCCACGACGCCTCGGCCGGCGCCAACGGCCCGGTCGTCGTGACATTGAGCGCACCGACGAACGGCTCGTCCGCCGGTTGTGTCGACACAGGCGACGCTGATCTCGCTGCGGACATCACACTGCGCGAGTCGTCCAGCTACTACGTGAACGTGCACAACGCCGAGTATCCGAATGGGGCAGTCCGGGCTCAGCTCGGAAACTGACATCCACTGCAACGTGATCCGGCTCGGCTCGATCGAGCCGGATCACGGTACCGGCCGCCGATCATGCAGGGTGGTTGATTCACCGGGCATCGGACGGTGCTGCCTGCTGCCTGATGCCTGCTGCGTGCCCGCTGGCGGCGTCAGTCAGGTGACACGGAACTGTCGGGAACCCAGTTGCCGTGGAAGCCGAACGGCACGCGCTGGGGAATGGCGATGCGGGCGACCTCGCCGCGGCCGAGGTCGGCGGCGTCGAGGATGCACAATTCGCTGCCGTCGGTGGTTGCGTCGTAGACGACCGTGAGCAACCATCCGTCGTCTTCATGGATGCCATCGACTCTGGGCACGAACACCGGCTCGGCTCCGCCTCGGCCGTGGCCGTACTCGTGCGCCACCGACGATCCGTCGGCGAAGTCGGTCTTGATCGTGGCGCCGTGGAGGTTGGCGACCTGACCGGGCTTGATCTCCGAGGTGTATCCGAACCGGTGCTCCTTGAGTCCGAACTTCGGGTTGTGACGGGGGAACTCCTGGGGCCGGTCGCTGATGCGGGTCTCGGTGACCCGGCGAGTGGCCGGGTTGATCACCCAGCGGTCGAGTGTCGGCGGAGCCTCGGCGAACGGACCCTGGCGCTCATCGACCATGAGGTCGTCGTACCGACAGAGGTCGACGACGACGGTGCCATCGGCAGCGTCGTATGCGTTGAGGGGGTGGAACACGTAGCAGGGGTCGACGTCGCACCACACGATCTCGTCCGCTGTCCCAGCGCGGGGGAGGAGACCGACTCGTGCGGCGCGATCCGGGTTCCACTTGAACGGGAAGGAGTAGCCGGCCATCACGACGTCCATGTTCACGGTGACCGGAAGGTCGTAGACCACGACGTACTTCTCGGTCAGCGACATGTCGTGCATCATCGGCATGTCGGGGACCGGGATCGCCAGGTTCTTGGTGACACGACCGTCACCGCCGACGACGGTGTAGTTCACGTGGTCAATCAGGTCGGGCCAGTGATAGTTCATCGAGTGGAGTTCGCCGGTGGCCGGGTCGTACTTGGGGTGTGCGGTGAACGGGCCCTCGAGGGTGCCGTCGAAACGGTTGACGCCGAGCGGGTTCAGGTCGTAGTCCAGTTCGACCGGAGGCTGTCCGCCTTCGACCATCGCCCAGGTCGTGCCGGCGAACCCGCCGACGTTGGTGTTCGAACCGAAGACGCCTGCGGCACGATCGTCGGGGCTCAGGACGAAGCGGTTCTTGTACCACTCGGCCTTGCCGCCGCGCAGCCGGACGCCGTGCACCATGCCGGTCCCGAGGAACCAGTGGTGCAGCGCCGGGTCGTCGACAGACTCGGGGTTGGGACCGTTGCGGAGCCAACGTCCCTCGAGTTCGGCAGGGATCTCACCGATGACGGGCAGATCGTGAGCGGTCACCTCGGATTCGACCGGCGCGTAGTTGCCGGCGAGGTACTGGTTGGAGTTCGGTCGGCGGATCGGCAGATCCGTGGCGACATCGGTGTCGGGCGCACTGGGCATGGCGGTATCAGTCATCAGGACTCCTCGGTGTGACATGAACAGTTGTCAACATACGCCTTGGGTGTACATCTGTCAACTTCGTGCCGTGCCGACCAGCCGGCGATACGACCCTCCCCGGGTGCGCAAACGGAAGGCTGGTACATACTGAGTATTGACAAGCGATACTGAGTATGTATACTCGGTATCCATGATGTCCAGTGAGTCGACCCAGATCGAGTGCCGCTGATGGCGGTACGAGAAGGGCTCCTCGCCCTGCTGCAGGACGAGCCCCGCTACGGCTACCAACTCAAGACCGAGTTCGAATTGGTGACGGGAGGTGTGTGGCCCCTCAATGTCGGCCAGGTGTACACCACGCTCGATCGGCTCGAGCGTGACGGGCACGTCACCATGCAACTCGGTGACGATGACCAGAAGCTCTACACGATCACCGTGAAAGGTCTCGGCGAACTCGGGTCGTGGTGGGAAGCCGTCGCCTCCGACGACCCGCCGCCACGGGACGAGTTGATGCTCAAGGTCCTGATGGCGATCGAGCACGGCCCCGACCGCGGGATCGGCGTGATCACCCGCCAACGCACCGCACTGCTCGGCCTGTTGCAGCTCCGCCGCCGCACACGACAGGCAGCTGAGCGAGACGTCGACGGCGAGGCCCTCGCAGCGCAACTCGTCACCGACGCCTTGATCGTTCGGGCCGAAGCCGATCTCCGCTGGCTCGACCTCTGCGAGTCTCGCCTGCTTGCTGTTCGCCGCCGGCTCGACGCATCCGTGAAGTCGACCTCATGAGCGGCCAGGTCGGCGCCACCCCACCTTCGTCGAACCCGTCCGGTAGCACCACTCCCAGCAACACCACTCCCAGCAACACCACTCCCAGCAACACCATGAACACGACGTGTCCTCAGTCCATCTCCTTCGACGCACAGAAAGTCTCACCACCCATGCTCCAGTACATCGACGTCGTCAAGAGTTACGGCACCGGATCCACCGAGGTTCGCGCCGTCACCGACGTCTCACTCACGATCGGCCGCGGCGAGTTCGTTGCGGTGATGGGTCCGTCAGGCTGCGGCAAGTCGACCCTGCTGCACCTCGCCGGCGCCCTCGAGACACCGAGCGCCGGACGGGTCATCGTCGACGGCAACGATCTCGCCGAGATGTCGGTTCGCGATCAGGCTGAGATGCGTCGCCGGGATGTCGGCTACGTCTTCCAATCGCTCAATCTGATCCCGGCGCTCACCTGTCTGGAGAACGTGATGCTGCCGCTCGAACTCGACGGCGTCGCCACGAAGCAGGCGCGATTGCTTGCCACCGAGGCGCTGCATCAAGTCGGTCTCGACCACAGCCTCGACCGCTACCCCGATGATTTCTCAGGTGGCCAGCGCCAGCGAATCGCCATCGCCCGAGCAGTCATCGGCGATCGACGCCTGCTCCTCACCGACGAGCCGACCGGCGCCCTCGACACCGTCAACAGCGACCAGGTCGTCGAACTCCTGGCCGCTCTCGCCCGGGACCGCGGTGTCACCATCGTCATGGTCACTCACGAACCGCGGTTCGCCTCGTGGACCGACCGTGTCGTCTTCATGCGTGACGGTCGCATCGTCGACCAGACCGCTCCCGACTTCGGTGCAACCGTGTCCAGCGGAATCGGCGTGACGTCATGACACTCCTGGAGGATCGTCCACGATTGGACGAACAGCCGACACCTGGTGCACGAGTCGCCCGTTCGAGTTCACCCGCCGCCTCGTGGCGGTTCTCCGCTCGGCTCGCCCGCCGCGAAGTACGTCGCCGCCCGGGTCGCACGCTGCTCGTGATGCTGTTGGTCGCCTTGCCGGTCTTCGCCATGACGGTCGCAGCGGTCACGGCACGAACCAACGAGGCATCGAGCGGATCGGACTTCGAGCGCCAGTTCGGCAACGCTGATCTCCAGGCGATGGACCTGGGACAGTACGCCGACCCCGAGGATCCGCTCTTCGTGACCGACAATTCGCGACTCTTCGCCGACGGTCCGGCGTTTCCGGCCGGCACGGAGTCGCTGACCTACACCGAGACGTGGACCGCAGTCACCGGCCTCGATGCCGACGGCCTCGTGGCCCGACCCAACGTCCACTTCGTCGTCGTCGACGCCACCGACCCGACGATCGCCCCTGCCTACCGCATCGAACGTGGTCGGGCGGCTGCGGCCGTCGGTGAGGTGATGCTGAGTGACGATGTCGCGGACGAATTCGGCGTCGACGTGGGCGACACGCTGACGCTGACGCGGCCTGACATCACGGTGACCGTCGTCGGCATTCACGCCGAGGCACAGTGGCTGAACAATTCCTCGATGGTGATCCCCGGCTTCGACACGACACAGCTCCGACCGGAATCGATGACGATCCGGACCCTCCTCGACGTCCCGGCGGCGACGACGAACGCCGAGGTCGAAGCACTCGTCGTCCAGCTCCGCCAGGACGGATTCGAATCACAGTCCGCTGACAACCGGGGCTGGGAAGAAGAAGGCATCAGGGCCGAGCAACTCGCCTGGGGGTGGGTGGCCGGCGTTGTGGCGTTCATCGCCGTCGGCATCGTCATCGCCGCCGCGTTCGCGACGAGTGCCCGTCGCCAACTCGCCACCGTCGGCCAACTGTCCGCCAATGGAGCGCCCGAACGGCTGGTTCGTCGGACCCTCGGGTTGCAGGGCATGTGGACCGGGGCGCTCGGTGCTGGACTCGGCATCAGCTTGGGCATCGCTGCCACCTTGGCTGCCCACCGGTTCGGCCTGGCTGACCTGTTCAGCGGCCACGCCGTCGATTCGGTGCAGATCCCGCCCCTCGAACTGATCGTTGTCGCCCTCACTGCGCTCGCTGCCGCAACGATCGCGGCGCTCGTTCCGGCCCGGTCGGCGGCACGGATCCCGGTGCTGTCCGCACTCGCCGGTCGCCGTCCGGTGAACGCACCGCCACGCTGGCTGGTGCCGGTCGGTCTCGGCCTGTTCGGCTTCGGTGTGTTCCTGATCGCGGCCGCAGCGAGCAGCTCCGGCGGTGGGAACTTTCCGGCGGCCATCGCGGTGCTCGGTGTGCTCGGCGTGCTGTTCGGCATCGTGTGCAGCTCGCCGCTGATCGTGTCCTGGGTCAGCGACGTCGGCAGCCGTCGCGGCGGCGTCACTCGGATCGCAGCCCGCAGCCTCGGCCGATCGCGGATGCGGTCCGCCGGTGTCCTCACTGCCGTGGCCACCGTCAGTGCGATCGCGATCGCCGGCCTGACCGCCACCGATTCGGTTCGGGCCGTCGACGAGGGCTATCAGAACTCGGTCAACGACGACTCCGTCTTCGAGCTCTGGTACTCCTACGACCCGTACCCCGGGGCGACCTACGACGAGTTCGGAAATGTCGATCCCGAGTTTGACCCTCCACCGACGGTCATCCCGCCGGTGCCTGCGGAGTTGCGCGATCGGATCGAGTCGATCCTGCCCGAGGCTGCGTGGTACGAGCTCAGCGGAGTGGTGTTCGACGAATTGCCACAGGCGTTCTATGACCGGGCCGGAGTCACCTCTCCCGTTGTCGTCGTGCCGACCATCGCCGACGAGGCGGCGCTCTCGCTGTTGGACCTCGATGACACACAGTTGCAGCGGCTGGAGGAGACCGGTGTTCTGAATGTGAGCACGTACCTGGCCGGCGACGTGGTGGTCAATGCCGGCGGTGAGGTGGTCGAATTCGATGCGGGACCTGAGGTGTCTGAGTCCTCTTCCCTGGTCTCGAAGCTTCCGAGTCAGTTCCTGCCGGACATCCTGATCACCCAGGAGTTCGCCCGGGCGCAAGGGTTCGACACACAGATCAGTCGAGTGATCGTCGACAACCCGACGGACTTCACCGACGACGAACGAAAGGAACTCAACGCCGTCGGCGGCTTCAACGGCGGCGACTCGTTCGTCGGTGGCGGGGATGTCTCGGAGTCCGGCGACAGCCAATGGGGCTTCTATGTGTCCGGTCCAAGCTTCGAGGTGCCGTGGGCGCTGATCCAGCTCGGGGCGCTCGTCGCAGCATTGGTGATGGTGCTGCTCGTCGTGGCGATCGGCCTGTCGTTGGCGGCGACCGAGAGCAAGGACGAGCGTGATGTGTTGCACGTCGTCGGTGCGTCACCGAAGACCTTGCGGCGAGTCGCCGCAGCGAAGGCCTGGGTGCTCACGACGGGTGCCGCTGCGGTCTCGATACCGACCGGCTATGCAGTCGTCCGGGTGATCACCTGGGTGAACGAAACGACAGCACCGTTCCCGATCGTCGGTGCGCTCGGCATCGCCGTCGTGATCCCTGCCGTCGCCTGGGCCGCGACCCTGGCGGTCTCGGCAATCGCCCAGAAGTTCCGACCCGTCCAGGTCTCCACCATCACCCTCGACTGAGCCCTACCACACGCCATCCCACCGCACCCTCCCCACTGCAACCCTCCCCACTGCAACCCTCCCCACCGCTCCCTCCCCAGCGGACCCCGCAAACGTGGACGACCACGCGGGTGTCCCGACCGGGTGGGGCTCGTTGGAACGGTCGTCCTCGCCGGTGATGAGGTGAGAGGTGAGACGTCCGCTCCCACTCAGATCTCACCGGCGACTCGATCCGGACGGCCCCGGTGAGATCGAGGTCTGACAGGTCGTCTCACCTCTCACCGCAAGGCGCGGGGCAGAGCAGGGGCAGAGCAGGGGCAGAGCAGGGGCAGAAGCGGGGCGGATCGGCGCGGTGCAGCGGTGGGGCGCAACGCAGAGATCGTCGAAACTGGCGTCAGCGGGGTTGGACGGCGCGGAGGCCGGCCCAGGCGAGTGCGCTGACTTCGGCGGCGATCTCGTCGGGATCGAAGTCCTTGCCCAGCCCGACCAGGCGGCGACTCGCCCCTTCTGCGAGGCCGACGAGTGCGTGGGCCAGCGTTTCGCGGTGGGACTCGTCGATGTCGACGGCGATCAACGGAGCGACGGCACGAGCCGATTCGGCAGTGATCTTGCGGATCGACTCGTTGAACTCGTCGTCACGTCGTGAGCCGGAGCCGAACAGGAGTCGGAAGCCATCGTGATCCTCGGCGACCCAACGAAAGTAGGCGCGGAAGCCGAGCTCGGTCTGGCTCTTGCCGTCGGTGGCTTCGGCAGTGGCCTTGTCGATGTTCGTACGCAGCCGGTTCCCGACTTCTTCGATGAGCGCCTGATACAGGTCACGCTTGGAATCGAAGTGTTGATACAGCACCGGCTTGGTGACGCCGGCGGCGTCGGCGATCTCGTTCATCGACGCCCCGTGGAACCCGGCGCTCGCGAACACCACGAGCGCGACATCGAGGATCTGCTCTCGACGGGCAGGTGCGGAAAGACGTTGCGACATAGGTACCTACCGGATGGTAACCGGGTGGAGAAGCGACCGGGAGTGGGTCGTGGTCAGAGACCGTTCTCGCGGTCCTCGCGATTTGCGGCCTTGACGGCGTAGCCGAGGATGATCGACGGCATCAACAGCGCACAGCCGATCACGAGGGTGATGATCACGAGGGTCGCCATGACCGAATTGAAGCTGAATGCGAAGGCCATGACGAACAATGCCATCGAGAGCGCAACGAAGAGGTAGCCGACGCGATTCGCCAGCAGCGTCCACTTGGCGATCTTCGCCCGCTTGATCAGCACCGGGTCAGCAGCGCGTGCAGTAGCGCGTGAGGCGGCCTCTGCAACGGTCGGTTCGGTCTCGGGGGTCGCTTGGGATCGTGGGTCGCTGTTCGGCATACAGTCCGGTCATGCTACGAGGACCCACGGTCGAGTCAGCCAAGTCAGCCGAAGGCCTGCGTCAGAGGGTGCGCGGAGGAGCACTCCGATGACCGTCCGGGTCGAGCGCGACGGGCGCGTCACGATCATCACGCTGGATCGTCCCGATCGGCGGAATGCGATCGATCACGCCACCGTGCTCGAGTTGCTGGATGTCCAGGCCGACATCGCGGACCGGGCACCGGTCGACACGCGTGCCGTCGTCCTCACCGGCGCGGCACCTGCGTTCAGCGCGGGTGCCGACCTGAACGGGGTCGAAGAAGGCCAGTTCACCGAGGACCTGCGCCGCGTCCTGGCCGGGTTCGGTGCGCTTCCGGTGCCGGTCATCGCCGCCATCGACGGCCCAGCGCTCGGTGCGGGGACGCAACTGGCGATCGCGTGTGACCTACGGATCGCGACGCCGGACAGCCCACTCGGCATTCCGGCTGCACGCCTCGGCATCTCGGTCGATCACTGGACGATCCGGCGGCTGAGGGCCGAATTCTCGCCGTCCGTCGCTCGGGCGATGTTGGTCGGGACCGAGAACTACACG
>RCMY010003064.1_pt1 | contig 17440 bp, 15 predicted proteins | sample 2041341 | NCBI WGS metagenome assembly RCMY01 (sample SAMN09708234, study PRJNA481090) | Marine sediment metagenome, whole genome shotgun sequencing project. | reverse complement strand
GCGCTGCTGGTTGTGCCGGGCGGCAGTACGCCCGGCCCGGTCTTTGACACGCTCTGCGGTGCGCGGCTGGAATGGGACCGCGTCGATGTCCTGCCCAGCGACGAGCGGTGGCGGCCTCAGGCGCATCTGCGCTCCAACGCTGGGATGATCGCGCAGCGCCTGTTGGTGGAGAGGGCGGCGTCCGCCACGCTGCTACCTCTTTACGTTGCGGATACCTCTCCCGAAGAGGCCGCGCCGGGGCTGGCCGCGTCGCTCGCGGCCCGCCTGCCGATTGACGTGGCGCTGGTGGGTATGGGCGAGGACATGCACACCGCCTCGATGTTTCCGCGCGCGCCCAATCTGGAGGCGGCGCTGGCGCATGACGCACCGCTGCTCGTGCCCATGCGGATCGAGGGTGAGCCGGAGCCGCGCATCACGCTGGCCGCGCACGTCCTGTGCGGCGCGATGCACCTGCATGTCGTAATCACCGGTGATGCCAAGCGCGCCGCGCTGGAGCGCGCGCGCGGGATGGACGCCGCCGATGCGCCGATTTCGGCGATTTTGGACGATGCCACTGTGCATTGGGCGCCCTGATATGTGGCGCGATCTCAAATCAATGGCAACCATCGCGCGCGGGCGCGGTATCGCGCCGCTATTTGGCGATGGCCGCGCCGAGGATTTCTCGGTGCGTTTCGATGGGATGCTACTGGATTACTCCAAAACGTCGATGGATGGTGCGGCACGGGATGCGCTATTGGCGCTGGCCAAGGAGCGGGGCGTAGCTGCGCGCCGCGAAGCAATGTTTACCGGCGAGCCAATCAACGAGACCGAGGGCCGCGCCGTCCTTCACACCGCGCTGCGCAACCTGGCGGGCCAGCCTGTGATGGTGGATGGCGAGGACGTCATGCCCGGTGTGCAGGCAACGCTCGCGCGAATGCGAAGCTTTGCCGGGTCCGTGCGCAGCGGCGCGTTTAAGGGGGCAGGCGGGGCGATTACCGATGTCGTCAATATTGGCATCGGCGGATCGCATCTGGGCCCCGATATGGCGGTGCGGGCGCTAATGCCCTATGCGGATGGGCCGCGCTGCCATTTCGTGTCGAACGTCGACGGCGCCGATATCGCGGGCACGCTTGCGGGCCTTGATCCTGCGCGTACGCTGGTACTGGTCGCGTCCAAGACGTTTACCACGACCGAGACGATGACCAATGCCGCCACGGCGCGCGCTTGGATGGCAGGCACGGTGGACGATCCGGGCGCGCAATTCGTCGCGTTGTCCTCGGCCGAGGATAAAGCAGGAGAATGGGGCATCGACGCCTCGCGCGTCTTTGGATTCGAGGATTGGGTTGGCGGGCGCTACTCCATCTGGGGGCCAATCGGCCTGTCACTGATGATCGCCATCGGCGCAGAGGCCTTTACCGAGTTTCTGCGCGGGGCAGAGGCGATGGATACTCATTTCCGCAACGCACCTCCGCAGAATAACATGCCGACCATGCTGGCGCTTACGGGTCTTTGGCACCATCAGGCCTGCGGTTATCCGACGCGCGCTGTACTGCCCTATGATCAGCGGCTGGCACGGCTGCCCGCCTATCTGCAACAGTTGGAAATGGAATCCAACGGTAAGGGCGTGGCGATGGATGGCCGCACGCTAAACTATGGCGGCGGCCCTGTGGTCTGGGGCGAGCCGGGGACCAACGGGCAGCACGCGTTCTACCAGTTGATCCACCAAGGCCCCGAAGTTGTACCGTGCGAATTTATGGTTGCTGCCCTCGGGCACGAGCCGGATCTGGCACATCAGCACGCGTTGCTGGTCGCCAACTGCCTCGCGCAGTCCGAGGCGCTGATGGATGGGCGCGACCTGAACGCCGCCCGTGCATTGATGAAGGACAAGGGATTTACCGGCGCCGAGCAGGAGCGGCAGGCCCGCCACCGTGTGTTTCCAGGCGGGCGTCCGTCCACAACGTTGATTTACGATCTGCTGACTCCGTATCGTCTGGGGCAGATTATCGCGCTTTATGAGCACCGGGTGTTCGTGGAAGGGGTAATCTTGGGGATCAATTCGTTCGATCAGTGGGGCGTTGAGTTGGGCAAGGAACTGGCGAACGCGCTAGAGCCAGTTCTGGCGGGTGACGCACCGCTGGAAGGCAAGGACGGATCAACCAAGCAACTCGTAACATTCGTGCAATCGTCAATCGGCTGATCCGTCCTCTTCGCCGCTGACGCCGCTCTTAAGGAGCGTGCCTGCGGCGTCTCGTGCGCGCTGGATGTGGCTCTCAGCACAAAACCCAGCGCAAAACCCGACGCGTTCTACGCGTGCCACACGGAAGATACGCATGAACCCGCTGACGAGTTTCACTAGACGTGGAATATTCTTCTGCTTGAGTGCAACATATGGTGGCGCAAGGATGGAACCTTGGGACGATCTTTGCGTTTACCGAATGGCGCTTGCGAACATATGCTTGATTAATCAGGTTGGCTTGCGGAAAAACGAGAGACATACGAAGGAGTTTTTTAATGAAAAAGTGGATAACTGCGGCTGCCTTGACAGCTGTTCTGGGCCTTGGCGCCTGTGAGAATCTGACATCAAACCAGCGCACGGTTGCTGGCGTTGCAGGCGGTGCTGCCGCTGGCTTGCTGACGGCCAAGGCACTTGGTGCCGGCAGTGATTGGCAACTGATTTCGGCCCTCGGCGGCGCGGCTGCCGGTACGGTTGTCGCTCAGAATAACCAGCGCAAGGTCTGTGCCTATTCGCGCGGCGACGGCACTTATTACGAGGCAGCTTGCCCATAAGACCGGGCAAAGCGTACTCGAAAAAGGCGCGGCAGGATTGCCGCGCCTTTTTTGTGTCTAGGGGTCGTTAGCTTAAACCAGATCAGCGCGCTATGCCTTCCACATCGCCAACGAACGAAAACGTGGGCCTTAGCCTCGCAGCACGCTACGCCCAGCATACTCCGCAGCCTCACCAAGCATTTCCTCGATACGGATCAGTTGGTTGTACTTTGCCAATCTGTCCGAGCGCGCCAGAGAGCCGGTCTTGATCTGCCCGCAATTTGTCGCGACGGCGAGGTCTGCGATGGTCGCATCCTCCGTCTCGCCCGAACGGTGCGACATCACATTGGTATAGCGCGAACGGTGCGCCATATCGACGGCGCGCAGCGTCTCGGTCAACGTACCGATCTGGTTAACCTTGACCAGCATCGAATTGGCGCAGCCGCGCGAAATGCCGTCCGCCAGGCGGTCCGGATTGGTCACGAACAAATCGTCGCCGACCAGTTGCACCTTGCTGCCCAACTCATCTGTCAGCGCCTTCCAGCCGTCCCAGTCATCCTCGGCCATGCCGTCTTCGATCGAAATGATCGGATAGTCGGCGACCAACCCAGCGAGATAGGCGACGTTTTCCGCCGACGTCAGCGACTTGCCCTCGCCAGTCATCTCGTATTTACCGCCTTTGTAGTATTCAGTTGCGGCGCAATCGAGCGCCAGATAAATGTCCTCGCCCGGCTTATATCCCGCCTTTTCGATGCTTTTCAGAATGAAATCCAGCGCTTGGCGCGCGCTTGCAATATCGGGGGCAAAGCCGCCCTCATCGCCGATCCCTGTCGAAAGGCCCGCTGCCGTTAGCTCGCCCTTGAGAGTATGAAAAACCTCCGCGCCCATGCGGATTGCCTCCCGGATATTCTCCGCCGCGACCGGCATAATCATGAATTCCTGAATGTCGATGGGGTTATCCGCGTGTTCGCCGCCATTGACGATGTTCATCATCGGGACCGGCAGCAGACGCGCAGACGTGCCGCCGACGTATCGATAGAGGGGCTGGCCGGTGTACTCAGCCGCCGCCTTGGCCACTGCGAGCGATACCCCCAGGATTGCGTTCGCACCCAGACGCGACTTGTTGTCTGTGCCGTCCATTTCGATCATCGCCAGATCAATCGCCACCTGCTCGGTCGCGTCAAAGCCGTCTAGCGCATCGGCAATCTCGCCGTTGACCGCATCGACCGCATCCAGCACGCCTTTGCCCATGTAGCGGGCTTTGTCGCCATCGCGCCGCTCGGAGGCCTCATGCGCGCCGGTGGACGCGCCTGACGGCACGGCAGCACGGCCCATCGTGCCGTCCTCTAAAGTGACGTCGACCTCAATGGTGGGGTTGCCACGACTGTCGAGGATCTCGCGCGCGTGGATGTCGATGATGCTGCTCATGGGTGGTTCCTTGTGGATGACATTGCTTTGCGCAGCATTTAGCAAAAGCGCGCGGCAAAGGGAAATACCTCAGTCTAAAACAGTTCGGGCCTGAGCGGACCGAAGGTCAGAGTGGTCCCTTGGGCTTAGCCTGCCGGAACGCGATGCGGGCGAGCCTCTGTTCGCGGATCAGGGTGTATAGGCCCGAAGCAATGATGATCGCAGCGCCGATCAGCGTCCAGATATCGGGCCGCTCGCCCAATAGGGTCATGCCGATGACCAGCGCAAATAACAACCGCGCATACCTGAATGGCGTAACGGCGGCGATTTCGCCGATGCGCATGGCGCCGACGATGAAGTAATATCCCAGCACGCCGAATATCAACGCGCCCAGCAGGTAGGCCCAAGCCACAGGTCCCGGCATCACAGCGCCGCCCTGAACCGACAGCATAATCGCCCCGGTAGGGACCATGGTGCCAAACGCATAGCATGAAAGCTGCATCGAGGATATCTGCGACGGGATCGCCCGCGTCGCCAGATCGCGGATGGCGAGGCCGACCACCGATATGACTGCTAGAACGGATGAGATGTGGAAGGCATCCATACCGGGCCGAACGATCATCAGCACTCCGGCGAAACCCACCAGAATGGCTGACCACCGCCGCCAGCCTACTTGCGCGCCCATGAAGAGCGCTGCACCCAGCGTCACGGCGAGCGGTGTGGCTTGAATGATCGCCGAAATAGTCGACAGATCGGCCAGCGCCAGCGCAGTGACATAGGTGACCGCTGCAATAATTTCGCCCAAATTGCGTAGAATAACGGGGCGGGTCAGCAATGCCGGGCTGATGAGGCGCGTGCCTTGGGCGCGTGCGGCGATGGCAAATACTACGCAACCGCCAGTGCCCAGCATCATGAGGATCTGGCCGACGGGTATGTCCTGCGACAGCAGTTTGACGAACAGATCTTCGGCGGCGAAGCCGGCCATCGCCAGTACCATCAATATGCTGCCGCGTAGGTTATCCATTGGTTTGCCCTTTCCGGGACAGATCAGGCGCGCAATTGCACCCAGACAGGAACGTGGTCTGACGGCTTTTCTCGGGCGCGCACGTCGCGGTCGATCTGGCAATCCTCAAGCAAGTCGGCGCATTCGGGGCTCAGTAGGAAGTGGTCGATGCGGATGCCATCATCCCGATTCCACGCGCCTGCCTGATAGTCCCAGAAGCTGTAGTGACCGGGGCCGTGGGTCCGCGCGCGGAAGGCCTCGGTAAAGCCGAGGTTCAGCAACCGGCGATAGGCGGCCCGCGTTTCAGGCCGGGCCAGCGCATCCTCTTGCCAGACTTCGGGGCGTTTCGCGTCCTCGTTCTGCGGGATCACGTTGTAGTCACCGGCCATCAAGAACGGCTCTTCCAGCGACAGCAGTTCGGTCGCGCGGGTTTGCATCCGCTCCATCCACGCCAGCTTGTAATCGTATTTCGGCCCCGGTACCGGATTTCCGTTCGGCAAGTAGAGGCCGCAGACACGGATGGCGGTATCGCCCATCACAGTCGCCTCAATCCAGCGGGCCTGCTCGTCGCTATCATCGCCCGGAAGGCCGCGCGTGACATCCTCAAGCGGCAGTTTCGACAGGATCGCGACCCCGTTAAAACCCTTCTGCCCATGCGTCTCGACCGTATAGCCGCGATCCTCGAAAATCTCGCGGGGAAATGCCTCATCGACGGACTTGATCTCTTGGAGCAGCACCACGTCGGCGCCTGCCTCGTCCAGCCAATCGGGCAGGGCACTAATGCGCGCTTTGATACCGTTGATGTTGAATGTGGCGACTTTCATCGGGCTGTCCTCGCGGTCTGTGATGCGCCGCCTACCTATCGCGCAGCGGCGCGGCGGGGGCAAGCAGCGCATGGCGTCGAATCGGTGACTGATGTTGTGGGGTTGCGCCCTCGATTCCGACCCCTGCGAATCGCGATACACGTACAGGTTGTGCGATAAACAACTGTTGCGATGCCGGAAACACCCCTTCAAACATCCACATTGCTATTGTGGATAAGTTTTTTCGCCTTCCAGATTAGTCAAGAGTCAGCGGATCTTAGGCCAACTTTCAGATTTATCCCCAAGGGGCAAGCTCGCCTTTAGGTTGAAAAATGTCTTGGCAGAATTGCGGTGAGGTGCCAGCCTCTGGGTGTCTGAAACATAAATCTGGGGACTAAAAAAATGACCGCACAACTCAAAGTTGAAACTACTTTCGCCGCTGCCAACACTGCACGGACTGCCAGCCTGCACGACGGCGCCGCCACCGAAATGTTCACATCGTCGATGGCGCCAATGGCCACTGCAGATGCCGGTCTGGGCGAAGGTCTGGAGATGTTCACATCGTCCATGGCACCGAGCATGACAGCCGACGCCTCTGCTGGCGACGCGGTGCAAATGTTCACGTCGTCGATGGCGCCTAGCCTGCGCAGCGATGTATCGACCGGCGACAACGTCGAGATGTTCACCTCGTCCATGGCGCCCTCGGTTCGTGCCGATGCAACCGCTGGTGACAACGTCCAGATGTTCACGTCGTCGATGGCCCCTTCGGCCCGCAGCGACGCATCTGCTGGTGACAATGTCGAGATGTTCACATCCTCGATGAGCCCTGCTGCCACAGCCGACGCCGTTTCGGGCGACGCGGTTCAGCTCTTTACTTCGTCGATGGCACCTGCCGTTTCCGCGGGCGAAGCAGTGGGCGCATTCACGTCCTCGATGGCACCTGCCGCCGAAGCGCGCGAAGGCGACGCGGTCGAAATGTTTACTTCGAGCATGTAAGCCAGCCTCCGAAGCGCGGTGCGGCGATCTGCACCGCGTTTCGAGAAACGCACCAGAACGGGGCCTTGCGCCCGGACCATTCAAATGGAGTTCACCAAAATGACCACCATCGTCCAGCTTAATGTCCCGTTCCGGCAGCACAGCAAGGCCGCGCGCCAAGCGGCCTTGCTCAAGACCTTTGCCCAGACCCGCCGCACGCGGGAGGACGTTTTCTGGCTCAAGGAAAACGCCGAAATGCTGAACATTTTGGAATGTACTGGCGCTGTATTGGCGCCGAACGCGCTGGATGCGTATCAGGGTTTCTACGACGAGATTGAGCAACGGATGGAGTTTTTTCCGCAGTATTATCGTTTTCTGCTGTCGCTCTGCCTCGACCTTGAGGATCTGGGGATGCCGGGCGGCAAGGGTGCAGCGCTCACCGATTGGGTCGCGCGTCAGGGCCTTGCCGATGCCGAGTTGTCGGATCTACAACGCGCCGAAGCGCGGCGCCTATGCGCCCGCCGCGGGATTGAGCCGCCGGCTGGCGACACAGGCCTTGATGATCGCCTGCGCAGCTTTGCCGCGCGTTCACAGACATTTACCATGCCGAACAAAAAGGCGGCATATGAGCTGACGCACATCGTATTCTATCTGTCCGAGTATGGCCGCGTCGATCCAATGCTGGACGCGGATGCGATCCGCAGCCTGATGTTCGCCGGAACGCTCGCCTTTTTAGACTTTAATGCAGACCTTTTAGCTGAAATTTGCCTCGCGCTGCGATTTTCCGGTGCAGAGGCGCCCGAAGTGTGGGAAATATGGCTGACCCAGCAAATTCGTACATTTGCGCTGGAGGAGGGTGACGGCTTGCAGGACGATTATCACGAGTACCTGATGCTGAATTGGTTCATGACCCGCGCGGGACAGGGCGGCTTTGGCGATCATGTGCCTGAGGGGCGCGTGACGTTCGCCCGTACGCGGCCCGGCTCAGCGCCCCTGCGCGAGTTGTCGCACTGCATCTATTCAATGGGCGACGCCCGCTCGGCTGATTGGGAGGTCATGCGCAGCGAGGTCGCGGCGCATATTTCCGACGAGGCGCAGGCGGCATTGGTCGCGGCTGAGGCGTCAACCGACCAGTTTGGCGCATTTTTCGAAGGGTTCGCGCGGGTAGGTCTGCGCGGCCGGATCGCTGGGACGGGTTCTGCATTGGGTGCCGCGATATGATTGGGACGCGCACGGCGGGTGCGGCCATCGCGGTCGGCGTTGGCCTGACCGTGATTTACACCGCGCTCATTTCCAGCGCCGATGCGATTACCAAGATGTTCGCGGCCAGCTATGCCGCGCCGCAACTCTTTGCGCTGTCGGGCGGGATCGTCGCGCTACTGGCTTTTGCGTTCAATCGCGCAGGGCAGAATTCGCGGGGCATGGCCACCTACTGCCCGCGCGTCATGGCACTGCGCAGCGTGGCGACTGTGCTGGGGGCGGGCGCGTTTTTCTATGCGTTCCGCCTGTTACCCTTTGCCGAAGTATTCCTCTTTATCGCGATGATCCCTCTTTTTACGGCGATCTTGTCCGGCCCGGTTCTGGGTGAGGCGGTCCGCCCGCAGGCGTGGGGCGCGGTCATGCTGGGTTTTGTCGGCCTGCTATGCCTCGCGCCCGGCGGGTTGGATACGTTGCAGTTGGGCCACGCTGTCGCACTGGCGGCGGTGTTGCTGGGGACCGTTTCGATGATGGCATCGCGCTACATCGGCGTGCGCGAGAGCAATCTGCTGGCGCAGGTGTTCTGGCCAAATTTGGCGCTGGCCGCTGTTTCGGCCTGCGCTTTGCCGTTCGTATGGGCGCCAATGGGTCTGGGCGATTTGGGCTGGGCCTTTGCCTATGCAGCGCTGCTGTTTGGTGCGCGCTGGGTTCTGGTCGGCGCGCTCAAGGCGCTGCCGGCATACGTGATTACGCCTCTGATGAACCTACAGTTCCTGTGGATGGTCGCCATCGGCGCCGCAGTCTTTGGCGAGGTGCCGGGGGCAGCGCTTTACCTGGGCGCTGCGCTTGTGATCACAGCGGGAGGCTGGTTGATCTACGACCAAGCTTTTCCAGGCGCCGATACGCGCGAAGTGATACCCGCTGAGTAAAGCGCTACGTTAACTTTGCTTTGTACCTATCGGATTTACATCGAAAAAGACGTACCGCACCCACAGCTACTGCTGGCGTTCGGATTCTCGATGACGAAACGCGCGCCGATTAACTCCTCGCTGAAGTCAATGACGGCGCCCGTCAGAAACGGAAGCGACACCGCATCGACCACCACCTTTTGGCCTTGTCCCTCAAGCACCAGATCGTCGTCGGCAGGGGTATCCAGCTTAATCTCGTACTGAAAACCCGAGCATCCACCGCCCTCGACGGCGACGCGCAGGGCCTGTCCCTGAGCCGATGCGCCAATTTCGCTAAGACGCTCAAAGGCGCGGGGGGTAACGTGGGGGGGCAGGTTCATTTGGGTGGCCTCCGGGAAGTGGTGCGTTTGGGCTGTTTCGCAGCGCCTTGAATTGCAATATATGGGGCGCAGCACCCCCCGGCAAGGAGGCCCCTCCGAATGACCTCGCGTATCGCCGCGCATCCAGATCGCTCGCGCGGACGCCTCGCGCCCGAGGAAGAGAGCGCGTTTCGCTCAGGCTTTCAGCGCGACCGTGACCGGATCATCCATTCCAGCGCCTTTCGCAGGCTCAAGCACAAGACGCAGGTGTTCGTCGCCCATGAGGGTGATTATTTTCGAACACGTCTGTCCCATTCGATTGAGGTGGCTCAGGTGGCGCGTACAATCGCGGGCGCGCTCGACCTGAACGGCGAGCTGACCGAGGCCGTCGCGCTGGCGCATGATTTAGGTCACACGCCCTTTGGCCACACAGGCGAGGATGCGCTGCACGCAATGATGGCCCCCTATGGCGGGTTTGATCACAACGCGCAGGCGATCCGCATCGTCACCGCGCTGGAGCGTCACTACGCGGACTTCGACGGGCTAAACCTGACATGGGAAACGCTGGAAGGTCTGGCCAAGCATAACGGCCCTGTGACGGGCGATCTGCCTTACGCATTAGCCGAGTATGATGCCGTAAACGATCTGGAGCTGCACACCCACGCCAGTGCCGAGGCACAGGTGGCCGCGTTGGCCGATGATATCGCCTACAATAATCACGACCTGCATGACGGTCTGCGCGCGGGCCTTTTCACCGAGGACGAGGTGGCCGAGCTACCAATTCTGGACGCCTGCTACGCAGAGGTGGATCGCCTGCATCCCGGCCTTGATGCCTATCGCCGGCGACACGAGGCGCTGCGCCGGGTGTTTGGCGTGATGGTGGGCGACGTGATTGTCACCTCGCGCGATATCATCGCCGCGTCGGGCTGCGAAGACAGCCATGACGTGCGGCATTTGGGTCAGCCTGTAATCCAATTTTCAACTCAGCTGTGGCGCGATTTGCAAGTCATCCGGCAGTTTCTCTTTAAGCGGATGTATCGCGCGCCAATGGTCATGGTGCAGCGCGCCCGCGCGTCCGAGGTGGTCGAGGGTTTGTTTCCGTTCTATATGGAATATTCCGAACACTTGCCCCGCCGCTGGCAGAGCGATGTGGCAGCGGCGGACACCACGACCGCGCTGGCCCGGCTGGTCAGCGATTATATCGCCGGCATGACCGACCGCTACGCGCTGGCCCAGCATGCCGCGCATCTAGGCGGCGCGGGGGGCGCGGGATCGTGGCCCGAAGGTATTGGCCCTGAGGGCAATGGAGAGAGGCGCAATGGCAGTTGAGACAGCAGGCGCGATGGCGCCGGTCATGGCATTTGCACTGGTAGGCGCTATCGGTGTCGGCTCGCAGTGGCTAGCATGGCGGCTGCGCCTTCCGGCTATTGTGCTGATGCTGCTGGCGGGTCTCGCTATTGGGCCGGGTTTGGGCCTCTTTAATCCGGAGCGTGATATCGGCCCGCTGATGGGGCCGATGATCAGCATCGCGGTCGCCATCATCCTTTTTGAAGGTGGGATGACGCTAAATCTGCATTCCCTGCGTGAGTCTGCCAAAGGCGTGAAGCGATTGGTGCTGATCGGCGCGCCGCTAGGCTGGGCCGGATCGGCGCTGGCGCTGCATTATATAGCAGGCCTTAGCTGGGCCAGTTCGGCGGTGTTTGGCGGCATCATGATCGTTACCGGCCCGACCGTGATCGCGCCGCTTTTGCGCACAGCGCGCCTGCGCAAACGCCCCGCGCAATTGCTGCAATGGGAGGCGATCGTAAACGATCCCATCGGCGCGCTGGCGGCCGTATTGGCGTTCGAAGTGGTGCTGGTCATCTATTCGACCGAGACGTTCGGCGCGGCGATCTGGGATATGAGCTTTGGCATCGTATCTGCCACCGTGCTGGGCATCGCCGCAGGCTGGCTGCTGTCCGAGGGGTTCCGCCGGGGGCGCGTGCCTGAATACATGAAGGTGCCCGTGCTTTTTGCCTCGCTGCTGCTGGTCTTTGCGGTTGCTGACGGCATCCTACACGAAAGCGGGCTGCTGGCCGTGACGATCATGGGTTTCTACATCGCGAATGCGGGCCTCCCCAGCTACACCGAGCTGCGCCGGTTTAAAGAGCACGCTACCATCTTGCTCGTATCGGGCGTGTTCATCCTGCTGGCCGCCTCGATGGATATTGACCGGCTAAGCCGGCTAGGCTGGCCAGCGCTGTTGTTTATTGTCGCGGTAATCCTAGTAGTGCGTCCGCTAACGGTGATGATCTCGCTCGCTTTTTCCAATATTCCGATGCGTGAGCGACTGCTCGTCGCCTTTACCGGGCCGCGCGGTGTGGTGCTGGTGGCGGTTGCTGGCCTTTTCTCTGCCCGGCTGGTCAACGCTGGCATTGAGGATGCAGCGATGCTGACGCCCTTGGCCTTTGCGCTGGTGGCTGCGACGGTAGTGCTGCACGGCTTTACGCTGCGCCCGCTGGGCCGGATGCTGGGGCTGGCGGGCGGCCACGTGCCCGGCGTGATCTTTGTCGGTGGATCGCGGTTTAGCGCAGCCTTCGCCGCAGCCTTGCAAGAAGAAGAGGTCCCCGTTCTGATCGCCGACGCAAACCGCGCCCGCCTGCGCAGCGCACGGGAGGCAGGTTTGCCTATTTATGTAGGAGACATCCTGTCGGACGGGGCCGAACACGGTGTGGAATTCATCAGCTTTGGCCGCCTCGTCGCGACCTCTGATAATGACGCTTACAACACATTGGTCGCCACCGATTTGGCACCGGAATTCGGGCGCGAGCATGTGTTCCAGCTGCGCCGCGCCAAGCAGGAACAGTCGCGTCACGCCTTGCCTGCCACACTCGGCGGGCGCACAATCGCGGGCGGTCTGCGCTATCTGGAACTGGGCCGCCATATGGAGGAGGGTTGGGAGATCCGCGCGACTGGCCTGACCGAAGAATATGGACTGGACGAATGGCGCGACGACAACCCCGACTCGATCCCGTTGGCCGAGATCACGCCGGGCCGAAGCATGCGCATTCTGGCCGCAAATGCGGAGCTAAAGGCGGGGCCGGGCATGCGCTTGCTGGCATTGTCACCGGGACGCGACCGGACGAATGAAGCGGCAGAGCGCAGCAGCGATGACGGTGCCAAGGAGGCCGCAGCTAAAGTGGCAGCCCGCGCCAAGGACGCATCGGCGGATTGACGCCCCGCGCCCCGATGCTAAACGGGGGCTTAACAAGTGCTAAACCGGGCGGAATTCAAGGGATGACTGCGATGAACCTTTTTAACGATATCCGCGCCGTCGTTTTGGACGCGCTAGCCGCGATGACGGCAGCAGGGACGCTGCCTGCCGGGCTGGACCTGAGTAACGTCGCGGTGGAGCCGCCCCGCGATCCGGCACATGGCGACATGGCCACCAATGCGGCGATGGTGCTGGCCAAGCCCGCATCGCTCAAGCCGCGCGATATAGCCGACGCGCTGGCCGCCGAACTTGCACGCGACGCGCGGATCGAGAGCGCCGAAGTGGCTGGCCCCGGCTTTCTTAATTTGCGCCTTTCGCCCGACTGCTGGCGCGGTGTCATTCGCGCAGTGCTGAACACCGGCAATGATTTCGGACGCTCAAAGATGGGGCAGGGTGCCCGCGTCAACGTCGAATATGTCAGCGCCAATCCCACCGGCCCGTTGCATGTGGGCCATACGCGCGGCGCAGTGTTCGGCGATGCGCTGGCCAGTCTGCTGGATTTCAACGGCTACGACGTCACGCGCGAATACTACATCAACGACGGCGGCGGGCAGGTCGACACGCTCGCGCGGTCTGTCTATCTGCGCTATCTTGAGGCGCATGGCCGCGCCGTCGATTTCCCTGATGGCACCTATCCCGGCGACTACCTGATTGAGACGGGGCAGGCGCTCAAGGCCAAGGTTGGCGATGCTTGGGTCGACCAGCCCGAGGACGTATGGCTGGCCGAGCTTCGCAGCTTCTCCACCGATGCGATGATGGATCTGATCCGCGCCGATCTGAAATCGCTCGGCGTCGAGATGGATAAATTCTCGTCCGAAAAATCATTCTACGGCACTGGCTTGATCGAGGAGGCAATTGCCTCGCTGGATGCCAAGGGCCTGATCTATGAGGGCGTGCTGGAGCCGCCCAAAGGCAAGGTGCCCGAGGATTGGGAGCCGCGCGAGCAAACTCTCTTTCGCTCGACAGCGCATGGCGACGACGTGGACCGGCCCGTGCGTAAATCGGACGGTGCGTGGACCTATTTTGCGCCCGACATTGCCTACCACTATGACAAGGTCACGCGCGGGTTCGACCTGCTGATTGACGTCTTTGGCGCCGATCATGGCGGCTATGTGAAACGCATGAAAGCCGCCGTTTCGGCCCTGTCGGACGGCAAAGTGCCGCTGGAGATCAAGCTGACCCAGCTGGTCAAGCTGTGGAAGAATGGCGAACCGTTCAAGATGTCCAAACGGGCAGGGACGTTTGTCACCCTGCGCGACGTCGTGGATCTGGTGGGCGCTGACGTGACACGCTTTGTCATGCTAACGCGCAAGAACGACGCGCCGCTTGATTTCGATTTTGATAAGGTGCTGGAGCAGTCCAAGGATAATCCTGTATTCTATGTCCAATATGCCCATGCGCGCGTTCGGTCCGTACTGCGCAAGGCAGATGCGGCGGGGATTGATGTGTCGGATGGCGCGCTGAACGCGGCCGACCTTAGCCTGATCGCGCATGAGGCCGAGCTGGCGCTGGCGCGCAAAATCGCGGAATGGCCCCGCTTGGTCGAAGTCGCGGGCCGCACCAGTGAGCCGCACCGCGTCGCCTTTTACCTCTACGATCTGGCATCTGATTTGCACGCATTGTGGAATCGCGGCCATGATGTACCTGAGTTGCGCTTTATCCAAGAGGGTGATCCGGCCACGTCTCAGGCGAAAATCGCCCTCGTTCGGGCAGCAAGCGTTGTTATTTCCTCAGGTTTAAGTATCTTGGGCGTAACTCCGGCTGAAGAGATGCGATAAAAATTGCGCGCCGCCGGGCTTTGAGGCAGATTTCACACCGCAGCAGCCTATGGCTTGCCTGCGGACGAGAGGCGGAACATGGCAAATTTTCACACGCGAGATGCGGCAGAGGACAATGTCGAGAGCGCGTATGGCACGGCCCAGACCGCGCCGCGCTGGGATAGCGACAAACCGCAAAACCCTTTCTCGCGCTTCACTTACGCCATCGGCTCCATCGTGTCGGTCGGTCTGGTTATCGGCCTTGGTGTTTGGGGCTACAAGCTGCTGGTGCGCGATGTCAGCGGTGTGCCGGTTATTCGCGCGGCCCAAGGCCCGATGCGCATCCAGCCCGAAGACCCCGGCGGGCGGCAAACCTTAAACCAAGGTTTATCGGTCAATGATGTAGCCGCCTTAGGCGCCGCCAGCGCCGCGCCAGATGAGTTGTTGATCCTCGCCCCCGCGCCCCTCGACCTTAGTGACGAAGACGCGCCTCGGACGCCTGCGCCTACCCCCGAACCGGAGCAGGCCGAGCAGGCGCAAAGCGATGCGCCCGCACCCGAGATCGCGCAGTCAATGGAGCCAGAGACAGAGCCAGAAGTAGAGTCCGAGGTAGTGGCAGAAGCAGAAGATGACGTGGCCGCTGTCCCGGAGGAAGTCGTCGTGGACGTCCCGGACGATATGCTGGCCCTCGCCGAGGCTATCAGCAGCGGCATCTCCCCCATGGCCGAGTTGGACGACGCACCTAACGCACCGCCGCCAGGCGCAGACGAAGAAGAAACCGCAGAAGACGACGCGGAAATTGATGGAGGTATTCCCACATCGCTCCGCCCTCGCGAGCGCCCCGACGATCTACGCAACGTTCTGCAGGTTGCCGCAGCCGCGCCCGAAGGGGGCGCGCGCGATGTTGATCCCGCATCCATTGCCGTCGGCACGCGCCTTGCGCAGCTGGGCGCCTTCGCCAGTGAGGAAATTGCGCGTGACGAATGGACGAGGCTTGGCAGCCGCTTCGAAGAATATCTGGCTGGTAAGGACCGCGTCATCCAAAAGGCCACCAGCGGGGGGCGCACATTTTATCGCCTGCGTGCGATGGGCTTTGACGATCTGGCCGATGCACGGCGTTTCTGCTCGGCGCTTGTAGCCGAAAAAGCAGAATGTATCCCGGTCGTTACACGATAATCCTAAACTAAGAGAGCATGACAATGACGCGCTTTGGTGCCACTATATTGGACGCGGCTGGTCATAGGCTGAGTGCAGACGAAAAACGCTTCTTTGCCGACGCGGACCCCTTCGGTTTCATCCTGTTCGCACGCAACATCGACACCCCCGATCAAGTGCGCGCCCTTTGCGCGGATATGCGCGATGCGGTGGGCCACGATGTGCCCATTACTATCGATCAAGAAGGCGGGCGCGTGCAGCGCCTGCGCGCCCCGACATGGCGAAACTGGCCTGCTCCGCTACCGCATATCGAGGCGGCTGGCGATGATGCAGCGGAGGCTATGTATCTACGCTATCGCCTTATTGCTCATGAGCTGCTGGCGCTTGGCATCGACAGCAACTGCGCGCCGCTGGTCGATGTGGCGGGCCCACAAACTCACGAATTCCTGCTTGATCGCTGCTATGGCACCGATCCCGCGCGCGTTGCTGAGCTAGGCCGCGCGGTGGCGGATGGTCTGCTGGATGGCGGCGTTCTGCCAGTGTTGAAACACATCCCCGGACACGGGCGCGCACAGGCTGACAGCCACTTGGACCTGCCGGTGGTCGAGGATGATCTAGCGACGCTGACAGCTTGCGATTTTGCACCTTTTAAGGCGCTGAACGACCTGCCGATGGGCATGACCGCGCATCTGGTCTATGCGGCAGTCGACGACAAGCCTGCGACAATTTCGCCCAAGATGATGCGGCTGATCCGCGAGGATATCGGCTTCTCCGGCCTGATCATGACCGACGATATTTCGATGAAGGCACTCAGCGGTAGCCTGACGGATATCACCCGCGCGTCCCTAGATGCGGGCTGTGATGTAGCGCTCCTTTGCAATGCCTCGCTGGAGGAGCGGCGTGCGGTGGCTGACGTCGCAGGGCGCCTTGACGATGCTGGACAGGCCCGCGCAGAGGCTGCTCTGTTGGCCCGTAAAATACCCACCGAGGTTGACATTTCCGCGCTGGAGGCAAAGCTGTCCGCCATGAGCGGCGGCATGACATATGGCAGATGATGATTGGGAGGACCGGCGCGCCGGTGCCGCCGAGAGGCTCGCCGCTGAGGCGCTGATCGTCGATGTTGACGGCTATGAGGGCCCGCTGGATCTGTTGCTGACGCTTAGCCGTACGCAAAAAGTCGATCTGCGCCGCATCAGCGTTCTGCATCTTGCCCGGCAATATCTTGAATTTGTTGAGAAAGCCCGCGAACTCAGACTGGAACTGGCGGCTGATTACCTCGTGATGGCGGCATGGCTGGCGTTTCTCAAATCCCGGCTACTTCTGCCGCCCGACCCTCAGGACGAGGGACCGTCGGGCGAGGATCTGGCGGCGCATCTGGCGTTTCAGCTTGAGCGTTTGCAGGCTATGCGCGACGTCGCCGCGCGCCTAATGGCGCGCGGGCAGCTGGGGCGTGACTTTTTTGGTCGCGGCGCGCCCGAAACCGTGACGCGCACGCGGCGCATTACCTATACCGCCTCGCTCTTGGACCTTATGCAGGCCTATGCCCGCACGCGCACGCGCGATGAGTTTCGTCCCTACGCGATGGACCGTGACGCCATCTTTTCGTTGGACCAGGCGCTGGACCGGATGCGCGGACTGATCGGGTTTGCAGGCGACTGGACCGATATTTCTATCTATCTGCCCGAAGGGTTTGGCACTGACCCCGCGCGCCGCCGTTCGGCGGCTGCGTCCACGTTTGCCGCGTCGCTGGAACTGGCAAAAGAGGGCCGGATAGAGCTACGGCAAGCCGAAGTGTTTGCGCCCATCCAAGTCAGAAGGCGGAGTGAAGAGCGTGGCTGAAGTTACGGAAGAAAAAGAAGAAAGCCTGTTCGAGGCGCC
>RCMY010002410.1_pt1 | contig 17440 bp, 16 predicted proteins | sample 2041341 | NCBI WGS metagenome assembly RCMY01 (sample SAMN09708234, study PRJNA481090) | Marine sediment metagenome, whole genome shotgun sequencing project. | reverse complement strand
GACTTCCCGGGGTGACGCGGACGAAGCCGGTCTACTCGGGCGAGGTGATCGAACATGTCGTCGGCGTCGACATTCGAATTGCCGCTTTGTCAGACTTCATGGCCGACCGAGCGCCGAGCCCCAACGGTGCCGCCTTCGTCATGACGAAAACGCAACTGATGGTCGCCTATCCCGACCTTGATGCAATCGGCGACGGAGCCGTACTGCGATACGCCTCGGACGTTGACGACACGGCGGTGATGCTCGCTGGCGCATCGATCGAACGAGACGCTGACGACGAGGAGATGAAACAATCCGAAACCGTCGACCTCGACGGTACGAACGCACACTTCGTCTTCACCGAACTGGAAACAAATGGCGACTGGGTGGTGACCGCCTGGTCTCCCCACAGCGACTTCCTCGCAGAGATACGCGGCACCGCCAAAACGAACAGGGTGATCGCCATCGGCCTGGGTGTCGTGATTTTCATCGAGCTGCTCGTTGCGGCGGCGTGGGTATTGCGCCAGCTCTCGAGCAATCATCGACGCCTCGCGGAGAGCCAGGCGGCCATCGTGCAGTCGTCGATCGACCGAGATAGAGCAGAGCTTGAATTGGCGGAGACGGTCGACAAACTGGCAGCGTCGAATCGCGATCTCGAAGAGTACGCATACGCAGCGGCACATGACCTTCGAACTCCGCTCCGGGCGATCGGCGGCTACAGCGAACTGATTGGCCGAGAGGTCGAATCCGATGATGCCGACCTCGGACGAATTCGAGAATGGTCCGATCGGATCGTGACCGGGTACGACCGGATGGGTCGAACCATGGACAACCTGCTCGAACACGCGAGGCTCTCTCGACTCGGCCTCGACCATGTCAACCTTGAACGCGTCGAGACCCGAATGGTCGCCGAGTCGGTTGCCTCCGACCTCACGTCACTACTCGACGAGGTGGGTGGTGAAGTGCTCATCGGTGATCTTCCAGTGGCATGTGCCGACCCTCTGCAAATCTCTCGAGTGTTCCAGAACCTCCTCGAGAACTCGATCCGATTCCGAGACGACGAACGGCCGCTGCGGATCGAGATCGACGGCGCCATCGACGGAGACCTCGTTCGGTTCACCGTCGCAGACAACGGTGTCGGAATTTCCGGTATCGACAGGTCGAGAATCTTCGACTCGTTCCGAAGTGCCCACGAGAAGTCGAGTGGCGTAGGTCTCGGGTTGGCGCTCGTCAAACGCATCGTCGAAGACCACGGTGGCGAAATTACGGTGTGGTCCGAGGTTGACCAGGGCACACGATTCGAGTTCACGCTCCCCAGTGAGTTCTCGACAACACCCGATGGCACACCATGACCGAGCGACGATCGACGCGAATCCTGCTCGTGGAGGATGAACCCGCCGATATCGAGTTCACCCAATACGCATTCGACCGCAGCGAGTTCGACCACGAACTCACGGTCTGCCAGACCGGCAGAACTGCCCTCGAGCACATCCGCGTGACGTGCGGAACGCCGAGTCGGCCCGATCTCGTGCTGCTCGACGTGAATCTGCCAGACATGACCGGGATGAACGTCGTCGAGGCAATCCGCACCGATCCATCTACCGTCAGCTTGCCGATCATCGTGTTGTCGACATCGAACTATGGCGCCGATGTCCAAGCCGCGTACGCGGCCCATGCCAATGCCTACGTGCAGAAGCCGGAACGACTTGCGGGTTTCGAAGACCTCGTGCGGTCGATCGAACATTTCTGGTTCGGCCGCGCAATTTTGCCGTCGAACGGCGACTACTAGCTCCGCTACTACTTGGCTCCGGCAGCGAGCCAGACCGCTCTCGAACTACAGGGGTGGTTCGTACGGGTGCGTTCGATCGGCGACGGCGCTCTCGGTGAGCACGCAGAAACGGGTGTCGGTCCGACCTTCGGGCCCTCGACTCGGGTCGATTGGGTTCAGTTGAAACCATTCGAGGTATTTGTCGTACGCATCACGATCGGCGAAGTGCAGTTCGACGACACGATAGAACGGCTCGCGCTCGTCTGTTGATGGGTGACCGGCCAGAGTTGACGGAATCGGTCGGATCACGTCGTTGGTCACCAAACGCTCGAGATATGGGTTCGACAGCAGGTCGGGATAGTGAACCTCGGCGAGCCAATGTTCGTACTCGGCAACGCTGATGCCGTCGACGATGTCGTACCCAATAAGCGCACGTACTCCTGGGTTGTCGCTCATATTGGATCCCCCTCAAGATCAATAAACGAGACCATATCCCACTTCGACCGGTCATTCGACCGCGCCCCCGATGAGCACGCAGCAGAAGTCACAGCTTCCGGAGTGCCGTGCACGACGGTCTGGTGCAAGGATCGAAATGATGACGACCGTTGTGCAACCGAACACCGTCCTGTACTCCCTCGTCGGTGCGCACTTGGTCAATGACTTCTCTTCGACAGTCCTCCCAGCGTTCCTCCCCGCGGTGGCCGAAGAGTTCTCGCTCGACTACGCCGAGATCGGCATTCTCGCTTTCGCCTTCACGTTGCTGACCGGAGTTCTCCAACCGACACTCGGCAACTTTGCCGATCGGACCGGACGTCGCCGTTGGATGTTGGTGTTCGGGTTCGGTGTGGCCGCAGTCGGTTTCCTCGCGATGGCCGCTGCCCCGAGTTTCTGGTTCATCGTGGTGGTGAGCACCTTGGTCGGCCTCGGAGGAGCCACGTACCACCCCCAAGCCACCGCATTCATCGTTGCTGCCTTCCCGAAACGTCGGGGCCGCATGCTCGGTATACACGGGTGGGGTGGTTCGGCCGGACACTTCCTGGCCCCGGCGGTCGTTGTGCTCACTGTCGCCGCCGTCGACTGGCGCTGGGCGATGACGCTCATTGGCGTGCCCTTGGTGATGACTGCGATCGTTCTTCGACTTCGACTTCCCGAGTCCGAACCCGCACCCGCGGCGACCCTGCGAGGTGCGCTCACACCACCACTCGTGCTCGTCGCCATCACCTTTGGCCTCGTGGGAATGGTCGGCCGCAGCTTCTTGAACTTCTTCGTGAAGATGCTCGTCGATGAGGGCTGGGCCGAAACCGACGCCGGCGTCCTCCTCACCGTCATCTTGCTCGGCGGCGCCGTGTCACAACCCCTCGGCGGGCTCGCATACGACCGATTCGGCGGTCGAGCGGTCGTGACTACAGCAGCTGCATCGACCGCGGTGTTGATCGGTCTGTTCTCGGTCACCGACGGAGCGATCTCGCTCGTCGCCATCGCCGGAATCGCATTCGCCCAGTTCAGCCTGTTTCCCGTTGGGATGGCTCAGGCGAGCGAACTCGCGTCATCGGCACAAACAGGGGCGGCGACCGGCGTGGTGTTCGGAGTCTCCGGCTTGCTGGTGGCCACCGCACAGCCTGTAGTCGGGTTCGTTGCCGAAGCCGCCGGCGACATCCGTGTCGCGCTGGCGTGGCTGCTCCCCGTCTCGCTCCTCGCCGTCGTGCTCGCTCGATTCATTCCCGTTTCGAGTGCACAGATGTCGGCGAATGTCGAAGAAGCCTTGTCGCGCCGATAGCAAAGCTCGCAGAGTGGTCATTGGCGTGCGAGCACTTTAGTAGCGTCCAATCATGGTCCAGCCAACACCCGCAGCACACGTGATGGTCGACAGCACCACCTCATCGATCGCCGGGTGCGGCGGTGGCGTGATGGTGGTCGCTTTCGCTGCTTTGATCTTGGCCATCAGCAGCGGGTCGATGGTTTTCATCGTGATCGTCGGCCTTCTCTTGCTCGTCGCTCTCGGCGTTCTGACGTGGACGATCTTGGAGATGCGCCGCTGGGAACCGCTCGAGCTGCACTTTTCGACCTGGCCTCTCGAGCTCGGATCGAGCACCACCGTCAACGCGGTCAGACGAGCCAAACAGGCAGTGCCCGACGCCGTCTACACACTCGATGCCGACCTCACCTGCAAAGAATCGGCGACGTACACCGTCGGCACCGACACACGAACCGACATCGAGACGGTGCACCAAGCCCAGATCACGACAGAAGGGCAACTTCGAGACCGCACGTTTCTCGCCACCTTCCAACTCGAGATCCCGCACAACCGGGGCGCACCGACGATGGACCTCGGCAACAACGAGATCGAGTGGAAACTCGACATCGACGTCGACGAATTGTCGAGATCGATGGCCAAGCGTGCATTCACGGTGGTTGTTGTGCCAGTACTCGATCAGCGTCATCACAACATCCAAGACAGCCCGCTCGGAGGTGCTCAATGAGGACTCCAGACCAAAACCTCGCGATCCACCTCGAACACGACATCGCTGAGGTTGCGAGCTCGTTTCTCTGTTCGGTCAAACGTTCGCCCAGCGACGGTGAAACGAATGAGAAGACACTCGGCCAGGTCCGCGCTGTTCGTATCGCTCTTCGTATGACCACCGAGGGCCGTGGCGACGAGGATCGGCAGGACTTCGCCACCCAGGAGCTTCCTGTCGACGACTACGGCATGGCGTCAGGTGAAGTTCGCCTCCACATCCCCGCCAACGCTCCGATCTCCTACGACGGGGCACTCATTCGGGTCCGCTGGCACATCGAGGCCCGCACCGACATCAAATTCGGCATCGACCAGGAATCGTCGGTGACCGTTCTGGTTGTTCCCGCTGGCGGTCTCGGTGTGTACACCCGACCGCACCCATTGACCGGCGCACCCGGTGTCTGACACCACGTTCGGCGATCGCTACCACGCGGTTGGTCTCGAGCGGAATCCTTTCGTTGCGCCGCAGCTCGGTTCGCCAGCATGCAGTGCGTTCGTGTCCCGCGGACTTTCCGACCCTCCGCCACCGTGGTCGCAGACACTCGTGCAGGTGATCGGCGAGAGCGGGTACGGCAAATCGAGTCAGGTCGAGCACTGGCGTAACACAATGCCGGGCCCGTATCACTACATCCCCCGGCGGCCGTATCGCAATCGTTGGCATCGACCACCCCAGACCGAGCGCTCGAACGGGGTGATCTACGGCGATGAGATCGACCGCATGCCCACACCACTGCGTCGGTCCTGGTTCACCCGACTGGCCGCACAAGACGTCACGCTCATCATCGGCACACACGTCGATCTCGCACGGCTCGGCGAACGATCAGGCTTCGATGTCATCACTCACCAACTCGAGCCGTTCGACCGCGCCACGCTCGAACGGGCGATACATGCGCGGCTGAATACCGTGTCGTTCGGTAGTGCTGTCTCGGATCTCTTCAGCGCTACCGACATCGACCGCATCCACGCAGAATCGAACGGAAACCCCGAGGAAGCCGACGTCATCTGTCACCGGCTTCTCGCCCGACGGGTGCACTGACGCTCGATCGCCGAACACTGAGAAACTGCGCCTCTGTTGCGTGTCGAGCTTCATGCCCATGACGGAAAATGCGTAGGCCTGCTGGGCGAGCTCTTCGGGAACAGTTGCTTGCGCCACACGACATTTCAACTACAGTTCCGCCAAGCGGAACCGTTCCATCATGTGGAACTGTTCACTGTGGGGCGCGAACCAAGCGGCTTGTGCCACGAACCAGGGGTTGCAACGTCGCGGCCCGTCATCATCAAGGGGCATACATGAGTTTTCCATCGGATCTCGAGATCGCACAAGCAGCAGAGCTGCTTCCATTGACCGAGATTGCCGAACGCGCCGGAATTCCGCTGGACAACCTCGAGCCGTACGGGGTTGGAGCGGCAAAGATCCAGCTCGAAGCCATCCCGAAAATGGCCGACCGCCCGAACGCCAAATATGTCGTCGTGTCCGCAATCACCCCAACACCGTTGGGCGAAGGCAAGACGACGACGACCGTTGGTCTCGGTCAGGCCTTCCAATTCATCGGAAAATCTGCCACCATCGCGATCCGACAGCCATCGATGGGACCAACCTTTGGCATCAAGGGCGGCGCGGCAGGGGGCGGTTACTCCCAAGTTGTTCCAATGGAGCTGTTCAACCTGCATCTGACAGGCGACATGCACGCCGTGACCGCAGCGCACAACCTGTGTTCGGCAATGTTGGACGCACACCTGTACCACGGCAACGAAACCAACATCGACACCAACAACATCACCTGGCGACGGGTCCTCGACGTCAACGACCGTTCCCTGCGCAACACCGTGATCGGACTCGGCGGACGCCTCGACGGTGTGCCACGCGAGACCGGCTTCGACATCACCGCAGCCTCCGAGGTCATGGCCGCACTCGCGCTCTGCACGTCGCTGCAGGATCTCCGTGTCCGCATGGGTCGCGTCGTGCTTGGGTACACCAAAGAAGGAACCCCGGTCACCGCCGAAGAAATTGGTGCTGCCGGCTCGATGACCGTGATCTTGAAGGAAGCAATCAAGCCGAATCTGATGCAAACATTGGAAGGCACCGCCGCACTGGTGCACACCGGGCCATTTGGCAACATCGCCACGGGCAATTCGTCGATCGTGGCCGACCAGATCGGCATCAAGACCGCCGATTACCTCCTCACCGAGGCCGGCTTCGGCGCCGACATGGGCGCAGAACGTTTCTTCAACATCAAGTGCCGCTACTCGGGCATCGCCCCCGACGCCGCCGTACTGGTCGCAACCGTCCGAGGCCTCAAAGCACACTCGGGCAAACACAAGATCGTCGCCGGCAAGGATCTCCCGCCAGCGCTTCTCGAGGCAAACCCTGATGAGGTGCATCAAGGTGGTGACAACCTTCGCAAGCAGCTCGAGAACATGCAGATTCACGGTGTCACACCAGTCGTTGCGATCAACGTGTTTCCGGGCGACCACGACGTCGACATCAACGCCATCAAGGAGATCGCCGCCGAGTTCGGCGCACGCGCCGCAGTATCGACCCACTTCTCCGACGGAGGCCGCGGCGCAAGTGAGCTCGCTGAAGCAATCGCCGAGGCAGCCGACGAACCGTCAGACTTCAAGGTGCTGTATCCCGACGACATGTCGATACGCGACAAGATCGAAACCGTTGCCACGAAGGTCTACGGCGCTGACGGCATCGACGTCTCCCCCGCCGCTGCCAAACAGATCGACAACTACGAATCCAACGGTTTCGGCAACTTGCCGGTCTGCATTGCCAAGACCCACCTCTCGATCTCTGCGTTTGCCGAGCTCAAGGGCGCACCAACCGGGTGGACCCTCCCCGTTCGTGAAGTCCGTGCGAGCGTCGGCGCAGGTTTCGTCTACCCAATCTGTGGCGACATGCGCACGATGCCCGGACTCGGCAAGACCCCGGCAGCCCAACGAATTGACATCGATGCCGAAGGCAACATCGTCAACCTGAGCTGAAGGCTCGCTCGAGGCTTCCGATCGTGATCCCTCGAGATCGGCATGGCCGCTGCGACCAACAAGTCGAAACAACGGAGTTTCAACCAATGGAAATTTTTGGAAAATCGGGGAACGCCGAGGTGACGAACCCGGCGGCGAACGCGTACCGACGCGCACTTGTCCAAGACATGACGTTCGAGGTCATTCCGCTCAAATCGGTCGATGAAGGAATCGAGGCCCTCCCTCCAAACTCGAAGGTGTCGGTGACCGCGTCACCGGTCAAGGGACTCGATGCGACCATCGAGCTGACCGATCGAATCCGTTATTTGGGTCATCGGCCGATCCCGCACATCTCGGCTCGATTGGTCGAAGGACCAGAACACGTCGCGCGACTGGCCAGCTGGTTCACAACCGAGGGTCACGACACCATCTTCGTTGTGGCAGGGGACGCCGAAGAACCGGTTGGTCCCTATGACGGCGCCCACAGTTTCTTGACCGAGCTCTTCGGACAAGAACATGGTTTGTCGACTGTGGGAATCGCGTCGTATCCCGATGGACACGCGTTGATTCCGAGCGAGATCGTCCACGAACACCTTCACATGAAACAGGCGATACTTCGCGAAGCCGGGCTCGATGGATGGGCGTCGACCCAGATGTGCTTCGACACCGACCTCATCGGCTCGTGGCTCCGTGCCGAACGAGCAGCCGGATTCACGCTGCCAATCCACCTGGGACTTCCCGGTGTCGTCGACCGAACGAAACTGATGACGATGGGTGTTCGCCTCGGCGTCGGCGCTTCGTTGCGGTACCTGAAAAAGAACCGTGCCGCCGTGACGAAGCTTCTGGCGCCGGGCTCCTACGACCCAGACGATCTTCTCCAGCCAATGGCCAACGAACTCGAAGAACTCGGTGTCGACGGGCTGCACGTCTTCACGTTCAACCAGGTCGAAGCGACCGAACACTGGCGACGAGGCGTTCTCGTCGAATGAATCAGTCGACCGACTCGCTGTTCAATAGCTCCCGTGCATCGGGTGGCGGAGTGTCGGACCACTCGTAGGACGTCGAAAAGAGATCGGGCATCCAGGTTCGTTCCGCAAGCTCGCGTGCGGCGTCGACCTCGAGGGGCCGGCCGAGCAGGTACCCCTGGAATGTGTCACATCCAAGTTCGCGCAAAACCTGGAACTGTTCTTCCCGCTCGACACCCTCGGCGACGACACTCAGTTTCATGGCCTTGGCCAACGCAAGAATGGCTCGAACGATCGCCTGGCTCTCGGTAGAACTGTCGATATCGCTCACGAACTCCTTGTCCAGCTTCACGATGTCGACCGGGAGTTCACGCAGGTACGAGAGCGACGAGTATCCGGTTCCGAAGTCGTCGATCGCGATACGAACACCCCATGCTCGAAGTGTCTCGAGCCGACGTCCACGCTCCCGAAGATCGTGCAACAGCGTCGACTCGGTGATCTCGAGAACGATCGTGCGCGGGTCGATGGACGCCCGTCGCAGAATCTCGAGCGTCGACTGCACGAAGTCCTTCCGCTCGAGCCGTTCGGCCGAGACGTTGATCGCCACGGTGCCAACCTCTCGACCTTCCCGACGGAACGTCGAGAGCGTCTGCGAGATGTTGGTGAAAACCTCTTTGTCGAACGCCGCCATGAGGCCGTGTTCCTCGGCCACCGGAATGAACTCGTCGGGCGGGACCAATCCACGTCCCTGCCTGTACCAACGGCCGAGGGCTTCGAACCCGACCAGGTTTCGGTCACGATCGAACTGCGGCTGGTACATCGCGTGAATTCCCGACCGGCTCGAAATGGAGCGGGCGAGGTCTTCTTCGAGCGCCTTTTGTGCTGCGAGGATCGCCCGCAGCTCGTTGTCAAAGAACCGAAAGTCGTTTCGACCGTTCCGCTTGACCTGATAGAGCGCAAGGTCGGACTCGCGAAGCAGTTCAGCGCTGTCGAGCGCAAGGTCACCGGCGACCCGTGCCTCTGCATAGGTCGCGCCGAGGCTCAACGATGTCGAAACCGTGGCCTTGCCGAAATTGAACGGCGCTCGGATCGCAAAAGACAGCCCCTCGACGAGTTGCACTATGTCGCGCTGTTCGGCCCCCGACGCAACGATCAGATACTCGTCGCCGCCGAGGCGACCGACCTTGCAGTCAAAAGGTGCGTCATCGGATGCCTCGAGCAACCGGCCGGAGATGCCGATCAACAGATCATCACCCGCCTGATGGCCGTGCGAGTCGTTGATTTCCTTGAACTTGTCGATGTCGCAGTAGATCAGACCGACACTGGTGTTGGTTTCGATCGCTTCGTCGAGCACGGCGAGCACAGCGCGACGGCTGAGCAACCCGGTGAGCGCATCGTGGTCTGCCTGATAACGAAGATGCGTCTGGCTTCGTTCCTTGTCGAGCGCAAGGCGAGCGAGGTCCTTGGCAAGGTTGATCGCTTCCTCGTCGGGAGTCGATCTCGGGTCGGACAACACCGCTTGGAGAACCCAACCGAGGTCTTTGTCCGTTCGATCGAGTATTGGCCACGCCCGATCGATTGGTTGGTCATCGAAGAAGTCGTCGGTGATGATGCGAAACTGGCTACCGGGAAACTGGTGCGCGAGCAGTTGGGTGATACTTCGCAAGATCGCCGAGGTGTCGGCGTCGGCGGCGATCTGTTCGAGCACTGCAGACTCGTCCTCACGCAACCGGTTACTGCGACTGGCCACCCGCTCGTGCTTGTCGCGCGCTTGGCTGGCCTCTTCGCTCTCCTCGTCCGGGGAGTTCTGCAGACGAATCATTGTCGACGACGTCATTCCGGTGATTCGATCGAGGCGACGATGCAAGATGATGATGCGCAGTAATGTCGCACAGAGCAGGCCCCCGAGCACAACAACGGAAACGAATTCGGTGGCGAAAATGAAAAGCGCGGAACTGACCGCGGCGACAATTGCCACGACTGCAAGTGTCGCCGTGCGGTACTCATCTTCCATCCCGTCCCCATCGGCAGGTTTGTGACCCCAATGAGTGCGAAACACCTACTCTGAGAGCGACGAGCGTCCAACGTTTTTGGGAGTTCCCTCCGCGGGTTGTTTCATGATACGGTTCTGTTCCACGATGTGGAACCCTTTGACTATGACCTTGTGTCAGAGGTCACCGCCCGTACTGACATATCGGAACCGTTTCTCGTACTGGAGTGTCCCATGAGCGACGAAGAAGAAATCATTCTTGCAGATTTGCCCGACGATGAACTGACGGCGCAGATGCATGATGATCTGTACGACGGTCTCAAAGATGAGATCACGGAGGGCACGAACATCTTGCTCGGCCGTGGTTGGTCTGCCGATCGGGTACTCAACGAAGCGCTCGTCGAAGGTATGCGTATCGTGGGCATCGACTTCCGTGATGGGATCCTTTTTGTCCCCGAGGTCCTTCTCGCCGCCAACGCGATGAAAGCAGGGATGACAATTCTTCGCCCTCTGCTCGCCGAAACAGGCGCAGAACCCATCGGCAAGGTCGTCATCGGCACCGTCAAGGGCGACATCCACGACATTGGCAAGAACCTCGTCGCCATGATGCTCGAAGGCGCCGGCTTCGAAGTGATCGACCTTGGTATCAACACCGACGTCGACGAATACATCGCAGCGATCGAAGAACACAAGCCCGACATTCTCGGCATGTCTGCGCTGCTGACGACCACGATGCCGTACATGAAGGTGGTCGTCGACACCTTGATCGAACGTGGCATGCGTGACGACTACATCGTGCTCGTCGGGGGCGCCCCACTGAACGAAGAGTTCGGGACCGCCGTCGGCGCTGATGGGTACTGCCGAGACGCGGCCGTCGCATCGGAAATGGCAAGCAAGCTCGTACAAGAGCGTCGTGCAGCAGCGGCCTGACACCCCGTCTCGCCGCACCCTCGTCGTTTCGTGCGGTGCCCTCGCCGGAGACATCCGCGCCGTCGTCAACACGGCGGGTTGGGAACACGTCGACTTCAAATATCTGCCGGCCAACTTGCACAATCGGCCCGAGAAAATCACGCCTGCCCTCGAAGAGATCCTCGCCGACCGAGCCGCGGACTACGACCAAATCATCGTGGGATACGGCGATTGTGGAACTGGTGGCCACCTCGATCAGCTCCTCGAGCGCTACCCCCACGCCACTCGCCTCCCCGGCGACCACTGCTACGCGTTCTTCACGGGCATCGACCGATTTCTCGAGCAGTTCGAAGGCGAAATCGGCACGTTCTTCGTCACCGACTATCTCGTCAAACACCAGGAAGCCCTGATCTTCGGCGCTCTCGGTCTCACCGATCATCCCGAACTGATCGAGATGTACTTCGGCAACTACACGCGAGTTCTCTACATCGCCCAACACCCCACCCCGAACCTCACGGAGGCTGCTCGATCGTGTGCGACACGCCTGAACCTTTCGTTCGACCAACTCGACGTCGGACGAGGTCTACTCGAGAGCCAGATTCTGGAGCTACGGGTTCCATGAGTGGACGTCGGCGTCGCGGAGGCGGACCAAGCCTCAAGATCATCAAATGGCGCGACATCCCCGCACAGGTCAACGGCACATCGGGCGGCGAGAAAATACAGGTGGAACTCCCCCCCCGTTTCCAAAAAGCGATCGATCGAGCCGCGATGGTCGCTGGCCTCAAGGATGCCAACAGTTACATCACCGAGATGGGCGCCGAAACCCGTCCGGCAACCGGCGAGGACCTGAGCGCCGACGTCGCCGCGCTCGTCGAGCAGCTCGAAGCCAGCTTCCCACTCGAGGTCTTGAACGAGTTCGTCCGAACCGGCGGATTCGACCCATCGACTGTTGCACAGCCCCCCACCGAAGATCCAAACCCCTTTCCAGATCAGGACCCGCAATGACCGACACCATCATCAGCTCGGCGACCAAAGAGGTCGTGATCGGCTTCGGCCGTCCGTTCGTCATGATCGGCGAACGCATCAATCCGACCGGACGCAAACTGCTCGCCGAAGAGATGAAGAACGGCGACTTCAGCAGGGTCGTCGCCGACGCTATCGCCCAAGTCGAAGCGGGAGCACAGATGCTCGACGTCAACGCTGGTATTCCCCTCGCGGACGAACCAGCGCTGCTCGTGCGTGCGATCAAAGAGGTCCAGGCCGTCACTGATGTCCCAATTTCGATCGACTCCTCGATTGTCGAAGCGCTCGAGGCGGCAATCGAGATCTACCAGGGCAAACCCCTGATCAACTCGGTCACCGGAGAAGAAGAGGTTCTCGAACGGGTACTCCCCTTCGTCGCGAAACATGGCGCTGCAGTCGTGGCGATCTCCAATGACGAGACCGGCATCTCCGAGGACCCGAACGTGCGTTTCGAAGTCGCCAAAAAGATCGTCAACCGTGCGGCTGATTTCGGAATTCCCGCTGCCGACGTGGTCGTCGACCCACTCGTGATGCCAATCGGCGCAATGGGAACCGCCGGTCGTCAAGTGTTCGAATTGGTCGGGAGGCTCCGCAACGAGCTCGGAGTCAACACGACATGCGGCGCGTCAAACGTGAGCTTCGGCCTCCCCAACCGTCACCACATCACCGGCAACTTCCTGTCGATGGCCATCGGCGCCGGCATGACCTCGGCAATCATGAGCCCGCTACACGAAGAAGTGAAAAACTGCATCATGGCAGCCAACGTGTTGAATGGCCACGACGAGAACTGCGCCGCCTGGATCGCAGCCAACCGCGACCCCAATGCCGGTGGCGGCGAGGGTGGCGCCCGTCGGCGTGCCGGCGGTCGACGGCGCGCAGGCATCGCCACCTAGGAACCGCACCATGTCCGATAACGTGCACGTCGTCTTCACGCCATCAGGCCGCCAAGGTCTGATCGAACGCGGTGTCACCGTGCTCGACGCAGCGCGCCAGCTCGGCGTCGATCTCGACACCGTGTGCGGCGGGCGTGGCATCTGTGGACGATGCCAAGTCGTTCCCGAAGTCGGCGAATTCGCCAAACACGGGATCACCTCTTCAGCAACAAGTGTGAGCTCACCGGGCCCAAGCGAAACCACCGACTATCGAGGTCGCCGACCGCTCGGATCTCCACACCACCGACTCGGATGCCACGCACAGATCTTTGGCGACCTAGTCGTCGACGTACCTGCCGAGAGTCAGGTGCACCGCCAGGTGGTTCGTAAGCGGCTCGAGGTCGCCGACATCGATCTCGACCCAGTCGTTCGCTTGCACTTCACCTCGGTCGCCGCGCAAGAACTCGACACCCCGCGAAGCGAACTCAATCTGTTGCGAGACGCCCTGTCGACCGATTGGGGTCTCACCGAGCTGGTTGCGCCGTTGCCCGTCATACAGGAGGTCCAGCGGGCGTTGACAAAGACACGCGACATCACGGTGGCGGTCCGCGACAACTCCGAAATCGTCGCCGCGTGGCAGGGATTTCACGACAAGGTCTACGGGATCGCCATCGACATCGGCTCGACCACGGTGGCCGGCCACCTTCTCGATCTCGCGACAGGCGAAGCGCTGGCGACCAGCGGCCGCATGAATCCGCAGATCAAGTTCGGTGAAGACCTCATGAGTCGCGTCAGCTACGTGATGATGAACCCGGGAGGCGAAGTCGACCTGACGTCGTCGATACGTGAGGCGATCGACGAACTCGTCGGCGAACTGGCCCAAGACGCAGAGGTCGATCGCGAAAACATCCTCGAAATCGTTCTGGTCGGCAACCCGATCATGCACCACTTGCTGCTGGGTCTCGACGCCGTACCCCTCGGTGGCGCGCCCTTTGCCCTGGCCACCGATGGCGCCGTCGAGACCTGGGCCCCAAGTCTTGGCATCAACTGCCGCGACTTCACACGCGTGTACCTCCTCCCGTGTATCGCCGGACACGTCGGCGCCGACACCGCCGGCGCGATCCTGTCCGAGCGCCCAGACCTCTCCGAAGAATTCCAACTTCTCGTCGACATCGGTACCAACGCCGAGATCGTCGTGGGAAATAGCGACCACCTGCTCGCCGCATCGAGTCCAACTGGGCCCGCATTCGAGGGCGCACAGATCTCCTCTGGCCAGCGCGCCACCGTCGGTGCGATCGAACGGGTGCGCATCGACCGGACCACATTCGAACCTCGGTTCAAGGTGATTGGCGCTGACGCGTGGAGCGACGAGCCTGAATTTACTGAGCAGACCAAGAAGATCACGATCACCGGTATCTGTGGCTCGGGGATCATCGAGGTGATTGCCGAGATGATGCTGGCTGGCGTGATCTCGGCTGACGGTGTCATCGATGGAGAGCTGGCCAACCGAACACCTCGGATCATCGCCGAGGACCGCACCTTTTCGTTTGTCTTGTACGACGGCGAACCGTTGATCACAATCACGCAGAACGATGTGCGGGCGATCCAACTCGCCAAAGCTGCCCTGTACGCAGGCATCCAGCTGCTGATGGACAAACGCGGGATCGATTACGTCGACTCGATTCGACTGGCTGGCGCCTTCGGCTCCCACATCGACCCGGTCTACGCGGTGGCGCTCGGACTTGTTCCCGACTGCGACATCGACCACGTGTCCGCAGCTGGCAACGCCGCGGGCACCGGTGCGGTCATCGCGCTCCTCTCGGGCGCTGCACGAAGAACGATCGAAGCGTTGATCCCGACGATCACCAAGGTCGAAACTGCGACCGAACCCAACTTCCAGAACCACTTCGTGGCAGCGATGGCCATTCCTCACGCAACCGCTGAGTATCCCCATCTCGGGTCGGTCATCGACCTTCCCGAACGCCGATTCGCAAACGCCGGTGCGGCGGGCGGACAGTCGGCGGGGCGACGGCGTCGACGCCGCCCGACGAACGAATCCCCACAGGAGGACAGGCAATGAGTGATGACGAACCACGCCGCGGACGCCGAACCGGTGGGGGTCGAGCGGGCCGCCAAGCACTGCGCTCGGCCAGCGGAGCCGAGACCCAGCCATACCTGACACGCACCCTCACGCCGGTCAGCGTTCTCGACGAGGAAGCGCTCGTCCAGATCGAAACGAACGCCGAAATCATCCTCAGCGAAGTCGGCATCCAATTCAACGACTACCCGAGTGCGGTTGCACTGCTCGTCGATGCGGGCTGCACCGTCGACGGCGAAAAGGTCTTCTTTCCCAAGGGTCTCGCACGCAAGATCGTTCAGGACAACGCTCCGGCAACCTACACGCAACACGCCCGCAATCCAGCCCGCAACATCGAAATTGGCGGCAAACACACCGTGTTCGCTCCGAACTACGGATCGCCGTTCGTCACCGACCTCGACCAGGGCCGCCGATATGCCACGATTGCCGACTTCCGCAACGTCGTCAGGCTCACGTACATGCTTCCGCACCTGCACATGAGCGGCGGTACGGTGTGCGAACCCGTCGACGTCCCGGTCAACAAACGCCATCTCGACATGGTGCACGCGCACCTCAAGTACAGCGACAAGGCCCTGATGGGTTCGGTGACCGCACCCGATCGTGCGCAGGACTCCATCGAGTTGTGCCGCATAGCGTTCGGGGGCGATCTCGACCACAAGACCGTCATGACGAGCCTGATCAACGCCAACTCGCCGCTCGCCTGGGACGCAACGATGCTCGGCGCCGCCGAGGTCTACGCGCGAAACAATCAGGCCTGCATCATCTCGCCGTTCATTCTGATGGGCGCGATGTCACCGGTGAGCCTCGCTGGCCTCGCCGCGCAGGCACTAGCCGAAGCGCTGTCGGGCATGGCGTTCGTGCAGTTGGTGAACCCCGGCGCGCCCGTCATCTTCGGAACATTCGCCACGTCGATGTCGATGGCCACGGGCGCTCCAACCTTCGGCACACCCGAGGGGGGCTTGGCGATCTACGTGATGGCCGAACTCGCCCGACGAGTCGGCGTGCCATTCCGCTCGGGTGGCCAGTTCACTGCGTCGAAGACCCCTGATGCGCAGGCGGCCTACGAGTCGGCGAATTCACTGCTCCCGACCATGCAAGCTGGCGTGAACTTCGTACTGCATGCCGCTGGATGGATCGAAGGTGGTTTGGCGATCAGCCTCGAGAAGCTGATCATGGACGCCGACCAGCTCGGCATGATGCAGGTGTATGCCAGGGGTGTCGACATGTCAGAGAATGCACAGGCCATGGAGTCGTTCCGCACCAATGAACACGGCATGCACTTTCTCGGCACGGCGCACACGCTCGCCAACTTCGAAACAGCGTTCTACCGAAGCACCAATGCTGACAACAACAGTTACGAGCAGTGGTCCGAAGATGGCAGCCTCACCGCAGCCCAACGAGCGAACAAACAGTGGAAACAGATGCTGAACAACTATGAGGCTCCAGCGCTCGACAGCGCCGCCGAAGCCGAGATGGACGACTACATCGCCCGACGCAAAGCAGAGATGCCCGACGCCATCGGGTGAGGGGCCTGACCCCTTTTTGAGGAAAGTGCGACTGTCGCCTCGCGGCGGGGTCGCGCCTCACTTTCCACTTTCTTGCGGCGGGGTCGCGCCTCACTTTCCACTTTCTTGACGTTCCATTTTCTTGCCAACGACGAGCGAGCCTTCCATCCGATCGCTCGACGAAGCCGTCGCTGTCAGCCAGGGGTATAGCCCAGCGAACAATTGAGTTCTCTAAAACCACTGGCGTCGAGGCGCCGATAGAGGATCACTCCCCCGTCGTCGCCAGTGAAGGTTCCGACGTCGCCTTGGACCGCGAAGGTGCCGGACATTGCGCCGGCCTCGGCCCAGGATTGGAAAATCGCACTGAACGAGTACCACGTCTGTCCACGGAACTCGATATCGGGTGCGTTTGTGCACAGGTCTTCCACGTAGGCGAGGGCCACCGGACCCGACGCCTCAATCGGCGGGGACCCAAGAGCAACTGGAGATCCCTCGCCACACGCGGACAGCCCAGCAATGAATAACCAAAGGAGAGCAACAAACCGCATGGTGTCTCTATCGGACGGGAGACACAGGCCTATAACGGGACCAAAGGGGGACGAAAGGGGCCTGACCCCTTTTTGGGCGATATTGGCGATGGTTGCAAGGCGAACGCTGATTTTTCAACGATTCCCGATGAAAGGGGCCTGACCCCTTTTTTGAAAAAGGGGTCAGGCCCCCTCGCTCAGCGGACAATTGAGTTCTCTTTGCGTGTCGAGCGGAGGTCTCGACGAGTTACAGCTAAACGGTGGTGCCGAGGAGGCTGCCGATGGCGAACGTGATGGCGCAGGCTCCGGCGGCCGAGCTTAC
>RCMY010002273.1_pt1 | contig 17445 bp, 16 predicted proteins | sample 2041341 | NCBI WGS metagenome assembly RCMY01 (sample SAMN09708234, study PRJNA481090) | Marine sediment metagenome, whole genome shotgun sequencing project. | reverse complement strand
TGGGGCGACGGTGGCACCGACCGCATCCGCGGCTCGAAAGGCGACGACGTGTTGCACGGTGGAGACGACGACGACGTGATCTGGGGCGGACCCGGCAACGATGCGCTCTTCGGTGATGCCGGCGACGACATCTTGAAGGGTTCGGCCGGCACCAACACCTGCGACGGCGGCGAAGGCATCGACACCGTCAAGCCGGAGTGCCAGACCACACTCAACATCCCGTAACCCGCGTTTCGTAAAGACCGGGGTACGTAACCACAGCGTTTCGCAAAGACAGCATCAGGGCCCGCTCGGCTTCGCCGGGCGGGCCTTCTGCGTTTTGGGATCTCGCGGCCTGAGGCGAGGGACGTTTGGCCCTAGGGCAGTGTTTGCCCCATCCGTAGCCTCGTTCCAGTTGCCGGGCATTCACGTCCGCTGCGAACACGAAGGAAACACCCATGACCGACTCAACAACCTCCAAACCCATCAAGCTCAGCCGCCACCGCATCGACCAGACCCTCATCGGGCTCGGCGCCGTCGTCGCCATCGTGCTGGTCGTCGCCGGCGCATTGCTCTACTGGGGCAATAGCTTCGCCAACGACTACGTCAGCGACGAGCTCGGCGCCCAGAACGTGTACTTCCCCGACGCTGAAGCACTCAGCGCTCAGGGCCGAGACGACCTGGCGAGCTACGGCGGGGAACTCGTCAACTCCGGCGACGAGGCCGAGGCCTACGCCAGCTACATCCAAGGCCACGTTGCCGACATCGCCGATGGCCAGACCTACGCCGATCTCAGCGGACCCGAGCGCGCTGCCAACGCCGCGGTGAGCGAAGCCAATGCCAACGGCGCCAGCCCTGATGAGGTCGCCGCACTCGAGGCCACCGCTGCTGAGTTGAGTGGCCAGCGCGACTCAATCTTCCGGGGCGAGATGCTGCGCGGCGCGCTGCTGAACACCTACGCCTGGTCGATCATCGGCCGGATCTCGGGCATCGCATCGATCGCCGCATTCATCGGTGCCGCCGCCATGCTGCTCCTGGTGGTCGCGGGTCTGATGCACCTGCGCCGCGAAGCCGCAGCGCAAGCGGCCGCCTGACATACGTAACGAATTCGAGGCCGGTGGTGAGGGCCACCGATCTCTGTTCGCGGCGGGCACGGCATTCCACGCTCTGAGACGACCGACCCGAGACCAGCTATTTGGTGAGACGTAGCCGGTCAGGCCGGGCGATCGACCTCGGGCCGCTGCCGTGTTCGCCGCACCCGCTCTCGACGGCGCCGCCCCGCGGCACTGTCGCAGGCCGTGCGTCGTCTGGTGCGAACACCTCCCCCTGTATGCCTTGAACATGACAGGACCAGCTACCACAATGGCTATCACCGAACGACAGCGCCTCGACCTCCGTCAACGACTCGACGAGATACTGGGCGCAGACCTTGCAGAGGTTGCAATGGAAGCCATGCCACCACTCGGCTACGACACGTTCGCGACGCGTCAAGACGTCGCGAACCTCGGCGTTGGCGTGCGGGGCGAAATGGCAACCATGGGAGCAGACCTCCGCACCGAAATGGCCGAACTCCGAATGGAGATGGTGACGGGCTTCGCCGACATCAAGACCGACATGGGCAAGCAGTTCCGTCAGTACTTCTTCGCGAACCTGGTGGTCATGCTCACGTTGCTCGGATTCGTCGTCGGCCTGAGTTGAGCGGCTAGGCCACGGCTTGATCGGCCGGGTCGGCACCGCCGGGAAGGACCGAATCATCGGTGAATCCTTGACGCTCCATCGCTCCCCAGGTCATGTCGCCGCGGAAGAACCCGACGATGCCGCGAAGCCGCCACCAGACGGTGAGCTGGCGGTAACCCAGGTTCTCCACGACAGCCCACAGCAGCAGCCAGGCTCGGTCGCTCGGCCGGCCGTAGCGCCGAAACGAAAGCTCCTCCAACAGAATCGCAATGATCGACAACAGCATCCCGAGCCCGTAGGCAACGCCGAAGAACAGCAGCGCGGACTGCGGCTCGACGACCCCCAACAGCAGGCCGGCCACAAAGATGACGAGACCAGCCGCTTCGACGATCGGCGCCAACCACTCGATCACCACGAAGACGGGAAAGAGCACCATACCCAGGGCGCCATATCGTGGCCGCAGCATCACCTCGCGGTGACGCCAGAGGGTGTCCGAGAGTCCACGGTGCCAGCGATCGCGTTGACGGCCGAGCACGCGTAACGACTCGGGGACCTCGGTCCATGCCACCGGATCCGGTACGAACTCCACGTCGCGCGCGATGTCCTCTTCGTAGCCCCTGCGCCGGAGCCGCACGATCAGTTCCATGTCCTCGCCAACGCCGTGCTCATAGCCGCCGATGTTGCGCAGGTTCTCCCGGCGGAACAGCCCGAACGCGCCGGAGATGACGATGTTGCCGCCCAGACGATTCCACCCCACCCGTCCGAACAGAAATGCTCGAAGGTATTCGACGGCCTGGATGCCGGCGAGCGGCGTTCGAGGCGCGTGGATCTCGGCCAGGCGTCCACTGCGGACGACGCAACCGTTGGCGACCCGGATGGTGGCCCCCGCCGCAACGACGCGGTCCGAACGCAGGAACGGCCGGACCAGCCGCTGGAGCGCGTCCTCTTCGACGAGTGTGTCGGCGTCGAGCGAGCAGACGAGCGTGCCGGTGGCGATATTCAACGCCGCGTTGAGTGCATCGGCCTTCCCACCATTCTCCTTGCGGGCGACGACGAGCTTCGGGTTGTTCCGAGACCGATAGATGCCCGAGATTTCGGCGGTGTCGATTCGTCGGGGGTAGATCGGGCGCACCGGAACGAGATCAAAGGACCGCATCATCACCTCCATCGTGGCGTCGGTCGAGCCATCGTCAACGACGACGATCTCGAGCTCGGGGTAAGCCAACGTGAGCAGCGAGCGGAGGCTCTCGACAATCGTGGCCTCCTCGTTGAACGCGGGGACGAGCATCGAGATCCGAGGGGCGATCTGCGACGACAGCAAGCGATGGCGGGACGCTCCGCTGACCTCGAAGGCGTGGAACCGCAGCTGCCATGCCGCCGACACCATCAGCAGAACGTAGAAACCGTTCACCACGAGGAAGTACACCAGCACGACCGGGGTGATCGCTCCACTGACGTCACGTATGACGTCACCGGCCGTACCGATCAATGCGGTACCGATCAATGTTGTTCCCATCACAACAGATCCCTCACAACACATCCCTCACAACAGATCCCTCACAACGCCGTGAGCTGCTGAAGTTCAAGCAGATCGAGGACTTGGTAGGCCATGTCGGCGGCGAATGGGTCGGCCGAAGCGCGCGCTCGCCGCAGCAGCAGCGTGCCCGGCGCGCCGATCGACGCGAGCGCAAGCCCAGAGGCGCGTCGGACATCCCAACTCGGGTCTTCGAGCAACGCCGCCAGCTCGGATCCCCGCGGCCAATGGCTGAGGCGACCCAACGCTTCGGCCGCTTCGGCCCGGACGTCTGCCTCTTCGTCACCGAGCAGGACCGCGAGTCGTTCGAGGGCCTCGCCACCACCGATCGTTCCCAGCAGCCTGGACGCCAGCGCCCTCGTGCGGGGCTCATCGTCGGCGCTCAGCCGCAACGCACCGGGAAGCAGACGAGCATCGTTGATCGACGCCGCCACCTCCAGCACGGCGATCGCCGCGACACCCTCCGAGCGTTCCAGCTCGTCGGCAACGAACGGCGCCGCAGCGTCGCCACTCCGGATCAGCGCGTCCTTCGCCGAATGACGCGTGAGGCCGTCGGAATCTCCGAGCAGACCGATGAGCAGGCCCAGCTCGGTCGGCGTCGGGTCTCGGGCCGACCACTCCGCAGCTTGCGCCCGCACCAACGGATGCCGATCCCGGAGGAGGTCGGGCCGAAGATGTTCCGCCGAGTCGAACAGCTGAAGGAGGCGGGTGCCCTCCAGGCGACGCCACCAACGACGGCTTCCGCAGAGCTCGATGGCACGATCCGTGATGTGCAGATCTCGAGCGATCCTCGGGATCGTCTCGTCCTCGTCGTCGCGAAGCGCACGGGTCAATTCGCTCACCAGCGAGATGACCCGGTTCCTCGGCAGACCCAACAGCACCGCCAGATCCTCTTCGGACGGCAGCGTATTGGAGCTCACCGCGGCAGCGATCACGAGACGACCCTGTTGGAGCTGGCCGGCAAGGCGACGGCCGACCGCGGCCGCGCGGGCGGCGTGCATCATGACGAAGCCCGTGGCGATCAGCCCGAGGGTGACCAACGTCAGGATCGCGGTGATCAGTAGGGACTCGGTGATCATGTGGAGCGGTCCAAGATCTTCTCCACGCGCTCCATCAGCACCGGGACGCTGAAGGGTTTGCCGATGAAGTCGACCGCGCCGAGCTCGAGTGCGCTGAGTGTTTCCGGCGTGGCCGACCGGGCCGTGAGCATCACCACATCGGTGGTCTCGAGAATGTGACGGTCCCGCAGGACGCGAAGCACCGAAAAGCCATCCATCCCCGGGAGGCCGACGTCCAGCAGAACCAGCCGGGCCTGCAGGAGCCCATTGCCCAGCAGTTCGGCGGCCGCCAGACCATCCGAAAGGTAACGAACTTCGTGGCCGGCGGTCTCGAGGGAGTGGACCAGAAGGTCCACCAACATCGCGTCGTCGTCGACGATGACGACATCCGCCCGGTCGAGCCCGTCGTCCTCGGTGTCCTTCCACCCCGCAAAGCGGACGGTGCCAGGCATCCGCCTCGCCAGATAGAGCTCGCGTTCGGCAGCAGCGAACAGTCGAGGGAGGTTGGCGCCGTCGGTCGGGAACTGCGCCAGACCTGCGCTCATGCTCAGCGCCAGTGGTTTGCCGTCGATCCCGACGATGGTGCGTCGACCCAATTCGTCCACCATTTCGGCGAGGCGGTCTGCCGACGCGTCTCGCTCGGCACCGTAGAGACCGAGGACGAACCGTTCGTCGCTCCACCGGCCGACAACGTCCACGTCGCGAAGCTTCTCGCGCAGGACGTCGCCCACCGATTGCAGGGCGTTCTCGACCGCGTGCAGCCCGTGGCGGTTGTGCATCCGCTCGTGATCATCCAGCTCGATGACCGCCAACGAAAACGGTTCGGCCCGCCTGCCGGCCAGGCCGATGAGTTGCTCGAGAAGCTGATTGCTCAGCCGTCGGTTGGCCACACCCGTCAGCGGGTCGGTGCCGATCAGCGCCACGGTCCGTCGGTATCGCTCGACATGCGATTGCAGACGAGAGATCAGTTCGACTGCCTGCAACGGCGTCACCAGATAGTCGTCGGCGCCAGCCGCGAACATCTCCGCAACCGCTCGATCGTCGGCTTCGGCGGTGAGGAACAAGATGGGAAGGTGTTGCCACTGCGCGACGGCCCGGATGGCGCGAACCATGACGACGCCGTCGATGTCAGGCATGTGGAGATCGAGCAGCACCGCCGACGGCGCGTCTCGCTCCATCGTCTCCCACAACTCGGCCGGAGTGGACGTCGCGTTCACCTCGATGCCAGTCCCATCGAGGAGCGAGGAGAGCATCCCGACCTGGGTCGGATCACCGCCGAGCGCCGCAATCGTTGCGGCCCGTGCCGTTCGACGCCAGCCGCCGTCGTCGACCAGGTCGAGCAGGCCCTCGGCCGGCATGTTCCGAAGCAGGAATCCCTTTGCCCCCGCAGTCGCGACCCGGACGCGCTCGGAGAACGAGTCGGTGGTGCTCAGCGCGAACGTCAGGACGTCGGGGTGCCGATTCGTCACGCCGGCCAAGAGGGTGATGGCGTGATCGTCGGGGAGCTCCAGATCGACGATCATCGCGGTGATGTTCCCGGCGACCAGCGCAGTCTCGGCGTCGCCCGGGCTGGTCGGACACTGGAGGCTTCGGCGGCATGCGGCGGCTGCCACCTGGAGGCGGTCGAGGAGTTCGGCGTCGGCGGTCACGACCAGCAGTTCGCCTTCTTGTCCGAGGTCTGCTGCTGGCCGGTCGGCCTTTCCTGCGTCAGCGACCACGGCCGAGGACGAATCCGAATCTGGCTCATACGGTCGGATGCCCGCAACCATCGTTTTGGAGTCGGCCGGGCGCTCGGGATCGGCACCAGCGGCGTCCGGGGCGTCGGTGCCCACGATCTCCAGGAGGTCGACGACACATTCGGACAATACCCGTGGATCGACGTCCGCTTCGTCCAGAAGCGCCTCAGCGGTCCGCGCGATTCGGGTTCCCTCGTCGAAACCAAAGGTCCCGAGTGAACCCGCCAGTTTGTGGGCAGCGCCGCTCGCTTCGGTCCGCAGCTCGAGAGGCAGGTCGCCGTCGAGCACGGCCAAGGCCGCGGCTTCGATCGCCTCGACTCGTTCGATGTTCGTACCTCGGTGGCTCTCCCACAGGACGGCCAAGAGATTGGCGCGCTTCGCGTCTTCGTGCGCGCCCGAGGGCGCTGCGGTCGCTGGGGTGCTGGGTCCGTTGGCCACTACGTTCCCGGCCAGCCGAGCAGCGCGCCCAACACGTCGCCGAGGGTGACGGGATCGAAGGGCTTCGCGATCACGCCGCGGGCCCCCAGCCCCTCCAACCAAGCAATGTCGGCCTCCTGGGTACGCGCGGTCAGGAAGACGACCGGGACCGTCGCGGTCACCGGTTCGGCCAGAAGACGTCGCAACGTCTCGGGGCCGTCGATTTCGGGCATCATCACGTCGAGGAGGATGGCGTCCGGAGGTGCAACGGCTGCCTGGGCGAACCCGTCCAAGCCGTTCGTTGCCGTGGCCACATCCCAACCCGAGATCATCTCCAGGCCCATCTGGGCCACCTCGCGGATGTCGCTGGCATCGTCGATGATCAAGACACGTGGTGGGGTCACTGTGCAGAAGCCTTCTGTCGTTGTTCGTCGGTCGTGGTGGGCGGATCGGCGGTTGCTTCGGCGGCGCTGACCACGGGGATGGTGAAGATGAACTCGCTCCCGACACCGAGCGTGGACTCGACCCAGATCTGGCCACCGTGTTGTTCGACGATCTGTTTGCAGATCGCGAGCCCCAGACCGGTTCCGCCTTTGGCTCGCGAGTCGGAGGCCTCCACCTGCTGGAAGCGACCGAAGATGGAAGACAGCTTGTCGCTCGGAATTCCTCGACCCTCGTCGGCCACGCTGAACTGGACGACATCGCCGACCGGTCGGCTGGACACGACGATCTGTCCTCCGGAGTCGGAGAACTTGATCGCATTCCCGACCAGGTTGCTCAGCGTCTGCATCAACGCATCTTGATCCCCGTCCAACGACAGACCGGCGGCGTCCACCGAGAGGCCAACTCCCGCCTGGGTTGCCAGGGGCTCCATCAGACCGACGACTTCGTCGAAGAGTGAAACGTCGCTGCACGGACCGAGCCGGAGTTCACCAGCGCCCGACTCCATGCGCTGCAGATCGAGAATGTCGTTGACCAGCCGCACGAGTCGCTCCGTGTTGCAGTGGGCAACCTCGAGCATGCGCGTCGCCTTCTCCGACATCTGGCCCAAGGCGCCGCTGTTCAAAAGGCTCAGCGAACCATTGATCGCGGTGAGAGGCGTGCGAAGTTCGTGGCTGACCATCGACACGAACTGTGTCTTGAGCCGCTCCAGGTTCAGGCGTTCGGTGATGTCGTCCATGCTCAACACGACGGCATATGGCTTCGTCTCACCCGGCGCCATCAACGGCTGCGTGTTGATCTCCAGCCACCGCGTCTCGCCGCTCTCCTCCGGAAATCCCATGACCCGTCCGGTCACCGGTTGGCCGGTCGAAAGCGTGAACGGCAGGGGGCGATCCTCGAATGGAATCGAGTTGCCGTGCAGGTCGACCCGATCGATTTGCCAGTCCTGGACGCTCTTGTCCGCCCGGAACTGGCGGTCGACCATCTTCTTGGCGCTCTCGTTCGCAGAGATCACCTCGCCGTTCGCATCGAGCACCATCACCGCACCGTGCATGACGGCGAACACCGACTCGTGCAACAGACGAATCTCGTCGCGCTGACCAATGATCTCCTCGCGGGCGATGCTGATCAGTTCGGTCTGCGCCATCTCCCCGAACTCGCGTAGCAGGGCGCGGTGATCGGCGGTGAACGTGTGTGGCACCCGATCGATGAGGCACAGGGTTCCCAGTTTGTGTCCGGCCTCGTCACGAAGCGGTGTGCCGGCGTAGAAGCGGATGTAGGGCTCTCCGACAACGAGCGGGTTGTCGTGGAAGCGAGAGTCGTTCAGCGCGTCCTCCACGACCAGTTGGTCATCGGACAAGATGGCGTGGCCACAAAAGGAGATGTCTCGACCCGTCTCGGACGCGTCAAGGCCGTGACGACTCTTGAACCACTGGCGATCGACGTCGACCAAACTCACCAGCGATATGGGGACGTTGAACGCGAGGCTCGCCAGCCGAGTGATCCGATCGAATCGCTCCTCGGGCGCCGTATCGAGGATCTCGAGCGACCGAAGACTGCGGAGGCGCGCCTCCTCATTTGCCGGCGATGAGGGCTGCAACATCTGTCGTCCTGTGTTTGTTTCGGTGGCCGTTAGTAACGACCTGCAGCGACCGATCATGAGGCCGCATCACCCATAGCGGGCCCGGCGGGTTGGACCAGTACCGCCCGAGTCGGCAGACATTGACCGAAATGTGCCAAACGACCCATTGATTGGGGCCGTTTGGCCTCGTCGGACCGACCCTGCTGACGCGACAATTGTGCATGGCCAATCGTCGCTCCATCCTTTTCGTCACTATCGGTCTGCTGGGCACGGCATTCGTCGCGAATCCCGCCAGCGGGGACACCGGCTTGGGTGTCGTCGACTCGGGCAACTGCGCGGGCCTGACCCTCACGCACGCCGGAACCGTCGGCGACGACACCATCTACGGCACGGACGGCGACGACGTCATCGCAACATATGGCGGCGACGACACCATCTACGCACGGGGCGGCGACGACGTCGTCTGCGCGGGCGAGGGCAACGATCACATCTTTGGCGGGTCCGGCGACAACCTGCTCTACGGCGGTCCCGGCATCGACAAGATCCGTGCCGGTGTCGGGAACGACATCATCCACGGGGGCTTCGACCGCGACTTCATCAAGGGCGGCCACGGCGACGACACGTTGTACGGCGAGGCCGGCGACGATCGCATCCGCGGCAGTGCCGGCAACGACCTCATCCGCGGTGGCGGCGACAACGACGTCCTCTGGGGCGGCCCCGGCGACGACGTCCTCCTCGGAAACGCAGGCAACGACATCCTCACCGGATCAGCCGGAACCGACACCTGCAACGGCGGCCCCGGCTACGACACCGCCAAACCCGAGTGCACCACCATCGTCAACGTGCCCTAGTCGCAAACAAGATCCCGAGCAGTCGGAACGAATCGACGCTGAGCTGACTCTGTAGCTCGGAGGTCGGAATGCGACGACGACGAACGTTCGGTACCAAGGTCATTGCCGGAATAGGGGTACTCGCGGTCGGACTCGCCACGGCACCTGCAGCAGCGAGCAGTCCCGGCGCCGAGCGCTATGCCGTCAGTACCGATCGGGCCGACAGCACCGATCGGGCCGAACCTGTCGTCCACCTGGTCGCCGACATCTGGCCGGGCGAGGACGGCAGTGGACCCGAGCACATCACCGCGTTCGGAGATCGTGTCATCTTTGCCGCCACGACCGGCGCCGCCGGCTCCGAGGTCTGGGTCAGCGACGGCACGATCGACGGCACGACGATGGTGACCGACCTTCGGCCGGGCGCCAGCGGCAGCGGGGCCCGAGACTTCACCGAACTCGGCGACCGGATCGTGTTTCGGGCCGAGGCCAACGCCAACGATCCACAGCTGTGGATCACCGACGGAACCGAAGCCGGCACCACGCCGCTCACGTCGTTCGACAGCGAACAGTTGCAGGTCACCGAGCTGGTGTCGGTCGACGACTCGGTCGTGTTCTCCACCGCCTCCGGGCTGTGGGTCAGCGACGGTGGCACCGAAGCCACGATGCTCACAACCTTCGCGTCGGGATTCCGGGCCATGGGCCTGACTCGCCTGGGCGACGACGTGTTGTTTCAGCTGGGCGACACGATCAACGGCGCCGAGCTCTGGGTCACCGACGGAACAGTCGACGGCACCCATCTCTTGCGTGACATCGCTCCCGGCACCGATGGCAGCTTCCCCCGAGACCTCACCGATGCGGGCGACTATGCCATCTTCAATGCCACCGATCCCCACACGGGTTTCGGCCAACTCTGGTTCACCGACGGCACCGAGGGCGGCACCCGGTTGCTCGCCGACCTCCGGGCCCAGTTGTTCCCCGGCGGCACAGCCGTCATCGACCACAAGGTGGTGTTCGCGGCGGCCGAACCGGCTGACACGCTCGACTTCGAGCCCTGGATCACCGACGGCACCACGGCCGGAACCACGCAGATCATCGACCTGACGACGTTCGGGGCATCAAACCCGAACGCCTTCGGGACGGCGGGGGGCCAGGCGATATTCGCCGTCGACTTCGTGGCCAGCCGGCTGCTGCTTTCGACCGACGGCACCGAGGTCGGCACGCACCAGATCGGCCCCGTGACGCCCGTCCCGGCCCAGCGGTATCTGACCGTTCCCGTCGTCTCGGTCGGCGACCACGCCATCTTCCGCGGCACGGACGACAACACCGGCGAGGAGCCATGGCTCACCGACGGCACGTTCGCTGGCACCGTTCGCCTCACCGTCCGGCCGGGCCGCCTGTCATCTGAACCGTACGGCTTCGCGGCGGTGGGCACGACCGCGTTCTTCGCCGCGACCGATGGCATCCACGGCCACGAGCTCTGGGCCGCCGAGCTGCCCGACGAAACCATCGACCATTGCCCCGGCCACACACCCACCCACACCGGAACCGTTGGCCCCGACATCATCAGGGGAACCGACGGCGACGACGTCATCGTGACCTACGGCGGCGACGATGTGATCCGAGGCGCCGGCGGCGACGACCTCATCTGCAGTGGTGCGGGGAACGATCGCGTCTATGCGGGGTCGGGCAACAACACCGTGTTCGGAGGCAGCGGGATCGACAAGATCCGCGCCGGAAGCGGGTCCGACCTGATCTTTGGCGGCGACGATCGCGACTTCCTCAAAGGCGGTCACGGCGATGACATCCTGTTCGGCCAAGCCGGGCCCGATCGCATCCGGGGTTCGGCCGGCAACGACGTGCTGCGCGGCGGTGCCCACGACGACGTGCTCTGGGGCGGGCCGGGTGACGACATCCTGTTCGGCGGAAGTCACAACGACATTCTCAAGGGGTCCGCCGGCGACGATCGTTGTGTCGGCGGCGTCGGCATCGATGTCGCCACTCCCGACTGCAGCGTGATTCTCGGCGTTCCCTGAGGGACGGTTCCGGCGCCCGTCGGGACATCGGGTCAGATAGAACAGAGCCATGATCAACCGGGCCTATCGGTGGCTGTTCGAGAATCGTCAGACCGGTGACATCACCATCGCGCAGGCGCCGAACTGGTCGCTGTCGCTGTTCCTCGTCGCGAAGGTCATCGAAATCGTGGCGCCCACCGGCACCATCGAGGACATCGCCGGCTGGACGGCTACCGGCCTATTGCTCGTGTGGGCGGGCGACGAACTCGGACGCGGCGTGAACCCGTGGCGTCGGCTACTCGGAGCCGTCGTGATCGGCTGGCAGGTCGTTCGCCTCGTAGCCGCCTGAGACCCCTAGGCGGTCAGACCGGCGCACCAGCGAGTTCAGCAGGTCGCCAACATGTCGGCGAGGGCCTCGTACTCGCCGGGTGTCACCCACATTTCCCACTCGCTCTTCACCTGAACCCAGTTGCTGGCATAGCCGCACCATGCCTCTTCGAGCGGCGGACGCCAGGGATCGGGGTCGTCGGTCACCCGCTCGTTCTTATAGCTTTCCGACACGACGACCATCGCCGAGGGGTCGCTGCCGAAGAACGCTTTGGAGTCGTCGTCCCAGCTCGCTGCACCCGCCCAATGAGCGAGACCCAGCGGGACGATGTGGTCGACGAAGGCATCATCGGGCGTCGGCAGATCTTCGCCCGTCCATGGATCACGCCAACGGCCGGCAACGACCGAACAGCCGTCGAGGCTGAGGACTGCTGGTTCGAGCGACTGTGCGATGAGGACCTCGTCGCGAGCCGACTGGCAATCGTTGTCCAGATCGGCCCAACCGTTTGGGTTGTAGACGGAGCGATCCATCCGAACCGGCGCATCCCATTCGTCGATGGTGAGCTGATCGAGCAACTCTCTGGATGCGTTGCCGTCGAAGGACTGCTCTGACATCGCTGGTTTGGGGGTGGTGGTTCTCGTGGCAAGCGGTTGGGCTGGCACAGAGGTTTCGACCTCGGACTGCGGTGCCGACGTGGAAGCCGGAACGGTGGAGGCCGGAACGACCGAGTCCGGCGAAACAGAGGCCGGCGAAACAACGGTTGCCTCGGGCGGGCTCGTGGCGCCCGGCGAATCGGAGCGGAGGAGTACCTGCACCGCCGCACCGACCGTGACAGCAATCGCCAACACCACCGCGATGAGCACACCGCGTCGTCGCCGGTCGTTTCGCTCGGTTCCCAACGGCCGCATGGTGACCGGCCAGAATTCTCGGTCCGCATCGGCTTCTTCGCTTCGCAAGACCGGCGCGGTCTCCGCAAGATTGCGGGGGACCCGGCCTCGCTGATTGTTGTCCACGGGTATCGGAGCAAACCGGACGCGGCCCGCGGCTACCGGTTCCAGCTCGTGTTCTTCGACCGACACGTCATCTTGCTCATCCGGCTGCTCGACGGACACGTCGTCCGGCTCATCTGGCTTCTCGATCGGCGACTTCTCCGGCGGAGCGGACTGCTCGACCAGCGATGCAGACCGTCTCCCGGTTTCGGCAACCTCGAGAAACGGTTCGTCGCCATCGAAGATCCAGTCGGACCAGATCGTGCCGGTCCAGTAGCGCTTCTGCGCCCGTCCATGCGGGTCGACATACCAATCCGCAGGCGGATTCTCTGGATCACTGTTCACGCGGCGGAGGTCCTGCGGTGGAAACAGATCGACGACGCTGCACGGTTTTGCACGGCTTGCTCTCCGCTCAGCCAAAAACGACTCGTCCGCCCGCCAGCGGCGGTCACGGACCCCAAGCCGAGCGGCTTGGTACTGGCAGGTTAGAGCCAACCGGGGGCCATCGTGGCGCGGCCGATGGTTTCGTCACCCGACCGCCGTCGGGGCTACGGGTCGCCGCTTTCGGCTTCTTTCCTTCGCCAGAAGGCCCAGCGCGACCCACTCCGAGCCTCTGACCAACCATGTACATACGTGTCGACAACGCCGAGCTCGGCCAGAATCGCTTCCGACTGCTCGGCCGACACGGCAACCCGCCTGAACCGGATGTCCGGAGACTCGTTTTCGGGCGCGCCCAGCCGGTTTTCTTCTCGCCGCCGCGAGCCACCGTTTTCCATGCCTACAGCAGAGTACTGGGCCGCAACCGCTGTGCAACCAACCGGCCAGCTGCGCCGGGAAATACCCGAAAACGCGTAGGGAAACCCCGCAAAAGAGCCCCGACATCGAGGCGGCCTGCGGCCATGCCGCAGGAGCTTCCCCAATCTTGTCGTAGACTGGGGTTTCAGCCAGATACTAACGGAGCCCGCAATGCTCGAGTTCAACAAATCGATGGTCTCCAAGATGACCCTGGAACCCCGGGTTGCCGACCTGCCCGACGACTTCACCACCGCCGACGTCGCCAACCACGCCGGAATCCAACGTGCTCTCAGCAAGTACGTCGACCATGACCGCTTTCAGCAGGTCATCGGCGGTGCACTCAACGAACATTCCGAACGTCTTGGCATCGAGCGCGTCAGCCGCTCGTCGAACGCGAAGTGGCGCAAGGTCTCCGACGAAGACGACGACGCCGCCGGCGAGGAAGAGTAGAAACAGCAATAATTTCGCAGGGGCGCAGGACGCGCGCCGTTACAGGTTGCTGCCCTCGGCATCGAAGTCGAGCAATCCGGTTTCGGCGACGACGACGCACACTGCGCCGTAGCCGTTTTCCCAATCTGCTTCGGCGGGCGTGAGGCCGACGTAGAACAGCTCCGAGATGTCGTAGTCGGTGCCGACGAACAGCTCGAACTCGGCCCGGCACACGGGATCGGCGACCGCCTTGGCTGCGGCGTCGCTGTACGGACCGTCGATGTCGAGCGGCACGTCGGCGTACTTTTGGCCCTCGTGGTCCTCGGTGCACTCGACCGGCAACACCAACTCATCGTCCTGCGCTCCCGATACGAAGCAGAGCCCCTCGGGCAGGACGAAGATGTTGATCTCGTCCCCCGAGACCACCGACGTCGCCGTTGCCAATGTGGACGTTGGGGATCCTGTTGTTTGTGGGGCCGTCGTTTGTGGGACCGTTGTTTGTGGGACCGTGGTCTGGGTGGTCGTCGACTGCGGGTTTGTCGCCGCCACCGTGGTGGAGGGGCCCTCCGTCGTCTCGACTCCGGATGTTTCCGCGACGGTCGAGATGGTCGCTGCCGCCCCGCCGTCGCCGCTGCAGCCGGCCGCCACCACCAGCCAGGCGGCGGCGGCGAGGGCGAATGCGCCCCGTCGGAGCAGTGGTGTGGTCGGGCTATCGCTTGGTTGCGCTGTTGTGAACATGTTGCCTCGTTCCGCTTTCGATCACTCTTGTGTCGCCACGAGTATGCGACGACTTGACGGGAGATCACCCGACTCTCCTGAACTCTGACGGCACAACGCGGCCGCCGGTTCGAAACCCGGCAAGGGCGCACCAGCGGTGGCCAGGCTGTAGACCGGAGGCCATGGACAACCTTGACGGCAAGACCGCGGTGATCACCGGCGCAGCGAGCGGCATCGGCCTGGCCCTCGCGCACCAGTTCGGTGCTGCCGGAATGAACCTCGTGCTCGGCGACATCGAACGGCCCGCGCTCGATGCGGCCGAGGCCGCATTGGCCGACGCCGGCTACCCGGTCGCGGCCATGGAGCTCGATGTGCGCGAGCTCGATGAGATCCGAGCCTTCGAGGCCTTTGCGCGAGAACAGTTCGGCAACGTCCACGTGCTCTGCAACAACGCCGGGGTCGGTGGCGGCGGGCCGGTCGCCGGTGCCGACGACATCGAGATGTGGCGCTGGGTCATCGACATCGACCTCTGGGGCGTCATCTACGGCTGCAAGGTCTTTCTGCCGGCCATGATCGAACACGGCGAGTCGGCCCATGTCGTCAACACCGCGTCGATGGCGGGCCTCACCTCGATGCCGGGCATGGGCTCGTACTGCGTCTCGAAGTACGGCGTCGTGGCCTTGTCGGAAACGCTGGCCCTCGAAATGCAGATGGGAGCCACCAACGTCGGCGTTTCGGTGCTGTGTCCCGCGTTCGTGAAGACCGGCATCGCCAACAGTGGACGGAACCTTCCCGCCGAGCTCGCCACCACCGTGGCCGAGCCGGTCGAAGGCGGCATGCAGGGCATCATCGAGAAATTGGTCGACAACGGCATCAGCACCGACATCGTCGGCGCCGCCGTGCTGGACGCGGTGAAGCAGAACACGTTCTGGATTCTGACCCACGACGAAATGAAGCCGACGGTGATCAAACGCTCGCAAGACATCGTCGACGGCGTCAACCCCCAACTGCAGATGCCACCCACCTGACTTTTTCGGAACCACAAGCGAGTCGCTCTCGTCTGAACGGTCATGAGCCTCCGCCTTTCCCTCTTGATCCGCCCGGTTGTCATCCGTGTCGCCGTCGCCGTCACCGTCGCCCTCGGGTCGCTGGCGTACACCGCGGGCTCGGCCCTTGCGTGTAGCCCCATTCCCCGCTTCAGCTTTGACAGTGCACTCTTGGCCGACGGGTCATTCAACGATCCGAACAGCGCCTTCCTCACGGAATTCGAAGCGTGGGAGACGGACTTCGGCTTTCAGCAGGACGTCTCGGCGACGTTGCGCGGCGTGTACCGGGTCGAAACCGTGGCCACGCTCGAGCCCGACGGAACCTGGACGCGCGGCTCGGTGTTTGCCGTCACGCAGTACTGGGGTGAACCGCCGGAAAGCTTGCTCCCTTACGAAACCGGCACCGGAGACACGGCCCAGGGAGTCGACTCGTGCGGCTCCCCCTTCGACGGACCAGAGCTTGGCTACACGACCTACCGCTTGGTCACCGACAACTATTCGTTCGACCTGATCGTCGACGATCCCGACCTCGAGGCGAACCTCACCAGCGGTTTCGGAGCTCCTACTGCGGTCGATCGAGACATCGACGCCGAGGACGCGCTGATCGTCACCCTCGCCGACCAGCGCGGCGATGACGTCGTCGACGGGTTGGTTCGACTGACCCGTCCAACGACGACGGGCGGCGACGAAGCCCCGGCCGATGGGCCACTGGGTTTCGGCACGGCCACCACCGTTCTCGTGGTAGCGCTCCTGGCGGCCGCGATCGGCGCCGCCGGGTGGCGTCGGGCCGGCGTTAGCGGATGACCGCCTGCAGCTGAGCCACGTCGAAGTCGAGGTCCAGCGTTGGGCCGGCGACGGTCGCGGCGAGGACCGGCGCGGGCGTCTCCGATGTGGTGACCCAGATGTCGTAGGTCACGGTCACGCTCGCTCGGTACACCTCACCCGGACGGTCGTGCGAGTCGACCTCGTACAAGTACCGGGCACACGTCGGCCGCTGGCCTTCGAGGTCGGGATTCTCCGGGTCGTACGCCACGTCGAACACGTCGCAGACGGTCTCGTTGCCATCCCCCCAGGTGAGCAGCATCGACGTCGGACTCGCAACGCCCTGCGACCACAGGGGACCCGCCTGGGCGGTGCGGGTTTGGTCGGGAGGGGCGGTCGGGAAGCCGAGCCAGGTTTCGATGTTCACCACCTGGACCTCGGGCGGCGGCGACGTCTCGATGGCGGGCAGCTCGAATTCGAACAACGCCAGCATGTACTCGGTCACCTGCGTTTCGGTGACGACCGTGCCGTCGGTCGGATCGCCCACCCGGTACACGATGACCCGCACCGGGGTCGCAGCGGCGTCTCCTCGCCGGCACATGAGCAGGTACAGGTTGCCTTCGGTCGGCGTCGACACGATCGAACCAACGACGCCACCCGGATCGGGCGTCCCGTCGGGAGCGTGCACGAGCCAACACACCACACGCGGCGCCGTCCGACCCCGAACTGGACCGCCCACCTCGCCGATCGGATTCTCCACGGCGTCGTAGCCCGCGAACACCCCCTGCGTGCCCTCGTCGTACCCCACATCCGGCGGCGGTTCGGGCGGCGGATTGTTTTGGTCTCGGGTGTCTTGGGCTGAAGCCGCGGATGGCAGGGCAAGTAGCCAGACGATCGCAAGTACGGCACCAGCAGCTATTCGGACTCGCATTCCAAAGCCCCCAGTCTGACATCGAGCTGCTCAAGACGGGCTACAAGCCACCGGCCGTCGGCCAGTTCCAGCTGGGCGCGCCACGAGACGGCTGAGAATGTCGGTTCACCCACTGGCCCAGCATTGTTTGCCCGATAGCTGTCGTCCACGAAGCAATCGAGGACGGTCGCCACCCCGTCTCG
>RCMY010002272.1_pt1 | contig 17446 bp, 14 predicted proteins | sample 2041341 | NCBI WGS metagenome assembly RCMY01 (sample SAMN09708234, study PRJNA481090) | Marine sediment metagenome, whole genome shotgun sequencing project. | reverse complement strand
AAGCCCACAGGCCGTCTGAAACGTTGGGTTTATCAACCCAACCTACGCCGTTATAGAGCATAGTTTTGTATCACTTTTTCTTGCATTCCGCTATACATGCTAATAAATAGCACTATTCGGCGGCAGGCTGTGTGCCATAAGCATGCGTTTTAATCGGCTTAGACCAATAGCTTTTCCATGCTGAAAAATGATAGCCGTCTGAAACATTAATTGTTCAGACGGCCTTATTGTTGGATGAACAAGGTTGCATCAATTGCCTGCACCATAAATGGATGTGTATTGAACGTTGCAATTGCAACAAAAGGCCGTCTGAAAATTTTTTCAGACGGCCTTTATATTTCACAAACAATCTGATAACACTCAACCCAACAGGCTGGCGACAAACACGATAATCACGCCGATGGGGGCGATAAAGCGGCTGACGATTTTCCAAACGGTGTAGGCTGCGCCGCTCAAGCCCAGCTCTTGGCGGATGCTTTCCTGATTCATAAACCAGCCGGCGAAGATGATGGTGGCCAAACCGGTGAGCGGCAGCATCAGCTTGCTGGTGAGCTTGTCGAGCGCGTCGAAAATATTGTTGCCGAAAATCATCACGTCGCTCCAGCTGTTAAACGAGAGCAGGCAGGCGATGCCCAGCAGCCAAATGGCGCCGCCGGCCACGGCGGTGGCTGCTTTGCGGCTCAGCGGGGTTTTTTCTTCCAAAAGCTCTACAGTCGGCTCCAACAGCGAAATGGAAGAGGTGAGCGCGGCAAAGGTGAGCAGGATGAAGAAGAGCACGCCCAGCAAAGTGCCGCCGGTCATGTTGCCGAAGGCAATCGGCAGGGTGATGAAAATCAGGCCGGGGCCGGATGAAGGTTCGAGATGATGGGCAAACACCAGCGGGAAAATGGCGAGGCCGGCAAAAAGGGCGATTACGGTGTCGAGAATCACCACGGTGCGCGCGGTTTTAATCAGGTTGACTTCTTGGCCCAAGTAAGAGCCGTAAGCCATCATAATGCCCATGCCCAGCGAGAGTGTGAAAAAGGCGTGGCCGAGGGCAGCCAAAATCACGGTGCCGTTGATGGCGCTCCAATTGGGGGAGAAAAGATAGGCCGCCGCTGCGCCGAATGAATTGGTGAAAAATGCGCCATAGGCTACCAACACCAGCAACACCAAGGCCAAAGCCGGCATCATCAATTTGGATGCGCGCTCGAGGCCGCCGGACACGCCCATGGCCACGATCACCACGGTGAGCAACATAAAGATGCTGTGCCAGGTTAAAAGCTGGCTCGGGTTGCCCAAAAAGCCGGTAAACAGGCTTTCTGTGGCTTGGCCGTCCATGCCGTTAAAAGCACCGGACGCGGTGATGAAAATATAATCCACCGCCCAGCCGCCAATCACGCTGTAGAACGATAAAATCAAAAAAGAGCCCAACACGCCCGACACGCCCACCAGCTTCCACGCTTTGCTGCGCCGGTTTTGCTGCGCCACATCTTCCATGGCATGAATCGGGTTTTTCTGGCCGCGCCGGCCGATCAGCCACTCGGCCACCAAAATCGGCAGACCGATAAAGGCGATGCACAAAAGATAGGTGAGCACAAAGGCCGAGCCGCCGCTCTGGCCGGTCATGTAGGGAAATTTCCAGATATTGCCCAAGCCCACGGCCGAGCCGGTGGCGGCCAGAATAAAGCCGACGCGCGAGCCCCATTGCGCATGGCTGCTTTTGTGGTTGCTGCTCATAGATTGCTCCTTTTGATGTGTTCCCGCCGCTCGTGGCTGTTTTACGGGTTGTGAACTTGTTAAAAGTAGTTAAATTTTGCTAATCATGCCACTTAATTCAAATTTGAACAAGCGTTTCCTTAATTAATTGTCGGCAATTTTTACAGAGATGGTTTTGCAGGAAACGGCAAGCGGCATGGCGGGATAAAAAAGGCCGTCTGAAAGCATTCAGACGGCCTCGTAATTTTGGATAGACTTTATTTATCCAGCCCTTCCTGCACCATTTGCGCGGCGCGCAGCACGGCACGGGCTTTGTTTTGCGTTTCCTGCCATTCGGCTTCTTCATCGGAATCGGCCACAATGCCGCCGCCGCTTTGCACATAAAGCGTTTGATTTTTAATCACGGCGGTGCGGATGGCGATGGCCAAATCCATATCGTTGTTGAAGCCCCAGCAGCCGGCTGCACCGCCATAGATGCAGCGCTTCACCGGCTCGAGCGCTTCGATGATTTCGAGCGCGCGCACTTTGGGAGCGCCTGAAAGCGTGCCGGCGGGGAAGGTGGCGGCGAGCACATCCATATTCGACACGCCCGGTTTCAGACGGCCTTCCACATTGGACACAATATGCATCACATGCGAATAGCGTTCGACCACCATTTTTTCGGTAACGTTGACTTTGCCGGTTTCGCTCACGCGCCCCACATCGTTGCGGCCCAAATCAATCAGCATCACATGCTCGGCGATTTCTTTGGCATCGCTCAATAAATCCTGCTCTTGCGCTAAATCTTCGTCAGCGGTTTGGCCGCGCAGGCGGGTGCCGGCGATGGGGCGCACGATGATGTTGTCGCGTTCGCGGCGCACTAAAATTTCGGGCGATGCGCCCACCACATGAAAATCGCCGAAATCGTAGTAAAACATATAGGGCGAAGGGTTGAGCGTGCGCAAGGCGCGGTAGAGGCTGAGCGGGTTGTCGGAAAAAGGCAGCTTCATGCGCTGGCTGGGCACCACCTGCATACAGTCGCCCTCAAGAATATATTGGCGGATTTTACGCACATATTCTTTATAAAGGGCTTCGCCGGTTTCATGCTCGGGCTCGGTGGCGGGGCTGCCCAGCGAGAGCGGAATGGCGCAATTTTGGCGCAATTGCGTACGCAAGGTTTCCAAGCGATTGCGCGCGGCCTGATAGCTGTTGGGCGCGGCCGGATCGGCATACACAATCAGATAGATTTTGCCGCTCAGATTGTCCACCACGGCCAATTCTTGCGAGAGCATCAGCAAAATATCGGGCGTGCCGATGCTGTCGGGCTTGGCCGCCTGCTGGAAACGGTGGGCGAAATGCTCGAAATGGTAAATGGTTTCGTAGCCGAAATAGCCCACCAGGCCGCCGGTGAAGCGCGGCAGGCCGGGGATTTCAGGCGTGTGGAAGCGGGCGTGGAACTGCTCGATAAAATGCAATGGGTTGCCGTGATGGGTTTCCACGATGCTGCCGTTTTCATACACCTCAACCTGCTTGCCCGATGATTTCAGATAAGTGGTGCAGGGCAGGCCGATAAAGGAATAACGCCCGAAACGCTCGCCGCCCACCACCGATTCGAGCAAATAGCTGTAGGGGCGGTTGGCCAGCTTGAGATAAAGCGATAAAGGGGTGTCGAGATCGGCCAGCAGCTCTTGCACCAGCGGAATGCGGTTGTAGCCTGCGGCGGCTTGTTGTTGGAATTGTTGCAACGTAATCATGTTTCAGACGGCCTGAAAAAATGTTTATTAATGTGAGCGCCTATCATAACTCTTTTTAAGACTTATCGGGCCATAAATCCGCCTTTGCAAATCCGCAAACTGTGGCGATGGCTGTATTTTATGATGAAGGAGGCTCATATAAAAATAAGCGCGATGCAAATACAGCGCGCCCATATTTCGTGAAGGCCGTCTGAAAAAAAAACGTAGCCGGAGCTTGTCAAACAAATAACGTTTTACACCCGCTCAAGCGCCAGCGCCAGCCCCATGCCGCCGCCCACACAAAGCGTAGCCAAGCCTTTGTGTGCGCCGCGCCGCTGCATTTCGTGCAGCAACGTCACCACAATGCGACAGCCTGATGCGCCGATGGGGTGGCCCAAGGCAATCGCGCCGCCGTTGACATTCACTTTTGCCATGTCAAAACCGAGCGTTTCGGCCACGCCCAGCGCTTGGGCGGCAAAAGCTTCGTTGCCTTCGATTAAATCCACATCGGCCAATTGCCAGCCGGCTTTGCCCAAAGCCGCGCGCACCGCTTCAACCGGCCCCAGCCCCATGATTTCCGGCGCCACGCCGGCAGCGGCATAGCCGCTAATCGCAGCCAAAGGCGGCAAGCCCAGCTCGGCGGCTTTTTCGGCCGACATCAGCAGCAATGCCGCTGCGCCATCGTTAATGCCGGAAGCATTGCCGGCAGTAACCGTGCCATCGGTTTTGAAAGCGGGGCGCAGCTTGGCCAAGGCTTCGGCGCCGGCATCGGCTTTGATGTATTCATCTTGCGTGATGCGCAGCGGCTCGCCCTTGCGCTGTGGCACGCTCACGGGCGCGATTTCCGCGTCAAAACGCCCCTCGGCGCGCGCGGCGGCCGCTTTTTGCTGCGAAGCAAGCGCTAATGCGTCTTGCGCTTCGCGGCTGATGCCGAGCTTTTCCACGATATTTTCGGCAGTGATGCCCATGTGGTAATGATGATAAGCATCGGTGAGGCCGTCTGAAACCATGCTGTCGACCAGCTTGCCGTCGCCCATTTTCAGGCCGCTGCGCATATGCATGAAATGCGGGCTTTGCGACATCGATTCCTGGCCGCCGGCCACCACGATTTCCGCATCGCCGCAAATAATCGCCTGCGCCGCCATCTGCACCGCCTTCATGCCCGAGCCGCACACCACATTTACTGTGGTGGCCGGTTTTTCAATCGGAATGCCCGCGGCCAGCGCCGCTTGGCGTGCCGGGTTTTGCCCCACACCGGTGGTGAGCACATTGCCCATAATCACTTCATCCACCGCTTCGGGCGCCACGCCGGTTTCATCCAGCAGCGCTTTGATGGCCACTGCGCCCAGTTGCGGCGCGCTCACGCCGGCCAGGCTGCCTAAAAAGCTGCCGATGGGCGTGCGCTTGGCCGCCACGATGACCACTTGTTTCATCTCTATTTGCTCCTGATTGGGTTTGTTTTTTGAATGAGGCTTGTCGGCCGTTGGTGTTGTGCGAAATAATCGACAATTGCACAAAGCCACAGATTAAACCAAATCGGGCATTCAGCACAATCTGCACTTGATAGAAAGCATGCAAGCCATCATAAAGGCCGTTTAAAATAAGACATATTGTCTAAAATAAATAGAGGTTTATTTTAAAGCGTAAAATAGATTGCCAACAAAGTCCAAAAAGTCTAATATGCATCTTTATTTCCCCATCCAACCCTGATAAAAAAGCAGCCCACTATGAACGCACAAACCCTTTACGACAAACTCTGGAGCAGTCATATCGTCCGCGAAGAAGAAGACGGCACGGTGCTGCTTTATATCGACCGCCATTTGGTGCACGAAGTCACCAGCCCGCAGGCCTTCGAAGGCCTGAAACTGGCCGGTCGACCGCTTTGGCGCATCGACAGCGTGGTGTCGACCGCCGACCACAATACCCCCACCGACCATTGGGATGAGGGCATTAAAGACCCGATTTCCAAGCTGCAAGTCGACACCCTCGACCACAACATCAAAGAATTCGGCGCGCTGGCTTATTTCCCGTTTAAAGATAAAGGGCAGGGCATTGTGCATGTGATGGGCCCCGAGCAAGGGGCTACATTGCCCGGCATGACGGTGGTGTGCGGCGACTCCCACACCTCCACCCACGGCGCATTCGGCGCATTGGCGCACGGCATCGGCACCTCCGAAGTGGAGCACACCATGGCCACTCAATGCATCACCGCCAAAAAATCCAAAAACATGCTGATTAAAGTGAATGGCCGTCTGAAAGCCGGTGTTACCGCTAAAGACGTGGCGCTTTATATCATCGGCCAAATCGGCACCGCCGGCGGCACCGGCTATGCCATCGAATTCGGCGGCGAAGCCATTCAAAGCCTGAGCATGGAAGGGCGCATGACCTTGTGCAACATGGCCATCGAAGCGGGCGCACGCTCAGGCCTCGTGGCGGTGGATCAAACCACCATCGATTATGTAGAAGGCAAGCCGTTTGCGCCCAAAGGCGAACATTGGGCACAAGCCGTGGCTTATTGGCGCACCTTGGTTTCCGACGAAGGTGCTGCGTTTGACAAAGTGTTTGAATTCAACGCCGCCGATATCGAGCCGCAAGTCACTTGGGGCACATCGCCCGAAATGGTGCTTAACATCAACGGCCAAGTGCCCAACCCCGCCCACGAAGCCGATCCGGTCAAGCGCGGCGGCATGGAGCGCGCGCTCGAATACATGGGCTTGCAAGCCGACACGCCTTTAAATGAAATTGCGGTAGACGTGGTGTTTATCGGCTCGTGCACCAATAGCCGCATCGAAGATTTGCGCGAAGCGGCCGCCGTGGCCAAAGGCCGCCGCAAAGCCGCCAATGTGAAACGCGTGCTGGTGGTGCCCGGCTCAGGCTTGGTGAAAGAGCAGGCCGAGCAAGAAGGGCTCGACAAAGTGTTTACCGCCGCCGGTTTTGAATGGCGCGAGCCGGGCTGCTCGATGTGTTTGGCGATGAATGCCGACCGCCTCGAGCCGCAAGAGCGCTGCGCATCCACCTCTAACCGCAATTTTGAGGGCCGCCAGGGAAACGGCGGGCGCACCCATTTGGTGAGCCCGGCCATGGCTGCTGCTGCCGCCATTGCCGGCCATTTCACCGATGTGCGCACATTGGCTTGATTTTTCCGGCGGCTGTTGTGCACACCCGTGCGCAGGCCGTCTGAAAAGCGGAATGCAGGCCGATTTCCATTGAACTTCTTTGAAGGGGCCGCCTCTAACACAGGCTGGTTGTACTTTATATTTTTAACCCAAGGAGCTCATGATGAAAAAAATCGTTTTAATCGCCATTGCCGCCGCATCTTTTTTGGCCGGTTGCAACACCATTGCCGGTGCCGGTGAAGATGTAAGCGCAGCCGGCTCTGCCGTTACCCGCAGCGCAGACAAAGTGCAATCTGATATGTAAGCAGGTTTCTCGGCCTTTGCTCGATAAAACATGCACATGCCGCCGTTCAACACTTGATGGGTGGCAGCTTCAGAAGGCCGTCTGAAATGTTCAGACGGCCTTCTGAAATAAGCAACAGATAGAGTTGTCATTTGAAAACGCAAAGGCTATGATAGCAAACACCACATTCGATTTAACGTGGCGTGTATATTTGAATCTTTCTTTAAGGAGCATTTTGCCATGAAAAAAATCATCTTGATCGGCTTGACCGCAATCACCTTGTTATCCGCCTGCAACACCGTTTCCGGTTTCGGCAAAGATGTGCAGAAAGTCGGCGATAAAGTTGAAAAAGCAGCCGATTAAATTATTTTCCAACCCCCATTTCCCAACTCAAAGGAGCACACTATGTTGAAAAAAACCGTATGGCTGGCCATGGCTGCCGCCGTTTTGCTGAGCGCCTGCAACACTGTTTCAGGCTTTGGCGAAGATGTTCAAAAAGCCGGCAGCAAGCTTGAGCAATCTGCCGACCGCCACGGCGCAAACTAATCAGCCGGAAGCGCCCGCTGCGGGCGCTTTTTGCCATATCAAGAGTACACAGCATGAAAGCCTTTACCCGCATCAACGCGCTGGTTGCCCCGCTCGACCGCGCCAATGTCGACACCGACGCGATTATTCCCAAACAATTTCTCAAATCCATCAAGCGCAGCGGCTTTGGCCCTAATGCCTTTGACGAATGGCGCTATTTGGATCACGGCGAGCCCGGCATGGACAACAGCACGCGGCCGCTCAACCCTGATTTTTCGCTGAACCGGCCGCGCTATCAAGGCGCGCAAGTGTTGCTCACCCGTAAAAATTTCGGCTGCGGCTCCAGCCGCGAGCACGCCCCGTGGGCGCTTGACGACTACGGCTTTCGCGCCGTAATCGCTCCCTCGTTTGCCGATATTTTCTTCAACAACTGCTATAAAAACGGCTTGCTGCCCATTGTGTTGGATGAAGCAGTGGTCGACCAATTGTTTCAAGAAACCGAAGCCGAAGAAGGCTATGCGCTCGATATCGATTTGGCCGCGCAAACCGTTACCACGCCCGGCGGCCAATCGTTTGCATTCGACATCACCGAGCACCGCAAGCACTGCCTTTTAAACGGCCTCGACGAAATCGGCCTCACCTTGCAGCATGCCGATGAAATCAAAGCTTTTGAAGACAAGCGCAAGCAGGCGCAGCCGTGGCTGTTTAACCAAGTTTGATATTTGCCTTGTAATAAGCTTTGGCCGTCTGAAACTTTTCAGACGGCCTTTTCATACCCATTCAAAAGCAAGCTTATACCAATCCAAAAAAATAACCTTGTAAAATAAAAGCAGCGGGTAGGTTAGCTTGTAAACCCAACAAACCCACAGGCCGTCTGAAACGCTGGGTTGATCAACTCAATCTACGCCGTTGCAGAATGCAGTTTGTATAACTTTTCTTGCATTTCACTATGCACTTTACAGGCAGACTGTGCTTGCTCATTTCCAACTGTTGGCAGACAACCGTAGGTACGATTAGCCGCCGCAAGCGGCGTAATCGTACGCATGACTGTATCGTTTTATTCTTTATTTTATTCTTTATATTCCACAATGCTCGAGGCCGTCTGAAACGTTTCAGACGGCCTCGAGTGTGCTAAGCTTATTTTGCTGCTTGATACGTTTTATCGGCTTCTTCAAAATTTTTCACCACACCGGCGGGCACTTTGTCCAACAACGACACCACCACCACCGCGATGGTGCAGGCGATAAAGCCCGGCACGATTTCATAAAGGCTGCTGCCGGTGGCTTTCCAGGCCACCACGGTTACAGCACCAGCAATCATGCCCGCCAGCGCGCCGGCGGCGGTCATGCGTTTCCAAAACACCGATAAAATCACCACCGGGCCGAATGCTGCGCCAAATCCTGCCCAGGCATACGACACCAAGCCCAGCACTTTGCTTTCCGGGTCGGCCGCAATAATAATGGCAATCACGGCCACGGCCAGCACCATCAGGCGGCCGATCCACACCAATTCCTGTTGGGCGGCATTGGGGCGCAAAAAGCCTTTGTAGAAATCTTCGGTGATGGCGCTGGAGCAAACCAGCAATTGGCAGGAAAGGGTCGACATCACCGCCGCCAAAATAGCGCTCAAAATCACGCCGGCAATCCACGGGTTAAACAGCAAAGTGGTCAGCGCGATAAAAATACGCTCATTGTTGCCGCCCAAAGCGCTCACTTGGTCGGGATGGTTGCCGAAATAGGCAATGCCGAAATAGCCCACGGCACATGCGCCGGTGAGGCACAAAATCATCCAGGTCATGCCGATGCGGCGGGCTTTCACCAAGGATTTCACATTTTCGGCCGCCATAAAGCGCGCCAAAATATGCGGCTGGCCGAAATAGCCCAAGCCCCAAGCGGCGGTGGAAATAATGCCCATCAGCGTGGTGCCGGCAATCAGGCTGCCGTATTCTTTGCCGGTGGTGGCGGCCACGCTTTGAATGGCGGCGCTCATTTCATCGGCGCCGCCCAGTGCCAAATACACCATAATCGGCGTGAGAATCAGCGCAAAAATCATCAGCGTGGCTTGAATGGTGTCGGTCCAGCTTACGGCCAGAAAGCCGCCGATAAAGGTATAGGCAATGGTGGCACCGGCACCCAGCCACATGGCTTCGGTGTAGCCGATGTCAAACAGGCTCTGAAACAGGCGCGCGCCGGCCACAATGCCCGATGAGCAATAAATGGTGAAGAAAAACAAAATAATGGCGGCTGAAATCACTTTCATTACCTTGTTTTTTGCGCCGAAGCGGTTGAAAAAATAATCGGGTAAGGTGAGCGCATTGTTGTTATATTCCGTGTGCACGCGCAAGCGGCCGGCCACCAAGCGCCAGTTGAAATAAGCGCCTATGGTCAGGCCGATGGCAATCCAGGCTTCGGAAAGGCCGGCCACGTAAATGGCGCCGGGCAAGCCCATCAAAAGCCAACCCGACATATCGGAAGCGCCGGCCGACATGGCGGTCACAAAGCTGCCGAGGCTGCGGCCGCCGAGAATATAATCGTCAAAACTGCGGGTGGAAAAATAAGCCGCCAAGCCGATTAGCAGCACGGCAATCAGGTAAATCCCGAAAGTGACATACATCGGGTTGAAGTTTCCCATAAAAGACCTCTGATTTCTTGATATGTGGGGGATGTGCAGCACTTATGTGCTGCATTGGTGAAAGCATTTAACAGGAAACATCAGATTCAGTCAAGGTAGGTTAAATTATGTTTTAACAATATGAGTCGGATTGAACAGTTAAATTGACAAGGCCGTCTGAAAACCTTTCAGACGGCCTTTTGCCTATGATTAAATTGAAAACAATATGATAAGCCTAGCCCGCCGCGGCTGATGTGTGCGGCCGTTTTATTGTTCTTGTGCCGGCCAATCCACTTCTTCGCCCCGCAGCAGCGCCTGCATCATTTCAGCCGTTTCCGCATCCACCGCACGGGCGATATTGGCCATTTTCGTGTTGCCGAAGCGCGGCGCTTCCGGGTCGTAAGCTTCGGCCATCCGGCGCACGCTGTGGCGGTCGCGGTGGTAGTAAAACGTGCTCAATTTTTCAGCCAGTGCTTTGTCCACCCCTAGAAATTGCAAGGCTTCGCGGCCGCTGCGCACGGCGGCATCAAAGGTTTCACGCACAATCATTTGCGCGCCGGCATGGTGCAGGGCATAAGTGTGCAAGCGGTCGTAAGCGCGTGCCACTATCGGCAAGTCGGGGCGGATGCGGTGCACATGCTCCACAATCTGCAAAGCCTGCTCACGGTTATCGATGGCCACCACCAGCAAGCGTGCCTTATCGATGCCTGCCGTTTCCAGCAGCTCGGGGCGGCTGGCATCGCCGAAATAAGTTTTGATGCCGTAGCGCGACATGCCGTCCACGGTGTCTGCATCATAATCAATCACCGTGGTCGGATAGCCGCAGGAAATCAGCAGGTTGTTAACCATTTGGCCGAAGCGGCCGTGCCCGCAGATAATCACCGGGTTTTGCTCGTTGATTTCATCATGTTGCCGCTGTCCGCCCCGATAAGCACGCGGTGCCAAAATTTTATCGTACACAATAAACAATAAAGGCGTGAGCACCATCGACAAAGCCACAATCAGTAGCACGCGCTCTGCGGTGGCTGCCGGCATCACCGCACTTTGTACCACCAAGGCCAACAACACAAAACCGAATTCACCGGCTTGCGCTAGGCTCAATGCAAACAATTGATTGTCCGGCCCGCGCAGCTTGAAAATCCGCCCCAAAATCAGCAGCACCGCAATTTTCAGCAGCATCATGACCAGCGTGAGCCCCAAGATGATGCCGAATTCATCAAACAGCAGGTTGAAATTGATGCCTGCGCCCACTGTGATAAAAAACAAACCCAGCAGCAAACCTTTAAAAGGCTCGATATTGCTTTCCAGCTCATGCCGGTATTCGCTGTTGGCCAGCACCACGCCGGCGATAAACGCGCCCAGCGCCGGCGAGAGGCCGATGGCCGTCATCAGCGCGGCAATGCCCACCACCAAGGTGAGTGCAGATGCGGTAAACACTTCACGCATACGCGAAGCGGCGATAAAGCGGAACACCGGCCGCGATAAAAAATGGCCGCCCACCACAATCGCCGCTATCACGCCCAGCGTCACCGCCGCTTTCAGATAATCATTCATGCCGGTGAGTAAATTCGCTTCGGCATGCCCGCTTGCGCCATGCGCCTGTCCGAGCAATTCCGGCATGGCCAGGAGCGGCAACAGCGCCAGCATCGGAATGGCGGCAATATCTTGAAACAGCAACACCGAAAAGCTTGCCTGCCCGCCGGGGCTGCCGAGCAGGTTTTTTTCGCCCAAGGTTTGCAACACAATCGCAGTAGACGAAAGCGCCAATATGCAGCCCGCTGCCACGGCCACCTGCCAAGGCTGCCCCAGCGCCATCGCCGCCAGCGCAATCACCGCCACCGTGGCGCCCACTTGCAGGCCGCCCAGCCCCAAAAGTTTGTTGCGCAAGCGCCAAAGCATGCCCGGCGCCAGCTCTAGCCCGACCAAAAACAGCATCATCACCACGCCGAATTCGGCCACATGCTGGATTTCCTGCGTTTCACGCCCCACCAACCCCAGCGCGGGGCCGATAATCATGCCCGCCAGCAAATAGCCGAGCACCGAGCCCAAACCCAAACGTTTTGATAAAGGCACGGCCACCACGGCGGCAAACAGATAAATAAATGCGGTAAATAATAATGAGCCCATGATGGTGCTTTCTAAGCCGGTTTTAATTTAAGAAAGGCCGTCTGAACACGTTCAGACGGCCTTTTTGTGTGCAGATAATGCAAAACAATTATCCTGCATGTGCATGCGGGCAGGCAAACAGAATAATCGTTTTGATTTCAACTGCTTTTTAGGCAAACGGGTGCTGCAACACAATGGTTTCTTCGCGATCGGGGCCGGTCGACACAATCGCCACCGGCGCGCCGCACACTTCTTCGATGCGCTTCAGATAAGCTTTGGCATTTGCCGGCAGCTTGTCGTAATCTTTCACGCCCACGGTGGATTCGCTCCAGCCGGGCAGGGTTTCATAAATCGGCACGCAGTCGGCCACCGCATCGGCGCCGAAGGGCAGAATATCGGTTTGGCTGCCGTCGGGCAACATATAGCCCACGCAGATATTGATGTTTTCAATGCCGTCCATCACATCAAGCTTGGTGATGCACATGCCGCTGATGCCGTTTACCTGAATCGAGCGTTTCAATGCGGCAGCGTCAAACCAGCCGCAGCGGCGCGCACGGCCGGTAACTGAGCCGAATTCGTGGCCGCGCTCGGCCAAGCCGGCGCCCACTTCGTCAAACAATTCGGTGGGGAAAGGGCCCGAGCCCACGCGGGTGGTGTAGGCTTTTACAATGCCCAACACATATTGCAGCATTTGCGGTGCCACGCCCGCGCCGGCCGAAGCCGCACCGGCTAAGCAGTTGGACGAGGTAACAAACGGATAAGTGCCGTAGTCGATGTCTAAAAGCGTGCCTTGCGCGCCTTCAAACAAAAGCTTGCCGCCTTTTTCGTTGATGTCGTGTAAGGTGCGCGACACATCGGCGAGCATGGGCAAAATGCGCGGCGCCACTTTTTCAATCACCGCCATCACATCTTCCAGCTTCACGGGCTCGGCTTGATGCAGGTGTTGCAGCTGCACATTGTAATAAGCCAGATTGGCTTCTACCTTGGCTTTGAGCTTGTCGGTGTCCAGCAAATCCACCATGCGGATGGCGCGGCGGGCCACTTTGTCTTCATAAGCCGGGCCGATGCCGCGGCCGGTGGTGCCGATTTTTCCGGCGCCGCGCGAAGCTTCACGCGCTTGGTCGAGCGCCACATGGTAGGGCAGAATCACGGTGCAGGTGGGCGCGATTTTCAGACGGCCTTCCACGTTTTTCACGCCGGCGGCATTCAATTCATCAATCTCGCCCAATAAGGCTTCGGGGCTCACCACCACGCCCGAGCCGATAAAGCAATCGAGTGTTTCATGCAGAATGCCGCTTGGAATCAGGCGCAAAATGGTTTTTTTGCCGCCCACCACCAGCGTGTGGCCGGCATTGTGGCCGCCCTGAAAGCGCACCACACCGGCGGCTTCTTCTGCCAGCCAGTCTACAATTTTACCTTTGCCTTCATCGCCCCATTGAGCGCCGATTACCACTACGTTTTTAGCCATGTTTGGATACCTTTGAAATTTAAACTCACAAAATAAATGATATGTTTTTGGAAATTATGCGTTTTTAACCACTGCCCATTTGCCTTCTTGCGCCACCAGACGGTGGCTGCAATCGCGACTGGCGTTGGATTCGATGCCGTAGTCCACCACCACGCATTGGCCTTCGGCACGCAGCTGCTCGATGAATTCGCGTGCCTGCACGGCATCTTGCTGCGCCACCGCAATGGCCGGAGGGCGGGTGCTTTGCGGCAGGCGGCCGGTGAAAGTGCGCAGATCGAAGCTGAAGCCGGTGGCCGGACGGGCGCGGCCGAAATATTCGCCCAAGCCGTCGTAACGGCCGCCGCGCGCTACTGCATCGTGACAATCGCTGCCATAGGCGGCATATAAAAGGCCGGTGTGGTAATTGTCTACCCGCACTTCCGATAAATCGATGTGGATTTGCTGCGCACCGAATGCATCGCACACGGCCTGCAAATCATCCAGCGCTGCGCCCACGGCAAATAAATCCGGCAGCTGCGCACGCGCTTCCTGCAACACTTCGCGACCGCCGTAAAGCGTGGGCAAGAGCGCGAAAGCTTTGGCCCACATGCCGTCTAAATGCCAGACGGCCACTTGGCTGCGCACGGCTTCGGCGTCTTTATCCTGCATCAGTGCGAGCAATTGCGCCGATTGCTTGCCGCTCAATTCGGCTGCGGCGGCCAAGGCGCGGAACACGCCGATGTGGCCCAGCGAGAGCATCACTTCGCCGATGTCGCCCAGCTTGAGGCTTTTGAGCATCAAGTCGATTAATTCGATATCCGCCGCCACGCCGGCATAGCCGTAAAGCTCGGCGCCCACCTGCAAGGGCTCGCGCGTGCTTAAAAAGCCGTCGGGGCGCGCATGCAACACGGAGCCGGCATAGCACAAACGGTTGATGCCGTTGTTGGCAGAGAGCAGGTGCGCATCAATACGCGCCACTTGCGGCGTGATGTCGGCGCGGATGCCGAGCTGGCGGCCGCTGAGCTGATCGACCAAGCGGATGGTTTTGAGCGATAAGCCCGCGTCGATGTGGGTGAGCAGGGAATTGCTGTATTCCATCAGCGGCGGATGCACCAATTCGTAGCCGTGCACGCGGAACAAAGCCAAAAGCCGCTCTTTCGCGCTTTCGAGCTGGCGCGCGGTGGAGGGCAGAATATCGGCAATGTGTTCGGGAAGCTGCCAAGACTGCATGAGATTCTTTCTCTGTGAACGTAACTAAAGGCGGAAAAATCCGCCCACGTTATTAAAACCAAACTTTACCATAAAAAACTTTTTGCGGCAGCCTGTTTGTGTGCATTTGCGCACAGCACCTTTTTCCCGCAAGGCCGTCTGAACAGCCTTTAAGGGCTGTTCACCATTCATCTGCGCGCAGAGCCTTTTCCCTGCAAGGCCGTCTGAAGCGCATATAGCGTTTGCCTGTGCTTGATATAAAAATATAATCTTTGCGCTTGGGGTGAAGTTGCTATAATTACGCTTATCGTTTACAGGCCGTCTGAAGCGGCCGCCCAGTGAAGGAAACATCATGTCATTACCCGTATTGTCGCCCGAACATATGCAGCAACTGCAAGCGTTTGAAACCCAAATCCTTGCCAACCAAACCAAAATCGAAGCCTGGTTCCGCACGCAGTGGAGCGAGCACAAGCCGCCGTTTTACGGCTCGGTGGATATCCGCAATGCGGGCTATAAAATGGCTTCGATCGACATGAATCTTTTCCCCGGCGGCTTTAATAACCTTAATCCGCAATTTATTCCGCTCGCGGCGCTGGCGGCGCAAGATGCACTGGATCGCGCTTGCGAAACCGCCAAATCGGTGCTGATTGTGCCCGAAAACCACACCCGCAATACGTTTTATCTGCAAAACGTGTTTGCATTAAGCCATATTTTGCGCAGCGCCGGCTTTGAAGTGCGCTTGGGCAGCCTCAACCCGGAAATCACCGAGCCCACCGAATTCACCACCGCCGGCGGCGACACTTTGTTGCTGGAGCCTTTGCTGCGCACACGCGGGCGCGTGCATCTGGCCGACGGCTTTTCGCCCTGCGTGGTGCTGCTCAATAATGATTTATCGGGCGGCGTGCCCGATATTTTGAAAGACTTGCAGCAAACCGTGGTGCCGCCCTTGCACGCAGGCTGGACCACGCGCCGCAAAACTGCCCATTTCGCCGCTTACAATCAAGTGGCGGCCGAATTTGCCAAGCTGATTAATATCGATGAATGGCAGATTAATCCTTATTTCGAGCAAATCAGCGGCCTGGATTTTCAGGAGCGCGAGGGTGAAGATGCGCTGGCCGATGCGGTGACGCGCATGTTAGCGAAAATTCAGGCCAAATATGATGAAAAAGGCATCACCGACAAACCGTTTGTGATCGTGAAAGCCGATGCCGGCACTTACGGCATGGGCGTGATGAGTGTGAAATCTGCCGATGAAGTGCGCAGCCTCAACCGCAAAAACCGCAACAAAATGGCCAAGGTGAAAGAGGGCCTGGAAGTGAGCGAAGTGATTGTGCAAGAGGGCATCTACACTTACGAAACGCTCAATGGCGCGGTGTCGGAGCCGGTGGTGTATATGGTGGATCGTTTTGTGGTGGGCGGTTTTTTCCGCGTGCACGAAGGGCGCGGGGTGGATGAAAACCTGAATGCTTCGGGCATGCTTTTTGTGCCTTTGCAGCAAATTATTCCCGTGGCCGGCGATGAAGAAGGCGGCGAGGAGCGCAGCAAGCGCATTTTCCAGCAATGGGACAGCTTGGGCGTGCCGCAAACCAGCGGGCATTGCGATTGCGAGGGCAATCGTTTGTATGTGTATGGCGTGATGGCGCGTCTCTCGTTGTTGGCCGCTTCGTTGGAGTTGGCGCAAACTGAGCCGCAGGCATAAGGGGCAGGCCGTCTGAAAACTGTGTTCAGACGGCCTGTTTTATTTTAAGGGGCGCGTAAAGAGCCCTTGATTGAAAATATTTTATTGAAGTTAAAGGAAGGAATATGTCGTTTTTCAAAAAATGGCTGGGCAACCCGACCGAGCTGAAAAGCCATGCCGAAATTGCCGCCATGCTGCATCAGGCCGTGCAGGATGCGGGAATGGATTGCGGCGTGCCCGAGCTGGGCGCCACGGCAAACGACACTTATCTGCCGCTGGCTTCCGGCCGGGTGGCGGTGGGCCATTTTTACCGGCTTTATGCCCAAGCGCCCGAGCAGCTCGATGCTTTGGTGGCGGAATTTGTGCGGCTGAACGCGGCCGCGCCGCCGCCCTTGCCTCTGCAAGCGGAGCAAGTGATGCCCATGGTGCGCAATGTGGCCTGGTTGCAGGATTTATACCAAACCCTGAGCGAAGCGGGTGAGGCAGAGAATTGGCGCAAACATGTGCTCGCCGTGCGCCTGGAAGGTGATTTGCTGCTCACTTTTGTGCAAGACAACGGCGACAAAATCCGCACCTTGGGCGAAGCGGATTTGCATGCATTGAATCTTGCCGATATGTCGGCTTTGTATGAATTGGCGCTGGACAACCTTTTGCGGCGCGCCGAGCAGAAAGTCGACATAAAAGGCGGCAACGGCCGCTATCGCGTGCGGCTGGACGGCGTGTTTGATGCGGCGCTGATTACCTTGGCCGATGCCTTGGCCGAGCAGATGCAGTTTCGCGGCCACCCTGTGTTTGCCTTGCCCTCGCGCAATGAATTGTTTGTGGGCGACAGCGCCGATGTAGAGGTGATGGCGCAATTGCAAGCGTTGGCCGCCAAGCGCTATGCCGCCGCTGCTTTTAACATCAGCCGCAAACTGTATGTGTTGGAAAACGATGGTTTGGCAGAGTGGGGCGTTTGAGTTGCTATAGTGGAATGAAAGAAAAACTTATACAGGCACATGTAGCAAGCCATATGCAGAAGCCGTTTAAACCGCGTGCGTGGCTGCGCCACACACCCTACAC
>RCMY010002271.1_pt1 | contig 17453 bp, 33 predicted proteins | sample 2041341 | NCBI WGS metagenome assembly RCMY01 (sample SAMN09708234, study PRJNA481090) | Marine sediment metagenome, whole genome shotgun sequencing project. | reverse complement strand
GTATTAAACTGAGATCGCCATTCATTACCAAATAAATCACTAAAAAAGACCGCAGGCCAATTGAAGCCAAGCTGGCTTACTGCATAAAATGTAACTCCCATGATTAGCACCCACGCAAGCCCGAGAAATCCTCTTAAAATTGTCAATGTGAACTCCATTAATTGTTATTGAATATATGAAGAATTGTTACATCTACAAGAAAATATAACCGTTCTGCTTAATCTCTCTCAGAGTCAACGCTTTCCATGAGCGCTTTGGAATAACGCTCACCCTTAACGGTTTCATCATTAATCAATTGATCTAACTGTTCGACGATTTCTGGTGAAAGTTTAATATCTCCAGCCTTTGCATTTTCCAGCATATGATCGATATTACTGGTTCCTGGAATCGGGATAATATCTTCCCCTTTGGCGAGCAACCAGGCAAGCGATAGTTGTGCCATGCTACAACCTACTTGTTCAGCAATCTCGGCAAAAGGTATGAGTAATTTAGCGTTTTCTGCAAAGTTGTGGGGCTCAAAACGTGGGCGAGCGATTGTTGCACGAAAGTTATCATCCCCTAATGTGGACGCATCTGTACTTTGGCCCGTTAGGAATTGTCGTCCCAAAGGAGAAAATGCAACAAAAGTCACACCTAACTCTCTGCATGCATCTAGAACCTTTCTTTCGGGTGTTCGTGACCATAAAGAATATTCAGACTGTAGCGCGGTGATAGGATACTCGTTATGAGCTCGACGTAAGCTATCTGAGCTCACTTCTGATAAACCAATACTCTGTAACTTACCTTCATCTAATAAACGAGCTAAAGCACCTACGCTTTCTTCTACGGGAATGTTTGGATCAATTCGATGTAGGTAGTAAAGATCGATTACATCGGTGTTTAAACGCTTTAAACTGTCTTCACAGGTTTTATATAGAACTTCTGGTCGTCCGTTAGTTTCTGTTTTACCTTCAGCATTTTTATAGATACCGCATTTACTTGCCAGAGTATATTCAGAGCGACGATGTGAGAGCGCTTTGCCGATCTGTTCTTCACTATGTCCCATGCCGTACATAGCAGCCGTATCAAAGAATGTATAACCTGCATCAAGTGCTTCATTTAGAAGTTTATGAGAATACTCTTCGGTAGGTCTAGGACCATAGCCCATAGAGATATTCATACAGCCCAGCCCTAGCGCTGAGATTGAGAACGATCCTAGTTTTCTTGTATACATGATGATGATTTCTATTACGTATTGAGTTGAATTGCCGTTATTGCTTATTAATAAACAAACTGAAGGTCACCCCCCTACTTTAAAGGGGTTTTCTATAAATTTCATGCAAAAAAAAGCCAGCTATTAAGCTGGCTCTTTTTGAATCTTTCAGATCTTACATTGCTTGAAGCTTAGCATTCAAACGGCTTTTAGATCTTGCAGCTGTATTCCTATGAAGAATGCCTTTGCTAACACTAGAGTCTATAGCAGGTACTGCTTCTTTATAAGCAGCTACTGCCTTATCTTTATCACCAGCTTCTATAGCGTATAATACGTTCTTAACGGTTGTGCGCATACCTGAACGAATGTGTTTATTGTGCTGACGTCTGTTTTCTGATTGACGTGCGCGTTTCTTAGCTGATGTTATATTTGGCAATGTACTTCTCCCACATGGGCATTTAAAATCAAGTGACGCATTATGCCGATTTTTATTTACAACTTCAACAGTCTTTCCGGCATATTTTAACTAAAAATGAAAATAAATTAACTAAGCTCTTAACTATCCTAAGCTAGCTGTTTTTCAGGCAGGTTTCGTTGCACACTTTCTGCCCCTCTTTCAGGGTTAATATCTAGACGTGCAAATAACTGTTGATCATGACTTTCTTCAGGGTTATCAGTTGTTAATAATCTCTCACCGTAGAACATTGAATTGGCTCCTGCGAAGAAACACCATGCTTGCATCTCGTCATTCATCTCAGTGCGACCTGCCGATAAGCGAACATATGCTCTTGGCATAATGATTCTAGCAACAGCAATTGTGCGGATGAATTCGAATGGATCGAGCTTATCAATACCATCTAATGGCGTACCTTTAACTTGTACTAAATCATTGATAGGTACAGATTCTGGATGTTGTGGAAGGTTAGCAAGTTCTTGTAAAAGTCTTGCACGATCTCGGCGTGTTTCACCCATACCTAAAATACCACCAGAACAAACATTGATACCAGCATTACGTACATGCTCCAATGTATCTAAACGATCTTGATAAGTACGTGTAGATATGACCGTACCGTAGAATTCAGGTGATGTATCGAGGTTATGGTTATAGTAATCTAAACCTACCTCTTTCAACTTTTGTGCTTGTTGCTCTTTCAGCATGCCAAGCGTTACACAGGTTTCCATTCCCATGTCCTTCACTGTTTTTATCATCTCCATTACATGATCAAGACTCTTGTCTGTTGGGTTACGCCAGGCAGCCCCCATACAAAAGCGCGTAGCACCATTATTTTTGGCTTCAGTGGCTGCATCAACCACTTCAGAAATAGGTAATAACCTTTCACGCTCTAAACCAGTGTCATTACGTGCACTTTGAGAACAGTATGAACAATCTTCAGGGCATGCACCCGTCTTTATACTCAAAAGAGTACTTATCTGAACTTCGTTAGGATTGAAGTTCTCTCTGTGGATTGAGTGTGATTTGAACATCAAATCATTAAACGGTAGGTCGAATAATGCTTCTATTTCTTCTATTTTCCAGTTGTTACGTGTTTCGACCATCTATTTATTCCCTGTATTATCCCTTGTATTCGACATCTTGCCAATCTTCACGGTTAATCTGCATTATCTCTTTAATAGACAGAGGAATCAAAACTAATGCACATAATCCCCACAATAATAAGGCATAACGAAAATCTTCAAAAAGCACTGTTGGCGCGAATGTTAATATCACTACTAAAAATCCGGCCAATGTATAAAAGTAGTAGGCACCTTTTTGAGTATAATAACCGACTCTAGGATTAGGATGGTGTCTGTACATAGCGTATACAAACATTGATGCGCCAAACCAAAAGATAAATAATGGGAATGGAATTGCTATGGATAAAATATTTCCATAATGAAATAACCGCGCGTTTTTCTTTGACTGTTTGGCTGTAACAGATTTAGTGTTGCCTAATGACATTATCTTATACTTGTTTGTTCAGAGGCGCCTAGTTTAGCTTTTAATAAAAGCCAGTCAATGACGAAAATCAAACGAAAAGAAGTTATTACTATGGCAAACACCACACCAAGCAAAGAATCGATTAGACGCATTTGCATCTTACATGGAGGGAGTTATTGCTTTTTACAGGTTGATACAGGTGCTGAACATGTAGAAGTATTAATGAACATTACAAATGACAGAGTGAAGAGTTGTCGTGAGGAGTTAGAAGCTTGGTGCGGTATGAAATTCAAGTTGATTAACGAAGAATCAACTGATGATGAAATGAAACGGATATCACTATTAGGTGAAAAAATATTACCTATAGAAATAGAATAAAAAAAGCCGAGACTAGCTCGGCTTCTTTTATATTTTTTATCTGAGAATTACTCAGCAACTTCAGGGCGATCAACAAACTCAATCAAAGCCATAGGAGCATTATCACCAGGGCGGTAGCCACACTTAATGATACGCGTGTATCCACCAGGTCGCTCTTTGTAACGTGGTCCTAATTCATTGAATAGGATTCCAACACATTCGTTATCACGTAATCTTGCGAACGCTGTGCGACGGTTATGTACAGAATCTTCTTTTGCACGTGTTACTAATGGTTCAGCCACACGACGTAACTCTTTAGCTTTAGCAACAGTTGTTTTGATTGCTCCGTGCTTAATTAAAGCAGTAGATAAGCTCTGCAAAGTTGCTTTACGGTGACTACTGTTACGGCTAAGTTGTCTGCCTATTTTATGATGACGCATTTTGTAAACCTTAAATTTTTGTTTCTAATCAGTTAGTAAATCGATTTTATCGAATTACCCAACTCTTACATCCTTAGTCTCAATAGAAGCTGGAGGCCAGTTCTCTAAACGAGCACCTAGCGTCAAACCATGAGAAGCAAGGATATCTTTGATTTCAGTTAAAGACTTCTTACCTAAATTAGGTGTTTTAAGAAGCTCTACTTCAGTCTTCTGCACAAGATCACCAATATAGTAAACTTGCTCTGCTTTTAAACAGTTAGCAGATCTTACAGTAAGCTCTAAATCATCAACAGGACGAAGAAGTACTGGATCAATTTCTGGCTCTGGCTCAACTTCTGGTTCAGGCTCAATAATGGTAAGATCAAAGAATACTGCTAATTGCTCATGCAATATTGTAGCTGCATCACTAATCGTCTCTTCTGCATCGATAGATCCATCAGACTGAAGCTCAATAATTAGCTTATCAAGATCAGTTCGGTTTTCAACACGAGCACTATCTACATCGTAAGATACACGTACTACAGGACTGAAAGATGCATCAAGAACCAATGTTCCCAAAGGAAGCTCAGGAGAATCGGGACCACGACGAACAGGAGCTGGCTGATAGCCTCTTCCTGTTTCGACTTTGATAGTCATCTCAAGCTCTCTATCAGTAGTTAGTGTCGCGATTACCGCATCAGGATCTACAATTTCAACATCGTGATCTAATTGAATATCACCAGCAGTAACTACACCAGGGCCCTTCTTTCTAAGGTCTAGTGAAACTTCTTCTTTAGTATTCAAACGGAACGCTAACTTCTTCATATTAAGAAGAATATCAACTACATCTTCCTTAACACCGTCAAGGGCAGTGTATTCGTGATCAACACCTGTGATTTTAACTTCTGTTACGGCACAGCCAGGAACAGACGACAAAAGAATTCTACGTAGGGCATTACCTAACGTATGACCAAACCCTCTTTCGAGTGGTTCTAGAACAATTTTAGACGTATGATTACCCAGATCTTTGACCTGAATATTACGTGGCTTCAATAAATCTGTTGTTTTCGACAAAATATAAACCTCAATAATTCTGAGACTAATTTAAGAAGTTTACTTAGAGTAAAGTTCCACGATTAGAGATTCGTTAATCTCAGCGGGCAATTCTTCACGTTCTGGGTTTGCCTTATAAGTACCTTCAAGTTTTTTAACATCTACTTCAAGCCACTCTGGAATTCCGATTTGATCAGCTACAGAGACAGAATCTTGGATTCTAATCTGCTTTTTAGACTTCTCTCTTACAGAAACAACATCACCAGCTTTAACTTGGTATGAAGGGATGTTTACAGCTTTACCGTTAACTAATATAGACTTGTGACTAACTAGTTGACGAGCTTCTGCACGAGTAGATCCATAACCCATTCTGTAGGTTACGTTATCTAATCTACTTTCTAAAAGCTGAAGAAGATTTTCACCAGTAGAACCTTTAAGGCGAACTGCTTCTTTAAAATAGTTTCTGAATTGCTTTTCTAGAACACCGTAAATACGACGAACTTTTTGCTTTTCACGCAACTGTATTCCGTAGTCTGATAAACGTGTACGTCTTTCACCATGAACGCCTGGAACTTTTTCTAAGTTACATTTGTTTTCTAGTGCTCGCCCACGTCCTTTTAAGTAAAGGTCTGTACCTTCACGACGCATTAACTTACATTTAGGTCCGATATATCTGGCCATTACTTTTCTCCGACTACACTCTACGCTTTTTAGGTGGACGACAACCATTATGAGGAATAGGTGTCACATCAATAATATTTGTGATTTTATAACCAATGTTATTAAGAGCACGAACAGCTGATTCACGTCCAGGACCAGGTCCTTTAACATGAACATCTAAGTTTTTCAAACCAAATTGCTTAGCATTTTCACCTGCAGTTTCAGCCGCAACCTGTGCCGCAAAAGGCGTGCTTTTACGAGACCCACGGAAACCAGAGCCACCAGCAGTTGCCCATGCCAATGCGTTCCCTTGGCGATCAGTTATAGTAATGATCGTATTATTGAAAGAGGCATGCACATGTGCAATTCCATCGCTAACCGACTTTTTAACTTTTTTACGTGATTTAGTGGCTGTTGCCATCTTTAATTACCCACAAAAATAAATATGTTATATAGATGAATCTATATAGTTTAATTACTTACGAATTGGTTTTCTTGGACCTTTTCGTGTTCTAGCGTTTGTTTTAGTGCGTTGTCCACGTAATGGTAAACCACGACGATGACGAACTCCTCTGAAACAACCTAGATCCATAAGACTTTTGATATTCATAGAAACTTCTCGACGTAAATCACCTTCTACAGTGAATTTGCCGACTTCCTTTCTAATACGTTCAACTTCGTCTTCAGAAAGCGCACTAATCTTAGTTGCTGGAGCTACTTTAGCTTCAACACATATATTAGCTGCACGTGTTCTACCTATACCGTATATAGAAGTTAATGCTATTACAGTATGCTTATTAACAGGGATATTAATACCCGCGATACGAGCCATCAAAACTCTCCTGACTGCTTGGAAAAGCGGGCAACAATACCCGAATTCACAGTGTTAATCAATAAAAAAAACATATTAACCCTGACGTTGTTTATGACGTGGATCAGTACATATAACACGCACAATTCCTTTACGTTTTACAGTACGACAATTACGGCACATTTTTTTAACAGATGCACGAACCTTCATGAGTTAAACCTCTAATTAAATCCTATACCAAGAAACATTTAACGTGTTTTCTTGGGCTTTTTCCCACCAGCTTTAAAGTTAGCTTTTTTCATCAAACCTTCATACTGGTGCGACATCATATGTGATTGAACTTGAGCAATGAAGTCCATAACAACAACCACAATAATTAATAGCGAAGTACCACCAAAATAAAATGGCACATTCCAACCTAAAATCAAAAACTCTGGGAGCAAACACACTAATGTAATGTAGATTGCTCCGACGGTAGTCAGACGAGTCATAACACCATCAATATATTTCGCCGTTTCTCTACCAGGTCTAATTCCTGGTATAAAAGCACCCGCCTTTTTCAAATTATCTGCTGTTTCTCTAGAATTAAAAACCAAAGCAGTATAGAAAAAGGTAAAGAATATAATAGCTAAAGCATAAAACAGAACGTAAAGCGGTTGTCCTGGTTGAACCATAGTAACAAAGTCTTTTAACCACTCCGCTCCATTTGCATCAGAAATCCAACGCCCTAAGCTTGATGGGAATAAAATAATACTTGAAGCAAATATAGGAGGGATAACACCAGCCATATTTAACTTTAAAGGTAGATGGCTTGATTGTCCCATCGCCATTTTCCTACCCTGCTGCCTATTTGCATAATTAACAGTTATTCGTCTTTGCCCTCTTTCAACAAAAACAATAAATGCTGTAACTAATACCGCAAGAGCTAATAATATAATAACAAATGCGGGGGATAATTCGCCATTACGAGCCAGCTCTAATGTTCCACCGATTGCTGTAGGTAATCCAGCGACAATACCTGCAAATATAATCAGTGATATACCATTACCAATACCACGCTCTGTAATTTGCTCACCTAACCACATCAAAAATAAGGTTCCAGTAACTAGTGATACAACAGTTGTAATAGTAAAACCTAAACCTGGATTTAATGCGATTGTTTGACCGCCACCTAAATCCTGACCACCTAGAGCCATAGAGATACCAATACTTTGGAAAAGCGCTAAACCAACAGTTCCGTATCTTGTATATTGAGTAATCTTTCTTTTACCGGACTCACCTTCATTTTTTAGTTGCTTTAATGTAGGTACAACATGCGTCATTAACTGCACAATAATCGATGCTGATATATACGGCATGATACCAAGTGCAAAAATACTTAAACGCTGCAACGCTCCGCCAGAAAACATATTGAAAACACCCAATATAGTTCCTGAGTTTTGATCAAAGAATGACTGTAAGGCAGCTGGATTTACTCCAGGAATTGGAATGAACGTTCCAATTCTATATACAATCAAAGCGAAAAAAACAAAGGCAAGCCTTTGTTTGATTTCTGCTATATTGCCAATACCCGAAAGCATTCCTGTAGCGTTATTTGTTGCCACTTTATAAACCCCTGTTAGTCTTCGACCTTTCCGCCTGCAGCTTCGATAGCTTTCAAAGCACCTTTACTAACTTTAATACCTTTTAAAGTAACAGACTTGCTAAGCTCACCTGACAACATAACTTTTACGTGTAGCGTGCTTTTATTAATGAGATTAGCTTTTTTTAGTATATCCAAGTCAATAACATCAGCTTCGAGCGATGCTAATTCATGCAAACGAATTTCAGCAGATACACGACCCACTCGAGACGTGAAGCCAACTTTTGGTAGACGTCTCTGAAGTGGCATCTGACCACCCTCAAAACCTACTTTATGGAATCCGCCTGAACGTGACTTTTGTCCTTTATGGCCACGAGCACAAGTCTTACCCCAGCCACAACCAATACCACGACCAACACGTTTACGGTTTGAAACACTACCTTCTGCAGGTTTAATTGTATTTAGTTTCATTTAAACTTCCTCTACATGTAGCATGTAAGAAATTTTATTAATCATTCCACGATTTTCAGGAGTATCAGAAACAATAACACTGTTATGCATTTTTCTAATCCCTAAACCTCGTGCACAAGATTTATGAGCTTTCAATCTACCGTTCATACTACGATACATAGTCAGCTTTATTTCTTTAGTCGCAGCCATTTTTAACCTCTGATCTCTTCTACTGTCTTGCCACGTTTTGCTGCAACCAATTCAGGAGAGTTCATATCTGCCAATCCTTTAATAGTTGCGCGAACAACATTGATAGGGTTTCTAGATCCCACACATTTTGCTAGAACGTTTTTAACACCAACAACTTCAAATACAGCTCGCATCGCACCACCGGCAATAATCCCAGTACCATCAGAAGCAGGCTTCATGAAAACATGAGCAGCACCGTGCCTAGCATTGACTTCGTATTGCAATGTATCATCCACTAAAGCCACATTTACAATATTTTTACGCGCTTTCTCCATAGCTTTTTGTATAGCTACCGGAACTTCACGAGCTTTGCCATAACCGAAACCAATTTTACCGTTCCCATCACCAACTACTGCTAATGCGGTGAAACCAAATACTCGTCCACCCTTTACAACTTTAGCAACACGGTTGACGTGTACTAATTTCTCTTGAAGGCCATCTGTTGCCTTTTCTGTATTGTCTGATCTAGCCATTGTCTTAACCTTTAGAACTGTAATCCTGCTTCACGCGCTGCTTCCGCTAACGCCTTAACACGACCATGATATTTAAAACCTGAACGATCAAACGCTACAGACTCTACACCTTTTTCTTTTGCACGCTCCGCAACTAGTTTTCCAATTGCAGCCGCAGCATCCGCATTACCTGTATAGTCAAGTTCATTGCGCATTGACTTTTCAACGGTTGATGCAGAAGCGATAACTTTGTTTTCATCACCTGAAATAATTTGCGCATAGATGTGACGAGAACTTCTATATATAGAGAGACGTGTAGCACCTAATTCACGCATTTTCATTCTAGAACGTTTGCCACGACGAATTCTGGCTTCTCTTTTATTCATCTTACAATTACCTTAGGTTTTCTTAGCTTCTTTACGAATAATTCTTTCATTTGCGTACTTAACACCCTTGCCCTTATATGGCTCTGGTGGACGGTATGATCTAATTTCAGCCGCAGTCTGGCCGATAACTTGCTTATCAATACCACGCAATATAATTTCAGTCTGACTTGGCGTTTCTACTGTCACCCCTTCAGGAATTTCATGAACAACTGGATGTGAAAACCCAAGTGATAAGTTCAACTTATTTCCTTGCGCTTGAGCTCGATAACCAACACCAACCAATTCAAGCTTCTTTTCGAAACCTTCGCTTACACCTGTAACCATATTGAAAGTTATTGCTCTCATGGTCCCAGCCATTGCCCAATGCTTTTTGATACTCTCATTTTTAGGCTTGACTAAAAGCTTACTGTCTTCCTGAACGATTTGAACATCTTTATTGAGCGTGTAATCAAAAGAGCCTTTGCTACCCTTGATATTTATATTCTGACCGTTAATTATTGCTTCAACACCTGAAGGCAATTCAATCGGCATACTTGCTATTCTAGACATAATTTACTACCGCTTACTCAACTATACAAAGAACTTCGCCGCCATGACCAACAGCTTTAGCTGCACGACCACTCATAACACCTTTTGAGGTAGAAACGATTGCAACACCTAATCCAGACATAACATTTGGTATATCTTCTTTACCTTTAAAAATTCTAAGACCTGGACGACTAATTCTTTTTAATGTATTTATTACAGGCTCGCCCTGAAAATACTTTAAAGAAACAGTAGTTACTGGCTTCCCTTCAACTTCAATTGTTACGTAACCTGCGATGTAACCTTCATCTTTCAATACATCTAAGATAGCTGATTTTTTATTAGAAGCTGAAAACTGAACATCTGCCTTATTTGCTCGTTGTCCATTTCTAATACGCGTTAACATATCCGCTATAGGATCACTCATACTCATGATAGGTACTCCTTACCAACTAGCTTTAGTCAAACCAGGAAGATCACCTTCCATAGCAGACTCTCTTAATTTATTTCTACAAAGACCAAATTTGCTATAAACACCATGTGGTCTACCAGTAATTACACAACGATTACGCTGCCTAACCTTTGAACTATTTCTTGGAAGTCTTTGAAGCGAATCAGTTGCAGCCATCACCTCTTCAAAACTACTCATAGGTGAACGGATAATCTCTTTCAAATCAGCTCTTTTCTTAGCATATTTAGCAACTAACTTAGTACGTTTTGCTTCACGCGCTATCATTGATTTCTTAGCCATTGTTTAAAATATCCTGTATTTACTTTTTCTTAAATGGGAAGTTAAAAGCTTCTAATAATGCTTTGCCTTCCTCATCGGTTTTAGCTGTAGTCGTAATTGCAATATCCAAACCACGCAGCTTATCTATTTTGTCATAATCTATTTCAGGGAAAATGATTTGCTCATTAAAACCCATACTATAATTGCCACGACCATCAAAAGACTTAGGATTCATACCACGGAAATCTCTTACACGAGGGATAGAAATATTAATTAAACGATCCAGAAATTCATACATATGGTGACGGCGTAAATTTACTTTACAACCGATAGGCCAATTATCACGAATCTTAAATCCAGCAATAGATTTTCTAGAAACAGTTACTACTGGTTTTTGACCACTAATTTTAGTCATATCAGAAACAGCATGTTCTACTATTTTCTTATCGCCAACAGCATCACCTAAACCCATATTTAACGAGATCATAGTGATCTTAGGGACTTCCATAACATTTTTATAAGAAAACTTTTCAGTAAGTTCTTTTACAACAGTTTCCTGATAAAAATCCTGCAATCTAGACATCTTAATACCTTTTAAATTCTATTCGTCAATTAAAAATTGATAATTAACTGACAACTTCACCATTTGATTTGAAACAACGTACTTTCTTTCCATCTTCAAGTATTTTAAAACCTACACGATCAGCTTTATCAGTCGCGGGATTCACCAACATCACGTTAGACGCATCAACTGGCATTTCCTTTTCAATAATTCCACCAGGTATTCCAGCTTGTGGATTTCCTTTTTGATGTTTCTTCGCCAGGTTTAGACCCTGCACAAGTAATTTTCCATTATCAAGAATTTGAGTTACGCTACCACGTCTACCCTTATCTTTGCCTGATACTATTACTATTTGGTCATTTTTTACTATCTTATTCATGAGGTAACCTTTATAAAACTTCAGGAGCCAAAGAGATGATTTTCATGAAGTTTTTATCACGAAGTTCACGTGTTACAGGCCCAAAGATTCTAGTACCAATTGGCTCAAGCTTTGCATTTAACAACACAGCAGAGTTATTATCGAAACGAATAGTTGAACCATCCTTTCTTCTAACACCCTTAGCAGTTCTAACAACTACAGCAGTGTAAACATCGCCTTTTTTAACTTTGCCACGAGGAATAGCTTCTTTAATACTTACTTTAATTATATCGCCGATACCCGCATATCTGCGGTGTGAACCACCGAGTACTTTTATACAGTGTACTTTTCTAGCACCACTATTATCTGCGACATCTAAATTTGTTTGCATTTGAATCATTGTAATATACCGATATATTCTTGCTTAAGAAGCAGTTTTTTGTAGTACTTTTATCAAAGTCCAAGACTTTGTCTTAGACATAGGACGACATTCTTTTATCTCTACCGTGTCACCAATATTGCACTCATTATTTGCATCATGCGCATGGTATTTAGTTGATCTACGTATGAACTTACCGTAGAGAGGGTGCTTAACTTTTCTTTCCCCCATCACGACAATACTTTTGTCCATTTTATTGCTAACGACTTTACCAGTTACGCTATGCTCAACTTTAGCTGTTTCCGACATACTACTCACCTGCACCTGTTGACTGCATCTCATTCATAATTGTTTTAATTCTAGCAATTTTGCGACGAACTTTTTTCATCTCAGATGGACGATTAAGCTGACCGCTTGCTCTTTGCATTCTTAAAACAAACTGCTCTTTGAGACTTTCTAAAAGCTCTGTAGAAAGCTCTTCTGTATTTTTCTTTCGAATTTCATTCGCTTTCATCACATCACCGTCCTAGTGACAAACACTGTCTTGATAGGTAATTTTGCAGCAGCTAAAGCAAATGCTTCTCTTGCCAACTCTTCAGTTACACCTTCCATTTCATAGAGAACTCTTCCAGGTTGAATTAAACAAACCCAATACTCTACATTACCCTTACCTTTACCCATTCGAACTTCTAATGGCTTACTAGTAATAGGCTTATCTGGAAATACACGAATCCAAATTTTACCACCACGTTTAATATGGCGAGTCATAGCACGTCGAGCAGCTTCTATTTGTCTAGCCGTTAAACGACCTCGACCCACTGCTTTTAGACCATACTCTCCAAAGCTTACTTTACTTCCAACAGTTGCAAGGCCACGATTCCTACCTTTAAACTGTTTACGAAATTTTGTTCTTTTAGGCTGTAACATCTCAGACCTCTATCTCTTCTTCTTGCCAGCAGGGGCAGAAGAATTTGATTGTTTTTGCTCTAGATCGAATACATCGCCTTTATAGATCCAGACCTTAATACCAATAACACCATAAGTTGTATGTGCTTTAGCAGTTGAATAATCGATATCAGCACGCATAGTATGTAAAGGCACTCGACCTTCTCTATACCACTCTGTTCGAGCAATATCTGCGCCATTCAAACGACCACCACAACTAATCTTTATACCCAGAGCACCAAGACGCATTGCATTACCAACTGATCTCTTCATGGCGCGGCGGAACATAATACGTCTTTCCAGTTGATTAGCAATACTTTCTGCAACTAATTTTGCATCTAATTCTGGTTTACGAATTTCTTCGATATTAACTTTTACGTTATTAGGGTGAAGACCCATCATTTTCGCTGTATCAGTCCTAAGACGCTCAATATCTTCGCCCTTCTTACCAATAACAACACCAGGCCTTGCAGTATGAATAGTAACGAAGGCCGATTTAGCTGGGCGCTCAATTTGAATTCTACTTACAGAAGCATGCTTTAATCTTTTTTCAATAGAAGCTCTTACTTCCAGATCCTTATGCAAGAACTCTGCATATTCTCTGCCTTCTGCATACCACTTCGAACGCCAATCTGCAGCGATACCAAGACGAAACCCAATTGGATGTATTTTCTGTCCCATTACTTAACCTCACCATCACCAACAAACAATGTAATATGACTTGTTCGCTTCAGTATTCTATTAGCACGACCTTTAGCACGAGGACGTATGCGTTTCATTGTAGGCGCCTGATCTACCATTACTTGAGTAATAGTTAAATCGTCAATATCCGCCCCTTCATTATGCTCTGCGTTAGCAATAGCAGAATCAAGAATCTTCTTCACCATTGCAGCCGCTTTCTTTTGACTGAATGATAGAACCTCGAGGGCATTTTCCACAGGCATTCCGCGTACTTGATCTGCTACTAATCTTGCCTTTTGAGGAGAGATTCGTGCGAACTTTAATTTTGCTTTAACTTCCATTATAAAATCCTAACGCCTATTATCTTGACGACTTATCAGCAACATGACCACGGAACATTCTTGTGGGCGAAAACTCACCTAATTTATGCCCAACCATATGCTCATTAACCAATACTGGCACATGTTGACGACCATTATGAATAGCAATAGTCAACCCCACCATGTCCGGAACTATCATTGAGCGCCTAGACCATGTCTTAATCGGCTTACGGTCTCTAGCATCTACAGCTTTCAAAACTTTTGCCATCAAATGATGATCAATAAACGGGCCTTTTTTTAATGAACGTGGCACTTCAATTACCTCTTGTTTCTACGACGTACGATAAGATTATCTGTACGTTTATTTTTACGTGTTTTAAAGCCTTTTGTTGGCGTACCCCATGGAGACACGGGATGTCTACCACCAGAGGTCTTTCCTTCACCACCACCATGCGGATGATCTACCGGATTCATAACTACACCACGAACCGTAGGACGAACACCACGATGACGACTAGCGCCAGCTTTACCAAGCTTAACCAGACTATGCTCTGAATTACTTACTTCACCAATAGTTGCACGACAAACTGACAAAACTTTTCTCATTTCACCAGAACGCAATCTTAAAGTTGAATACCTTCCTTCACGCGCAACCAACTGAGCAGATGTACCAGCACTACGAGCAATTTGAGCTCCTTTACCAGGCTTTAACTCAATACAATGAAGCACTGTACCGACAGGAATATCTTGTATTTGCAGAGTATTTCCAGCAGAAATACTAGACTCGGATCCAGACATTACTAACCCACCAGCTCTTAACCCCTTAGGTGCGATAATATATTTTCTTTCACCATCAGCATACTTAAGGAGAGCAATATTGGCAGTTCTATTTGGATCATATTCAATAGTTTCTACTTCAGCAGAAATACCATCTTTATTACGCTTAAAATCAATGATTCGGTAATGCTGCTTATGACCACCACCTATATGACGAGTAGTGATACGACCATTATTATTACGACCACCTGACTTGCTTTTTTTCTCAAGAAGAGACTTACAAGGACTCCCCTTATGCAATTCGTTATTTATAACTCTAACCTGATGGCGACGCCCAGGAGAAGTTGGTTTCATTTTTAAAATAGCCATGCCTTAACCCTCAGCTTCAACATTAAGAGTAGAACCTTCTGCCAATCTGACATAGGCTTTTTTCCAATCTTTTCTAGAACCTTTTCTTTTACCGAAGTTTTTGCTCTTCCCTTTAACGTTAACAGAACGAACATCAGAAACCTTAACCTCAAAAAGAGTTTCTACAGCAGTCTTTATTTCACCTTTAGTTGCAGTAGTAGCAACTTTAAATACATGTGTATTAGACTCATTTCCAGAAACAGCTTTTTCTGTTACATGAGGTCCGTAAAGAACCTGGTACAATCTTTCTTCTACTTTGCTAATCATGACAACCACTCCTGAACTTTTGATACAGCCGAAGAAGTCATAACAACATTATCATGAGAAACCAGACTTACTGGATTAAGCCTAGCAAGTTCAACATATTCACAATTAGGAATATTACGAGAAGAAAGATTTACATTATCCTCTTTATCAACACCAACCAACAGTGAATCAGCACCAACCTTCCAACCAGCTAAAGCATTAACCATATTTTTGGTCTTAGGCTCTTCTATTGAAAAGTCGTCTACAATAATCAATGACTCAGAGCGAACCAATTCAGAAAAAATAGAACGCATAGCAGCTCTATACATTTTCTTATTTAACTTCTTAGAATAATCTCTAGGCCTTGCAGCGAAAGTTACACCGCCTGAACGCCAAATAGGCCCCCTAGAAGTACCAGCACGCGCGCGACCAGTACCTTTTTGTCTCCAAGGCTTTGCTCCACCCCCACTAACATCAGAACGAGTTTTCTGTGCTTTTGTACCAGCACGTCCAGTACTCATATAGGCAACAACAGCCTGATGAACCAAGGTTTCATTATATTCACTTGCAAAAACAGCATCATCCAACTCTACTGCCTTGCCTTCTATACTTTTTAATTTCATAAGAATTAAACCTTAACAGCTGATTTCACAAGCACATTACCACCACGAGAACCTGGAACTGCACCTTTAACCAACATCAAATTACTTTCCAAATCAATACTTACGACAGTAAGGTTTTGAGTTGTTTGCTTAACCGCACCCATATGACCTGACATTTTCTTGCCTTTAAAGACACGACCTGGCGTCTGGTTTTGACCGATAGAACCCGGGGTTCTATGGTTTATAGAGTTACCGTGAGTAGCATCCTTACCCGCAAAGTTATATCTCTTCAAAACACCAGCAAAGCCTTTACCGATTGTGGTACCAGTAACATCTACTTTCTGACCTGCTTCAAACAATTCTAAAGTCAACTCTGAACCAATCTCATAACCCTCTACAGAATCAACACGTGACTCACGAGTTAGTAACCCAGACTCCATCGACGCCTTAGCAAAATGCCCAGAACCAGGCTTATTTACCTTTGAAGCTTTCTTAACACCTGCCGTTAATTGAACAGCGTTATAACCATCAGTCTCAACTGTCTTCAGTTGAGAGATTCGGTTTGGCGTCATTTGCAAAACCGTTACTGGTGTTGCACTACCATCTTCATTGTATATCCGGGTCATTCCTACTTTAGAACCCAGTAGACTGATTGCCATTTGGCCACCTCATTAAAACTTAAAACTGATATATGTATCTAAACAACATCAGAAGATATTTTTTGGAAAAAATCGGCCCGAAACTATAAGTATCGAGCCGAAGAAAGGCGCGCATTATGCCAGATAAATCTGAGATAGGGAACTCTAAAAACTATCTTTTAATTATATTTTTTAAACTATAAAAAAAAGCAGTAACAGTACTTATAAAAATCCCTTAATGCACTATAAAAGTTTGATCTGTACATCCACACCAGTTGCAAGATCTAGCTTCATCAGAGCATCAACCGTACGATCAGTTGGCTCAACTATATCCATTAGACGCTTATGCGTTCTAATTTCATACTGATCTCTAGCATCCTTATTTACATGCGGAGATACAAGAATTGTAAATCTTTCTTTTCTTGTTGGTAGCGGAATAGGACCCTTTACTCGAGCACCAGTACGCTTTGCAGTTTCTACTATCTCTCCAGCAGAACGATCAATTAACTTATGATCAAACGACTTAAGACGGATTCTGATTTTTTGACCTGACATATTTATATACTCAATTAAATATTATTCGATAATTTTAGCTACAACACCGGCACCAACAGTACGGCCACCTTCGCGGATTGCGAAACGCAGACCTTCGTCCATTGCTATCGGGTTGATTAGGGTTACTGTCATCTTGACATTATCACCCGGCATAACCATTTCTGTTCCATCAGGAAG
>RCMY010004402.1_pt1 | contig 17463 bp, 16 predicted proteins | sample 2041341 | NCBI WGS metagenome assembly RCMY01 (sample SAMN09708234, study PRJNA481090) | Marine sediment metagenome, whole genome shotgun sequencing project. | reverse complement strand
ACACCATTGTCGCTGGGTATCGAAACCCTCGGCGGCGTGTTCACCCGCATGATCGACCGCAACACCACGATCCCGACGAAAAAGTCGCAAGTCTATTCGACCGCTGATGACAATCAGGGCGCGGTGACGATCCGTGTCTTCCAGGGCGAACGTGAAATGGCGGCGGACAACAAGATGCTCGGCCAGTTCGATCTGGTTGGTATCCCGCCTGCACCGCGCGGCGTGCCGCAAATCGATGTGACTTTTGACATCGACGCCAACGGCATCGTCAACGTGTCCGCCAAGGACAAGGGCACCGGCAAAGAGCAGCAGATCAAGATCCAGGCTTCTGGCGGTCTGAGCGATAGCGATATCGACCAGATGGTTCAGGATGCTGAGAAATTTGCGGAAGAAGACAAGCAGCGGCGTGCCGAGGCGGAAGCCAAGAATAACGCGGAGAGTCTTGTCCACACCACAGAGAAGCAGCTCGAAGAGCATGGCGACAAGATTGACGCTGACTTGAAGGGCCAGATTGAAGCTGCGGTCAAGGAAACCAAGGAAGCCATCGAAGGTGGCGATCCGGAAGCGATGAAGACGAAGTCCGAAGCGCTGGCACAGGTTTCCATGCAAATGGGTCAGAAGATCTATGAAGCCGAACAGGCAGCTGGCGGTGATGCCGGTGATGCAGCTGCAGCAGATGCGGCTGCCAAAGCGGCTGACGATGATGTTGTCGATGCCGAGTTCTCCGAAGTGGATGACTCGGAAGACGGCGACAAGAAAGATGATGCCAAGGCGGCTGAATAATGATGAGACCGTCGCTCCCGCTTTGGCGGGAGCCGCTGGCGATTAGTGCCAGCGGCCTCGGCTTTTGCCGGGGCGACGATCTTCTCGCTTATTGGGAAGCATGAATATGGCATCCGAAGTTGACTATTACGAACGGCTGAGCGTCTCTCGCGAGTGCGATGGCGCGACGCTGAAATCGTCCTATCGCAAACTGGCGATGCAGTGGCACCCGGACAAGAATCCCGGTGATGCCGAGGCAGAAGCGAAGTTCAAGTCGATCAGCGAAGCCTATGATGTGCTGAAGGATCCGCAGAAACGGGCGGCCTATGATCGCTATGGCCATTCGGCATTCACCAACGGCGGCGGCAATAATGCCGGCGGCGGCGGTTTTGGGGGCGCTGCTTTCAATGATATTGGCGATATATTCGAAACAATCTTCGGCGGCGGTGGCGGCGGCTTCGGCGGCCAGCAGCAACAACGCGGTCCGGCGCGCGGCGCTGACCTTCGCTATGATATGGAAATCACGCTCGAAGACGCGTTCCACGGCAAGCATACCGAAATAGAAATTGATGTCTCGGTGAGCTGTGACGAGTGTGAAGGTTCCGGCGCTGAGCCAGGCACCGGTGTCCAGCGGTGTGGCACCTGTCAGGGGCATGGTAAAGTGCGGGCTCAGCAAGGGTTTTTCGTGGTCGAGCGCACCTGCACCAGTTGTCAGGGCCGCGGCGAGGTAATCGAAAGCCCGTGTCACGTCTGTTATGGCGAGGGCAAGGTCGACAAGCCGCAGGCGCTGGAAGTCGATATCCCTGCGGGTGTCGATACCGGTACGCGCATCCGTCTGACCGGAAAGGGTGAAGCTGGCGCGCGTGGCGCCCCGTCTGGCGACCTTTATATTTTCATCCACCTGATACGGCACAATATTTTTGAACGCGAAGGGACAACTTTGTTCACCCGCGCACCGATCAGTTTTACATTGGCGGCGCTGGGCGGTGAAATCACCATTCCCGGTCTCGATGGCGAAAAACATGCAATCCGGATTCCTGCCGGCATCCAGAGCGGTAAGCAAATTCATCAGCGCGGAGCCGGCATGCCGGTCCTGCGCGGTCGCGGCAATGGCGATATGGTGATCCAGATCGAGGTCGAGACCCCGACCAAGTTGTCCAAGCAACAGCGGCAGATTCTTCGCGATTTTCAGGAAACTGAAACCGGTGACGAGACACCCAATTCAACGGGTTTCTTCGGGAAGCTGAAAGATGCCTGGGAAGATCTGACAGAATGATCGGGCACCGTCAGCGTCGTTGCTGGCGGTGTTTCAAAATCAAACAGTCAATCGGACAATGTTGTTAGGGTGTCGGCTCCAGCGAAGCGCAATCGTCCAGAAATCAACCGTGCTGATGTTCGCTTTGAGCAAAAACCCGTCGCATCTGTTGAATTACGCTTCCGGCATTTTCGAACCCGACGCGGGTTAGCGACAGATTGTCATGTGCGATATCCAAATGATCTTCTGCCATCTGGTCATAAGCGCAAATAATATCGTCAGCAGAAAGCGCGCTTAAATATCGCAGAATTTTACTGTGGCTGACGTCCAGTTTCGTCGAGATCCCTTGCGCATTTATCGGGAGATCGTTTACCTCATGACTGTATAGTACCAATATTATGTCCCAGAATTTATTGGCAAAATAGTGTTCATTGAATAATTTGGAGCGATTTTTTCGTACGCAAATCACATCATCAATATCTATTTTCATATTTTTGCAATTATTTGGAAAAATACGCTCAATTTCAGACAACATAATGTTTACAGTCTCTACTATTTTTGGGTGGGTATTTTTTTACTAGGCGGAGGTGACTGTCGACATCGGTATGACAACGGTTGTCATTAGTCACGTCACGCTGCCACGTGGCAAATCTGGATGAGCCCAATAATTGTCCGTTTAACTGGCCGGTTCGTCCTTCTCGAATATGGCATTTTTATCCTATCCCTTATTTCCATTTCGACTATGGTTTCTGAGTCGTGATATTAACTGCAAGGGTCCAAAGGCCGCCGCAACTGCCATCCCTGAAGTATGCCCCGGCGGGAAAGGGTGGCGCGAGCGCAGTGTTTAAATGGAATCCAGTGAAGGAAGGTAATTCAGTTTACTCTGAACTGAACGGCTTGGCTGATGAGTTGATGTCCAAAGGCGTCGTCGCAATTTCCTATCATCTGACACCGCCATTTTATTCTCAGGTATCAAAATGTTCATCGGTTTTCCACTTCGGATATTCGAAAGAAAAAGTGGCGACTTATCTGGATCCGGAAATCTTGGAATCGGACCCCATTCCCGACCATGTAATGTCGGTGGGTCATGTAATGACCTGGCAACAGATAATTACCGGGATCAAGCTGACAGAAAATCATCGAAAATTCATCAAACTCTGGAAAGAACAGGGACTGAGCGACGGCGTCGCAGTGCCGTTATTTGGTCCGAAGAGCAGAAATTCCTATTTTTCGATGAATTTTGACAAAAGCATTGATGCCGATGATCAACAGATGATTTTGCCATTGGTGAGCATCGCTCAGTCCAGCCATAGAAGGATTTGTGCGATCATAAATCAGTCTGAAGTGGTTGCGCCGCTGCTGTCCGAACGGGAAGGTGAGGTTTTATATTGGATTTCTCGCGGCAAATCGAATGGAGATATGGCAACCATATTGGCCATTTCCGAAGCGACAGTAGACACATATATCCGGCGTCTGTTCAAAAAGCTCGATGTTCATGACCGGATTTCTGCGGTGATCGTCGGGCTAAGCAGTTCTCTTATCAAACTGCGCTGATTAGCGCGTATCGAGGACCCGCGGAACGCTCGGCTCCGTCTCCTCCGTATCAACGCTGTGATCCTCTTGAGCCGTTTTGCAATGGCTTGATGGTGGGGGATAATAAGCGGGTCAGGAAGGGACCAGCCAACCCGACCCGCTAGATCGATGCTCAGAAATATTGGTCTTGGTCGCATCGCATTGGACAGTGTGGGGACGGTGCCAATGCGAGTGTGATTATTTCCGATAAATCATCAATCAAAACTAGTAACGGCCAAAGCCACGACCGATTAATCAGGGGCTTCGCAATTTTGTTTAAGCCGGCTGGCAAGAGCAGGAGAATGCAGATTATCAGCCATCGGATTTGGATCGGTAACCGCTTCAGTTCGTTAGTCAAAACGTTTGCGCCCAGCGCGTGGATTGCCGGGGGAGGCAATATATCTGCGTTGCCATTGCGTATATTTAAAATGGATTACGGAAGTTGCTGTGCATTTTTGTCGTGATGGTTTGTCCACCAAATAAGCGATCCTGGACAATAAACTAATGTCCTACAGCTCCCTATTCGTGATAGGGTTTAAAAATGTTTGGATTACGGACCCATCGCTATTTTCCTTACCTTGCCAGTGGGTTGAGCGAAAATTTCGGGTTTGAGGGGAAAGAATGGGTTAAATATCTTAACCCTGTAAACTATGTAAAGTTCGTCAGACTATCTGCTCGCAAAATGAACGGTGATGGCGTGATTTTTGCGGCAGTTGGTGTTCTTCCATTGGGTCGGAGAGTCCCCTGATGTTGCCATCTTTGCTCATTCTCGACGATTTTATCGCCGACCCGGTGGCGGCGCGCAACGCGGCGCTGGCACTCAACTATGACCCCGACAATAAACATGGTAATTATCCGGGCCATATCTCTACCAAATCGCTCGACATTCAGAGGCTGGATGAGCGCATCTCGGGCATAATCAACGCCCCGGTCAAGGCTGCACCCAGTACCAGCCATCTGCATTGCCGGGTGACGCTGAAAGGCGACAAGGGCCGCAGCGGCGTTCACATCGATCCGGCTTTCTATTCCGGCATACTCTATCTGTCGCTTCCCGAACATTGCAAAGGCGGGACTGACTTCTTCCGCCACAAACGGACCGGGTTGGAGCGGATTCCGACGGATATGCCGGCGATCATGAAAGCCGGCTATTCCGACATAAACGCTTTGATCGAGGATGTGGTCAACAAGGACACCAATCATCCTGCAAAATGGGCAAAGGTGATGACCGTGCCGATGCGCTTCAACCGGCTGATCCTGTTCAGTCCGTGGATGTTTCACAACAGCGGCCCGGCGTTCGGCAAGACGCCGCAAGACGGCCGGTTGGTAAATCTGATGTTTTTTGCCAAAGATACATGATCGGATAAAAGCAATTTCACCCCAAGGAGAATTTTTCATGCGCCGCTACCTCAAAACATCTTTCAGTCTCGCTTTGCTGGCGACGACATCAATTGCTCTGTCTGCTGGTACCCAGAGCATTGCCCAGGAAACAGATCGCTTTGCTGCGGTGGAGATAAAGGCGGAGCCCTTGGCTGATGGTATCGCGGTGCTGTTTGGGGCAGGGGGCAATATCGGTGTTTCCTATGGGCCGGATGGGACCGTGCTGATCGACGACCAGTTCGCCCCGCTCACGCCCAAGATAGAGGCCGCCATCGCTGCTCTGGGCGCGGAACCGGTCAAATCTGATCAACACCCACTGGCACGGCGATCACAGCGGCGGGAATGAAAATTTCGGCAAGGCCGGCGCGCTGATCATGGCGCATGACCATGTCCGCGAACGAATGCTCGGCATCCAGAAATCGGGACGCGGCAATGATCCGGCTTCGCCCGCCGAGGCATTGCCCACCATTACTTATCACGATGGCCTGAAGCTTCACCTCAACGGCGACGAGGTGCAGGTCAAACATATGAAACATGGCCACACCGACGGCGACAGCATCATCTTCTGGAAAAAGGCCAACGTGCTTCACATGGGTGATCTGTTTTTCAACAAAATGAGTCTGCCATTCATCGATCTCAATAGTGGCGGCAATGTTCGCGGTGTGCTGGCAGCGGCCGAACAGGCGCTGAAGATGGTCGATGACGAAACGAGAATCATTCCGGGCCACGGACCAATGGCGACCAGAACAGACCTGATCGCCTATCGCGACATGTTGAAGTCCGTTATCGGCGCGGTGGAAAAGGCACAGGGTGAAGGCAAGTCACTGGAACAGGTCCAGATTATGGAACTGGCGGCGCAATGGGATGTCAATCCGGATGCGTTCATCAAGGGTGATGCTTTTGTCGAAGCGGTTTACAAAAGCCTGCAAAAACCGGCTCATGCGGAAGAACATGCCCATTAGCTAAAGAGTCGCGTTGTCGATTTCTTCGCGCAGGGAGGCGATCAGGGGCGCGACCTTGGTCAACCGCGGTTCCTCTTCATTGACGATCTGGTGGAAGATGGTTTTCTTGAACCCCAGGATGATATCGCCACCGGGTCTCTTGGCATCGGGCAGAGTGGAGAGGATGATGTCGATCATCCGGTCAGCACCATGGAGGCGGCCCCACAGATAGTCATTCTCGCGGTAGCTGCGGCTGAAAAAGGCACCGAAATTGTTGAATTCAATGCCTTTCAACGTCGCCGCTACACCGCCTTTGCGGATGGTCTTGGCATCTTCGGGAGAAATCCGGTCGACCTTGATCGGATCAAATTCGTCGAGCCCTTCGCCCTGGAGCAGAGGCAATGTGGCGATATCGTAATAAGGAAAGCCGAGAAAGGCGAGCAGCATCGAACGCTTTTCCGCTTTCGGTATCACCGTCAGCGCTGCCGCGAGCTTGGCATCAACGATAGCGTCGGCGGCCGTCAGGTCGCGGGCCAGGGCCAGCGCATCCAGCATCGCCTTGGGCCGTTCTTGAGCATGTTCGGCTAGCGCGACAAATTCATCGCCAAGATAGTCGATCGTTTCACGTTCGATATAGAGCGAGAGGCAATCATAGATGACATCGTGCATGACCTCCATGACTGCATAATCGGCCGGATCGGCGCGGTCGAGATCCTCGGCAAGCTGCCGGGCGAGGAAGCGCAGCCGCCGGATCCGGTAGCCGAGGTCATGCTGGCGGAAAAACTCTGCGGCCAGCTTGGTCGGTCCGCCGGTTCGTTCGCCGACATTGTCAAGGCCAAGGCGGCGTATCTCGGCCCACAGCGCGCTGCGCAGACCGGGATGATTATGCCCGTTGGGATCGGACTTTGCCCGCCGCACCGTATGCGCAATATCCTCGATCACCGTCGCCAGTTTGAGATGGCCATAAGCGCTGTACGAAAATCCCGCGAGCTTGGCCGCCTTGTCCCGTGACTTGCGGCGCCACGCGGCGACCCGTGCTGGCGTCGGTCGGTCGAGGAAAAACGTGCGTCCGAACAGGGTCTCGACATGATGCTCGACCTCGCCGCGCAAATTTTCGGTGATCAGCCGCATCTGGCTGATCCGGTTGGACCGGATCGCAATCGCGTTGAGATTGTCCCGGATCGGCTGTTCGCGGGGAATATTGGAGATGGCGCCGAAAATCGTCGAAAAGAAGCCGGGCAGCGACTCGTTCTCGGCTTCCTGTGCGGCTTGCAGCCGTTGCATTGCTTTATCGCTTTTTGCCACATCAAGATCGGGGCGAGGGTCGATGTAGACAAACCGCCTGTCAACTTCCCGTTTGGCTGGCCGGTTTTTCAGTGCCTCGATCGCCTGTGCAAAGGGAGCGTTGGCGAGCACCGAACCGTCGATCAGCACGGTATCTTCGGCCGTACCTGCGCGAAACTGGCTGGGTAATATACGCTTCAGGAAGGCCGAACGACCTGCCCAGATATAATGTTGATCGGACAAGAGTTCATCCAGCTCTCGCACTGTAAACGGCGGAAAAGCCCCTGGGAAGCTGGCGGTGGCGCGTGCGGCAAATATCAGTTCTGCGGGATCGGCAATCGCGTCATCCCGTTTGCCCCTGGTCGAAAAACCGATGGTAATCCGATGCTCCATCTCCATTGCTTCGGGCGGGCTGTGCAATTGCAGCTTTTCGGGATGGCCGACAAAATCGGTCACCGTGACAAACAGGTCAAGCGGCTGGCCCGGAGGCAGCAATCGCGGGCCGCGTTCGGTTTCTTTGACCGCCGCAAGTGCATCCCAGATCAGTCCACTGAAGACCTTGCCGCCAAAGGGCGGGGCAAACCAGCGGGCGCGGACAAAGCGCGAGAGTTTCATCTTGACCTCTTCGCGAGCTTCCTTCGACACGGTCTGTTCGACCGCACCACCTTTGCGGCCGAGCGCCATCCAAGCAATCGGTTCTGCCCAGAATTTGGAAAAACGCGACAGTGGCCGCGCATCGGGGTCGAGCAATCTATCGACATCGGCGGTATCGAGCCACAAGTCGGTCAGCGGATCGAGCGACTGGCCTGACAATATCGCCTGCGACAAGAATATCCCGTTGATTCCACCGGCGCTGGCGCCGGATATAATGTCCGGCAGCACTCTCAGCCGCGTGCCGGTTTCCCGCTCCAGCCATTCCAATATATCATAATAGATTCCGCGGCTGCATTGGTCGATCCGCACGCCATCGTGAAAATCCCGACTCGCTTGCGCCAGTTTCCAGATCTCTTTGGTAATGCCGTGCATATAGATGGCCAAGCTAACGCCGCCGTAGCAGATCAAGGCCAGTCTGAGTTCTTTCTGCCGCATGGCTTTTTAACTACAGGATGGCGGTGAGGGTGCAAGCGCGAATGATAGGTTGGAGTTGGTTGTAGAGAAAATTCGATGCGCCTTTCGTCTCTCTATTCCTGAAACAGGCGTTCCTACACCGGCCCTGTCTTGCTAACTGGCTCATGTCTCGGGGCGCCTGATCAAGCCAAAATCGTATTCTCGATTAGGCTTGTGACCCTGGCTTAATTTTTCCCGCAAAATCACTGGTGTTCTTTATTTGTTCTGATAGATAAGCCCGATGGCCAAACCGAAGAAAAAATATGTCTGTCAGAATTGCGGCTCGATCGCGCATCGCTGGGAAGGGCAGTGTGGCGATTGCGGCGAGTGGAACACTTTGGTCGAGGAAGCCGGCGAGACGGTATTTGCATCCAAGCATAATTTGCAGACCGGAGGACGCGAGGTACGGCTGGTCGGGCTGGATAGCGAGATCGCGCTGCCCGAGCGCCGGAAGACCGGCATTGTAGAATTTGACCGCGCCGTCGGCGGCGGTCTGGTGGCCGGGTCGGCGACCCTCATGGGTGGCGATCCCGGAATCGGTAAATCGACGCTTTTGTTGCAGGTCTCGGCCCGTCTGGCCGAGGCAGGACTGTCCGTAGCCTATATTTCGGGCGAGGAAGCGGCTGATCAGGTGCGATTGCGGGCAAGGCGACTGGGACTTGGCAAGGCCCCGGTTCAACTGGCTTCGGCAACCTCGGTGCGCGATATTCTGACGACCCTGGGTCGTGATGCACCGGATTTTGTCGTGATCGATTCGATCCAGACCATGCACAGCGATCTGATCGAAGGCGCGCCGGGGACGGTCAGCCAGGTGCGTGCCTCGGCTCAGGAGATTATTAAATTTGCCAAGGAGCATGGCACGATGGTCATGCTCGTCGGCCATGTCACCAAGGATGGCAATATCGCCGGTCCACGCGTGCTGGAGCATATGGTCGACACGGTGATGAGTTTTGAGGGCGAGCGCAGCCACCAATATAGAATTTTGCGAGCGATCAAGAATCGCTTTGGCGGGACCGATGAAATCGGTGTGTTTGCGATGGAAGAGGCGGGACTTACGGAAGTCACCAATCCCTCCGCGTTATTCCTGACCGACCGCAGCGAAGAAGTCACCGGAGCGACGGTATTCCCGGCGATGGAAGGCACCCGGCCGGTGCTGGTTGAAATCCAGGCGCTAACCGTCAGGCTGGCGAGTGGCGCCACTCCCCGTCGATCCGTGGTCGGATGGGATAGTTCGCGGCTGGCAATGATATTGGCCGTGCTGGAAGCGCGATGCGGGCTCAGCTTCTCCGGCGCGGAAGTCTATCTCAATGTCGCAGGCGGTTATCGGCTGACCGATCCCGCTGCCGATCTGGCCGTAGCAGCCGCTCTGATTTCGGCCCATGCTGAACGGCCGATGCCGAGCGATGCCGTTATCTTCGGTGAAATTGCACTGTCAGGCGAAATCCGGCCGGTCTCGCGTACGCCACTTCGCCTGAAAGAAGCATCCAAACTCGGCTTTGACCGAGCGCTGATACCGGCTTCCGGCGAAAAAAGCAGCGATGGTATGAAGAAGCTGCAATTTGCCAAACTCGCCAATCTCGTTGACCATATGCTTGGTCGTGACTAGCTAGGCCTCATGACGGGTTTAGATATTTTTGTGCTCATTTTAATGGGCGGTGCTGCGGTCCTGGGCTTCCTCAGAGGCTTCGTGCAGGAAGCGCTTGCTTTGGGCGCCTGGATATTGGTCGTTATCGGCGTTCGAACGCTGCATACGCCGATTAGTGATCGCCTGATCGAACCGGTTGGGAGCGAGAGTGGCGCATCGGTTCTCGCTTTTGCGTCGATAGCCATCGTGACCTATGCGCTGGGCCGTTGGATTGCCAGATCCATTGGAGCGAGATCGCGCAAATCCATGCTCGGTCCGATCGATAGGGTGCTTGGATTCGGCTTTGGTATGGTCAAGGGACTGATCGGCGCGACCTTGCTCTATCTGATGGTGGTTCTGGTCTATGACAGCCTCTATGGTGCGGAAACGGCAAGACCGGAATGGCTTGCGGAATCACGCACCTATCCGCTGCTCAATGCCAGCGGAAATGCGATGGTCGATTTCGTCAAAGATCCGGGGATATCGGAGGACGAGGCTACGGAGACGGGCGAATGAGCGAGGCTTTGTACACGCGTGACATTTTGCGTCTCGCGGTCTCGATTCCGCATCAGCAGCGGCTTGAAAGCCCGGACGGAAGCGCCGAGCAGCGATCCCGTACCTGCGGAAGCGTAGTAATAGCCGATGTGATTGTCTCAGATGATGAAACGCTCGAGCAATTGGGTTTGACGATAAATGCCTGTGCGCTGGGTCAGGCATCGGCAGCCATATTGGGCGCTGAAGCGATAGGCCGGACGGTGAACGATCTAGTCGAGGCTCGCTCCGGACTGGTTGATTTCTTTGCCGGGAAATCGGATTCTCCGGGAAAATGGCAAAATATGGATAAGCTGATCGTTGCCAAAGACCATCAGGGCCGCCATGGCGCCATTCTGCTGCCTTATGATGCGCTGATCGCGGCCTTTACAGATGCCGCCAAACGGAAGGCCGCCTGATCATGGAAACAGAAACCCATATGGCCGACTTGCTGCTGGGTGGCTTCGTCATGCTTGGCGCCGCGCTGGTCATGGTGCTGGTTTTTCGGCGCTTTGGCATCGGTGCGGTTCTCGGCTATCTGATCGCCGGAGTATTGATCGGCCCGCAGGGTTTCCAGTTGATCAGCAACGCGGGAACAATCCTCGAATTTTCCGAAATCGGGATCATCCTGCTGCTCTTCATTGTCGGACTGGAACTCGCCCCTGCGCGGCTTATGCGCTTGCGTCAGGCGATTTTCGGGCTGGGCATGAGTCAGGTTGTTTTGTGCGGCATCGCGCTGTTCTTGCTGATCATGGCGACAACCAATTTCACCCTAGCGGCATCGATCGCTATCGGCCTGCCGCTGGCGCTATCCTCGACCGCCCAGGTCTTGCCGATGCTGCAATCCTCGGGCAGACTCAACACCCCGACTGGTGAAAAAGCCTTCTCGATCCTGCTGTTTCAGGATTTGTCGATCATCCCGCTGCTGACGATAATTGCAGCGCTGTCGCGAGCGCCACAGGACGAAGGCGGGCCATCGGGATGGCTGACCGCCATATATGCCATTCTCGCAATTGGCGGTCTCATCGCCATCGGCAGATATCTGCTGCAGCCTTTACTGAAAGTGATTGGCAGAATCGCCGAGCGCGAGCTGTTCATCGTGGCCGGTCTTGTGGCCGTTTTCGGTGGTGCAGCGCTAATGGAATTTATCGGGCTTTCTCCCGCTTTGGGCGCTTTCATTGCCGGGGTCATGCTCGCCAACTCACCCTATCGTCACGAACTTGAAGCAGACATCGATCCGTTTCGGTCGTTATTGCTTGGCTTTTTCTTCCTTGCTGTCGGTATGATGCTCGATCTCAATGTGGTGGTCGAAAATCCCGGCTTCGTAATCGGTGCGGCTGTCGCGTTGGTGACGGTCAAGATCGCGATCATTTTTGGACTCGGCAAATTGTTCGGTATGGATACCAACCCGGCGCTGGCGATGGGCATGCTGCTCAGTCAAGGCGGAGAATTCGGCTTTGTACTGTTTTCCGAGGCTGAAAAAGCGCTTTTGATCGAACCCGAGGCGAGCAGCCTTTTCGGAGCGATCATAACAATTTCAATGGCAACCACCCCCTTTCTGATGCTGCTCGCACGGCGGTTCGGCAATGCGCCGAGCAAATCGTCAGCGAACCTCGAAGACCCGGGTAACGCCGACCGGGCATCGGTTATCGTTGTCGGGCAGGGGCGTTTTGGACAGACCGTATCGCAAGTGCTGATGGCGGCAAAAATCCCGCTAACGCTGATCGATATCAAGCCTGATCAGATTGATGTTCACCAGCAATTCGGAGCAAAGGTCTTCTACGGTGATGGTACCCGCGTCGATCTGCTGCGCCGTGCCGGAGCGCATGAAGCAGATGCCATTGTCTTCTGCATGGACGATCCGGACTTCGGCCCCGAACAAGTGCGGCCGATCATTCAATCCTTTCCGGAAACCAAGATGTTTGTCAGGGTTTACGACCGCCGTCAGCTGATCGCGCTCAAGGGGCTGGGTATTATCGGGATGAAACGGGAGATGTTTGAATCAGCGATCCATCTTGCGCGACAGACGATGTTCGCGATCGATCTGGACAGCAGCCTGATCGAAGAGATCGACGAAGAATTCCGTCAGCGCGATTGCGACCGGCTGGAAGCGCAAATGAAGTCCGGCGGTGACATGCTCGCAGGCGCGGAGCTCAGGTTCGAAAATAATCCGGTCAAGAAATTCTGATCGGCGATTTGCCGGGGTTGGCTAGTCCGTTTCATCCAGAAAAGCCGCGACATCTTCCAGATCCACGTCCTGCGCCAGAAATGACTTGCCGATGCCGTTGGCGAGCAGGAAGGGCAGGGTGCCGCCGCTCATTTTCTTGTCGTGCATCATATGGTCGACCAGTCGTTGGCCCGATGCCTGAACCGATGCAGTTGAGAGGTTGTAAGGCAGGCCCACAGACTTCAGATGCGCGGCGACGCGCTCCGCATCCGCGGCATCGCAATGGCCGCGCCGGACCGAATATGCGAACGCCAGCGCCATGCCGGCTGCGACCGCTTCACCGTGGACCAGCTTGTTGGAAAAGCCGGTTTCCGCCTCTAATGCGTGACCGAAAGTATGACCGAGATTGAGGAGCGCGCGGCGACCGCTGAGCTCTTTCTCGTCTTCCGCGACGATCAGGGCTTTGGCTCGGACGCTGTGGGTGATCGCTTCGCTAAGAGTCTCCGGATCGCGGCGCAGCAGTTTGCTGCTATTGGTTTCGCACCAGGCGAAGAAATTGGCATCGTTAATCAATCCATATTTGACGACTTCGGCGTAACCGGCGCGCAATTCTCGGTCCGGCAAGCTGTTCAGCACCAGCGGATCGATCAGCACGAACCGGGGTTGATAAAAATGTCCAATCAGATTCTTGCCCGCAGCGCTGTTGATCGCCGTCTTGCCACCGACGCTGCTATCGACCTGCGCAAGCAGGCTGGTGGGTATCTGGACAAATCGGCACCCACGCTTGACGATTGACGCGGCAAAGCCGGTAAGATCTCCGATGACACCGCCACCGAGCGCCACCAGCGTATCGGACCGCTCGACGCCTTCGGACAGAAGCCAGTCGGTTACCAGTTCCAGCTGACGCCAACTTTTGCTCGCTTCTCCTGCAGGGAGGCTTCTGACGATAAGTTCAATTCCGCTCCCGTCAAAGGCCTGTTGCAGCTTCGGTAATATTTGTGGGCCGACATTCTCATCGGTCAGAATGAATAGCCGACGGTTATTGGCGAATCTCTCGAGTTGTGTAGCTGCCAGTTCCAGAGCACCGGGCTGAACCAATATCGGGTAGCTATGATCGTTTAATTCAACAGTGATTTGGGTCAACGCTGCAATGCCTCAATGATCTTGTCTACGGTTGTTTCATGGGGCGAATCATTGCCCATGACATGAATATGTGCGGTGGCATAAACAGGATTTCTCTTCGCCGCCAGATCGGCCAGGATCTTCGCCGGATCACCGGATTTGAGCAACGGCCTGGTGTTGCGCCGGGAAACACGTTTTACCAAAGTTTCGATATCTGCGTCCAGCCAGATCGCAATTGCCTTTTCGAGAATCAATGCGCGGGTTTCTTCGTTCATAAATGCGCCGCCGCCCGTGGCGATGACCTGACGCTTGCCTTCGATCAGGCGGGCTATGACGCGCCGTTCTCCATCGCGAAAATAATCTTCGTCGAAGCGGTCGAAAATTTCTTCGACTGTAAGGCCAGCCGCCCGTTCGATTTCCTCATCGGCGTCGACAAAGCCAAGGCCCAGCTGTTTTGCCAGGCGCCGACCCACTGTGGTTTTGCCTACACCCATCAATCCGACGAGTACAATTGACTGGTCCGCCACAGAATCGGGTCTTTCACCGGAATTTCCTGCTGAATTGTCGAAAGAGGCTTTAATGTTTTTGTCCATTGGGGCAAAGGCTATACAGCGGTTAGCTACGGGTGCAATTTCCAATGCTGATTATGCTAGTTTTTTTAACCGTTCGAAAGATTGAACCACATCAATGCCGCGTCAATTAGTATATTTAATTCTGTTTGTCGTGATCTTGATCGGTGCGGCTTTCTTTTTGGCTTCGATGGACCTCGAACAGCCGCTGCAGCCGGTTGAAAAACCGGTAATTGGTGATGATCTGCAATAAGATGCGAATGCGTATCAAGCATATTTCTTTCGCCGCTGTGAGCCTTGGTGCGCTTCTCGTGGCGCTTCCGGTGATGGGGCAGAACTCGCCAGAGTCTTTGCTTCCTCCAGGATTTGGCGATCCTGCTCCTACTCCTAGCCCCGCACCGGTGGTTGCACCGACGCCGGCTCCGGGGCCGGTTTCAGCTCGTCCCGCCTCTCCTCAACCAGGCGACTCGCCGGGCAGGACTGTCGAAGATCGGACTGTTGCGGAAATCGACTCAAATTTGCCGTCGCTTAAGCTGGATGAAAATGGGGAACTTGATCTGAATGCGCTGGACGATGCACTCCAGCCCCAATATCGCCTGTCCGCAGGAGAAAAGCGGTCGATGTTAGAAGTCGGCGTGTTGACGCCACAGACCAATGGCCTGCCGGTTGGTGCCTTTGGCAACGAAGGTGGTCAATATCTGACCAACTTGATCAGAAATTTAAATGGGCCGATCATTTCTCGCTGGGGTTCGATACTGCTCCGTCGCGCGTTGCTCAGCAAGGTTACTAGCCCCGAGAATGTTAATCCGGCGGATTGGACTGCCGAACGGGCTTGGCGGTTGTTGTTGATGGGCGAAGCCGATGCCGCTCGTTCGCTGGTTTTGAAAGTCGACGGTGATAATTTTACACCACGTCTTTATGAAGTAGCCATGCAAGCTCATTTGGCGACCGCAGATCCGGCCGGTATTTGTCCGCTTGTCGATGGTGGTGCGCGCGTTAGCGAGGCACCGACATGGGTGATGTTCCGACCCATTTGTGCCTCTCTTTCAGGCGAGCAAAGCCGGGCGAGCAGCTTGCTACGGCAAGCGCGACGCGATAAAGCGGCTACAGGAATAGACTATTTGCTAGCGGAAAAGACGATTGGCGCCGGTTTCGAAGGTCGCGGCGCGGTTTCAATTCTCTGGGATGATATCGAATTTTTCAATAACTGGCGGTTTGGTTTGGGCGCGGCTACCGGCGTTGAAGCACCGGATCGTCTCTATGCCCAAGCGGGCCGCCATGTGCAGGGTTGGCGTGCCCGGGCACCTATGCTTTCGATGGATTCGCGGATGAAAGCCGCAGATACCGCAGCCGCCATGGGCGTATTCTCCAGTCAGGCGATGGTTGATCTTTACTCGGCAGCATATGATGATCCCGAAGCCAGCGCTGACCGGAAGGCTTTGGCGTCGACGTTACGCCAAGCCTATACCAACGATAATGCGAAAACCCGCATTGCAGCGATGCGTGATTTATGGGGGCGGTCCAAAGGTGCGCTGACGCGATATTCGGCAAAGATATTGACCGCTCGCGCAGCAGCAAAAATTCGCCCCTCGGCTGAGCTTGGCGAAGAAAGCGCAGATCTTATCGCTTCAATGCTTACTGCCGGGCTTGATCGCAGTGCCGTCAGATGGACGAATATTGTCGATGAGGGAAGTGACGGTTGGGCTCTGTTGGCCGTGGCTTCGCCGAGCAGGAATATTCCGGTCTCATATGACGCGCTGGGTGATTTTAGCAGCAATGACGTCAGCGAAGAGCAGCTTCGCAGTAAATTTTTACTGGCAGCGATTGCTGGCTTGGGACGAGCCGATCAAGAGACGGTTGACGATTTTGCCAGTGATCTGGAGGTTGATTTCAACCGCTCCACCAGATGGACCAGAGCAATCCAGTCGGCTGCTCGTCGTGGCCAGCAAGGTACCGTGGCGTTACTTGTTGCAGTCGGTATGCAAGGCCGGGACTGGCGCGCAATGTCTCCGCTGCACCTCTTTCACATCATGCAAAGTCTGAAACGCGTCGGGCTGGAGCCTGAAGCGCGCATGATTGCTGCAGAAGCCTTGTCACGGACATAAGCTTTGCATCGCAGGCAGTGAGGGCTATTCTTGAGCGCTATGAGTGATGATGCCAATCTGATCGAACGCTTCCTTGAAATGCTCGTCGCTGAGACTGGCGCCTCTCGGCACACGTTATCGGCTTATCGGACGGATCTTGAACAAGCGTCATCAATCATGGGCGGCAGCCTATCCTGTGCAGACCGGGAGATGATCAAAAAGCTACCTTCCCGTTGGCGTCATTTGCAGAATAGCACGGTTGCTCGCAAATCATCGAGCCTGAGGCGCTTTTTCGGATTTCTCGTTGAAGAAGGGTTCCGGAAGAATGATCCGTCCAATGCGCTACCCCGCCCGGGCATCGTCCGTTCGCTGCCAAAGACTCTATCCCATGACGAAATAGGAAATTTGTTCCGCTTAATTGCCGAGGGATTGGATTGCGAGCCAGTTAAACCTGCCACCATCCGGCTTTCGGCGATCATGGAACTGCTTTACGGCTCGGGTCTCCGGGCGAGCGAACTGGTAAGCTTGCAACGTTCGTCACTTTCCGGCGACAAACCGTTTCTGATCATCAAGGGAAAAGGAGGAAGGGAGCGACTGGTCCCTATTTCGCAACAGGCCCGTGTCGCCGTGCGTCGATGGATGGAACTTGTTGATCCCAAGGAAGTCTGGCTGTTTCCTTCACGAAAGAGCCACATAAGCCGGATCAGGCTATATCAGATCATCAAGGAACTTGCGGTCAAGGCCGGGATTAACCCTGCAAATATTAGCCCGCACGTCTTGCGTCATGCTTTTGCGACCCATCTCCTGGAAGGAGGGGCCGATCTAAGGGCTTTGCAAACCCTGTTGGGACATAGTGACATCAGCACCACGCAAATCTACACGCATATCGACAGCGCGCGTCTGGTTGAGCTGGTAAATAATCGCCATCCCTTGAGCCAACGCAATCTCGCGCGTTGACGTTTCGGCTGTCCGGTTCTAACTCTTTTTCATGACATCATATCTCGATTTTGAAAAACCAATTGCGGCCCTCGAATCCCGTATTCTCGAACTAAAAGATACGGCCGACGA
>RCMY010002334.1_pt1 | contig 17464 bp, 14 predicted proteins | sample 2041341 | NCBI WGS metagenome assembly RCMY01 (sample SAMN09708234, study PRJNA481090) | Marine sediment metagenome, whole genome shotgun sequencing project. | reverse complement strand
GAAGAATGGATCATCAATGAGTTTAAAAGTATTGGTTTAGATACTGCAAAAAGTGTCTTAGATTTAGATGTAAAAGATCTAGTTAAAAGAACCGATTTAGAAGAAGAAACCATCATTGAAGTTCAAAGAATTTTAAAAGAGGAATTCGAAGCCTAATTAATTTAGAATAATAATTTTAGTACAATATAGTATTTAGAGGTTCACATTTTATGACTGTATACAAACCACAACGATTTAATAAAGTTTTAAGGGAGTTTAATATTTCTTTAGACAGAGCTGTTGAGTTTCTTGCCAGTAAAGGAATAGATATTGACTCGCGCCCTACCACCAAGGTGCCTGAAGATATTTATATCATGCTGTCAAATGAATTTCAGACAGACAAAAGTAAAAAAGTGGCTTCTAAAGAGATTGGTGAGGAAAAACGTAAGGAAAAAGAAGAGATTCGATTAGCGTTAGAAAAAGAAGCTGAAAAGAAAAGATTGGAAGATGAGGCAAGACGCAAAGAAATTTTCAAAACCGAAACCGAAAAAATTAGTGGATTAAAGCAAGTTGGTAAAATTGATCTTGATGCAAAAAAGCCTGAACCTAAAAAACCAGAGCCTGAAGTTGTAAAAGAGGTTGCGAAAGAAACCAAAAAGGAGGTTGTTAAAGAAGAAGTTGAAGTAATAAAAGGTTCAAAAAAACTTCCCGGTCTTAAGCAAGTAGGTAAAATTGAGTTTGATGCTCCTAAAAAAGAGGAGAAAGCAGCTTCAGTAGAAAAACCGAAAAAAGAAACTGTTGCGAAAAAAGAGGTTAAAAAAGAACCTAAAATTGAAGAAAAACAGGAAGAAACCGAAATTCATAAAACAAAATACACCAAATTAACTGGTCCGGTAAAAACCGGAGAAACCATTGATTTGTCGCAGTTTAAAAAGCCAAAGAAAAAAGTGGCTGATAAACCGGGCGATAAAAAAGATAAGGGAGATGATGCTAATGCTGCAAGAAAAAAACGCAAGCGAATTCACAAACCTCGTACAGATTATAAACCTGGCGCAGACAGACCATCAAGACCTGGTGATCGAAATAAACCTGCAGCTAGAAGAAAATCTGTAATTAAAGAAGAACCGTCTGCAGAAGATGTTCAAAAACAAGTTAGAGAAACCTTAGAGAAACTTCAAGGAAAATCTAAAAAAGGAAAAGGTGCAAAATATCGTAGAGAGAAACGAGATATGCACCGTCAACAAACTGAAAAAGATCTAGAACAACAAGAAGCGGAAAGCAAATTAATCAAAGTTACAGAGTTTGTAACAGCGAACGAAGTTGCAACAATGATGGATGTTCCGGTAATTAAGATTATTTCAGCATGTATGTCACTTGGTTTAATGGTTACCATGAATCAACGATTAGATGCCGAAACCATTTCTATAGTTGCCGAAGAATTTGGTTACGAAGTTGAATTTGTAAGTTCTGAAGTAGAAGAAGTTGTTGAAGATGTAGCAGATAAACCGGAAGACTTAAAACCAAGAGCTCCAATTGTTACCGTTATGGGGCATGTTGATCATGGTAAAACTTCCTTGCTGGATTATATTCGTAAAACTAATGTAATCGCAGGTGAATCTGGTGGAATTACGCAACATATCGGTGCTTATTCAGTAGTTTTAGACGGCGGACAAACCATTACATTTTTAGATACTCCTGGTCACGAAGCTTTTACAGCGATGCGTGCCCGTGGTACTCAGGTAACTGATATTGCCGTTATTGTTATTTCGGCAGATGATTCTATCATGCCACAAACGAAAGAAGCGATAAGTCATGCACAAGCTGCAGGAGTTCCTATTGTTTTTGCAATCAATAAGATTGATAAACAAGCAGCAAATCCTGACAAAGTAAAAGAAGAACTTGCACAAATGAACTTGTTAGTAGAAGATTGGGGTGGTAAAATTCAATCTCATGATGTATCTGCAATGAAAGGTACAGGTGTAAAAGAATTGTTAGAAAAGATTTTATTGGAAGCTGAAATATTAGAGTTGAAAGCAAACCCTGATAAAAATGCTTCAGGTTCTGTAATCGAAGCACTTTTAGATAAAGGTAAAGGATATGTTTCTACCATTTTAGTAGAAAACGGAACTCTAAAAGTTGGTGATTATATTCTTGCAGGTAAACATACCGGTAAGGTAAAAGCGATGCACGACGAGCGAGGAAAAAATATTGATGAAGCAGGTCCTTCAACGCCAGTTTCGATACTTGGTTTAGATGGCGCGCCACAAGCGGGTGATAAATTCAAAGTATTTGATGATGAGCGTGAAGCCAAACAAATTGCAAACAAACGATCTCAATTAAGTCGTGAGCAATCTGTAAGAACACAACGTCATATTACCTTAGATGAAATCGGACGAAGAATTGCCTTAGGCGGATTTAAAGAATTGAACTTGATCTTGAAAGGTGATGTGGATGGTTCTGTAGAGGCCTTAACAGATTCACTTCAAAAATTATCAACGGAAGAAATTCAAGTAAATATTATTCATAAAGGTGTTGGTGCCATTACCGAATCGGATGTGTTATTAGCGTCAGCTTCTGATGCGATTATTATCGGATTTAATGTGCGACCTTCAGCTGGAGCGAGACAAGTAGCCGAAAAAGAAGAGGTTGATATCCGTAATTATTCGATCATTTATAATGTGATTAGTGAAGTAAAAGACGCGATGGAAGGTTTGCTTTCTCCTGAAATTGTAGAAGAAATTACTGGTAATGCTGAAGTTAGAGAAACCTATAAAATTTCAAAAGTTGGTACAATCGCAGGTTGTATGGTTCTTGACGGAAAAATATTTAGAAACTCTAAAATTCGATTGATACGCGATAATGTGGTGATCTTTACAGGAGAATTGACCTCATTAAAACGATTTAAAGATGACGCTAAAGAAGTTGCTAAAGGATACGATTGTGGTATTCAAATTAAAAACTACAATGAAGTAGAAGTTGGTGACATTATTGAATCATTCAAAGAAGTTTCTGTTAAAAAGAAATTAAAGTAATAGAAAGTATTTTGAAAAATCCCGCTACTGGCGGGATTTTTTTTGCGTAAAATTATCGGTGTATGATTTTTGCCATAATATATAAGCCAATAAATAACTATATTTCAACAATTTTTAAATGTCTTTATTTTATGGTTTGTACTTTCTTTGAAAAATATTCTAGAAATAGCTTTCGAGCTTTTTCATTTTTCATTTTTTTCGCAATTAGTTTGTTTTCTCAAAGTCTTTTTGCCCAAACAGTTGAAAAAGATTCCAAATTACAATTTACTGGTGATTTTCGCTTTCGGATAGAAGAAGATTGGAATTCGCGAAAATCCGATGGAAGTTATCGTGATAATCGTTCCCGTTTAAGATATAGACTTCGTTTTGGAATAAATTATCAATTAACTGATTGGGCATCCTTTGGCACGCGATTGCGCACCGGTTATATTGCAAAACAACAAGATCCGCACCTAACTTTAGGAGATGGTTTTGGTGAATTTAGTCAACTGCCTATTAATTTTGAAAAATTATTTTTTCAGTTTAATTATAAAGCAATTTCAGGCTGGTTGGGTAAAAACACTTTTCCTTTTGAAAAACAAAATGAACTATTTTGGAGTGATAATGTCTACCCAGAAGGTGTGTTTCTAAGTGCAAAATTTAGCTTAAATAGTGATTTTATAGAAAGCCTTTCTATTCGTGGAGGTCATTTTATTACAAGAAGTAATGGCAAATCTTTTGAAGAGGATAATTACTTTCAAGGATTACAATTGTTAACTACCCATTTTAAAAATAGACTCCATCTTTTCCCCTCTTTTTACTATTTTAATAATCTTCCAAATATTCCAGACGGACAAGGAACTTATGGTTTGGAATATGCAATTCTTCATTTTGGAGGAAATTACGTTTTATTTGAAAAACCTCACATCAATATTGGTCTTGACCTCTATAAAAATATAGCCGATTTACAAAAAAATGATTCTATTCCTCAAAATTTAAGAAATCAAAATAATGGAATTGTCGCGAACATCGGAATAGGAGAATTGAATAAAAGTAAAGATTGGACAATTCAGTTGTACTACACCAATTTAGAACGCTATGCGGTTATCGATTTCTTTGCTCAAAATGATTGGACTCGCTGGGATTATAGTAACCAAGATTCTCCTGATGGTAGATTAACAAACTTTAAAGGTGTAGAGGTCATGGGCGGTTATGTTATCAATAAATATATGAAATTGAAAGTGCGATATTTTATGGTGGATCAAATTATTTCTTACGGAGAATTCGGTGAAACCGGTAATAGAATTCGTTTGGACTTGGATGTAGGGTTTTAGAGCAAATTATTCCGTGATTTAATGCATAAAAAAACAGGGTCTAGACCCTGTTTTTTTATGATAAGCTTTTTTATTTTACTTCAAAAACGTTGTTCGTTTTATCAATATCTGCCATTAACAGAGAAGGATCAATGGTAACTGATTTTATAATTTTTTCTGTTTTTAGCGTGTAGGTTGGCGCTGCCCAGGGCCAATCTTTTACAACTTTTGCTGATGTTGGTTTGTGACCAAGCATCATTCTAAGCGGAATATTAAAATCTTCTTTGGTATCATCGATATACGTTACAGTAAGATCGATAGGCATAGGCATTTCACCAATTCTTTCGAGAACTATTTCTTTCCCGTTAACGGATTTAATTCCATAATCAATTGTTGTTATGGTCTCTGTCCAATAATTTAAATACCAATCCAATTGCAATTGCGATACTTTTTCTGCAGTTCGTTTGATATCGTTTGGTGTTGGATGCTTAAACTTAAAATCTTCAAAATATTTTTTAATGGTTTTATCCAAATTATCTTGTCCGATAATATAATCCAATTGCGTTAAAAAAAGTTGTCCTTTACTATAAGCTGAGTTGCTATAAGCAAAATTTGTATTATACCTATCCGACTGCATGGTTTGTGGTTCTTCTAAACCTGAACTTACCAAATAAAAATAACTTCTATATGCCCCAGAAAAAGGATTTGTTTTTTGTTGGTCTAACACTTTATTTGTTGCTAAATCGGAAATATAAGAGGTAAAACCTTCATCCATCCAAGAATGTTTGGTTTCATTTGATGCCAATAAAAATTGAAACCAGATATGTGCAAATTCATGAGCGGTTAAGCCAACCAAACTTCCGTAGCTTCTTCCACCTGTAATCAAAGTGCACATGGCATATTCCATACCGCCATCACCGCCTTGAATCACCGAGTATTGCTTGTAAGGGTATTGCCCAATATGTTTATTGTAATAACTTAGAATTTCGGCAGTTTTAGGTTGTAATTTTTTCCAGTTTTCTATTATTTCCGGATCGTTTTTATAGAAAAAATGTAGGGTTACATCATTTTCGCCAATGATTTTATCATGAATAAAATTCGGATCAGCAGCCCAAGCGAAATCATGAACATTTGGCGCTTTAAAATGCCATGTTAATTTATCACCTTTCGGTAAATTCATTTTTTTGGAAGTATCTTGATATCCATGCCCAACTTCTTGCGGATTTTGTATATATCCAGTACCACCGATGGTATAATTTTTATCGATATGAATGGTTATATCAAAATCGCCCCAAACACTGTGAAACTCTCTTGCGATATAGGCATTTGCATTCCATCCTTCAAAATCATATTCTGCCATTTTAGGATACCATTGTGTCATGGAAAGTGCTATTCCTTCAGAATTATTTCTGCCCGAACGTCTAATTTGAACTGGTAATTGACCTATAAATAGCATGTCGAATGTTGCTTTTGTGCCGGAAAGAATAGGTTCGTTTAAAGTAACTTTTAAGATGGTGCCAATAACTTCGTATGCCACAGGTTTGCCATTTTGAGTTAAGGAAAGGATTTTTTGGTTCCCAATTTCATCTGGACTTAATTTTGCAATTTTACTTTCGTAAATAGGATTTTCTTTGGTGCCTATATTCTTTACCATTCTACGGTCAGGATCGACAACATTTTGTAATCTCATGTCCATTTCACTACCTGGTTGAAAAGCGTTGAATTGCAAATGATAAAAAACCTGGTAAAGGTCATCAGGCGAATTATTGGTATATATTAATTTTTGTTTTCCTTTGAATTGATAATTGTTTACATCCATATCAATATCCATTGTATAGTCTACATGCTGTTGCCAATAACTTGTATTTTGCGACCACATTAGGCTATTTAAAAAGAGAAAAACTAAAAGTATATATTTATTCATCCTACGATTATTAAGTTTTTTTTAAATTGAAAAACTACAAAAGTGTTATTACTTTTGTAGTTTTTAGTTTCATTATAAGGCGAAAGTATTATTTACCATTCACCATTTTATCTGCCATAACTAAGGCATTATAGGCATTTAACACTCTTCCGGAAACGGATAAATCACCAAAAGGAACTTTTTCACCATTTCCTCCTGGAAGTTTTACTTCCAAATCAACCTTTGTGCCTGAGTTCATCAAAATATGTTTTACTTGACTTGCAGATAATTGCGGATAGTAAGAACGAACTAAAGCAGCAACACCTGCAACTTCGGGAGCTGCCATTGAGGTACCTTGAAGTGATTGATATTCGTCTTTAGGTACCGTAGAATAAATTTCTAATCCCGGTGCGAAAAGGTCTACATTTACTTTACCATAATTAGAAAAAGTGGCTATTAAATCTTCGTCATAATGACGTGTCATTGCACCAATGGTGATAACGTTATCGGCATATTCTTTAATTTTGTCTTCTGCATCATTCGGAAAATTATCACTTTTATCAATATTTTTATGATCATTTCCCGCAGCGTGAACTAATAAAACATCTTTACTTGCAGCGTATTTTATTGCATCATACACCCATTCAGGATTTGGTGAGTAACTTTTACCAAAACTCATATTGATTACTTTTGCACCATTATCAACTGCATATCGAAGTGCTAGGGCAACATCTTTATCATACTCATCCCCATCTGGAACAGTTCTTACCGCTAATAATTTTACATTTTTTGCAACACCATTCATTCCTTTACCATTGTCTCTTGTTGCCAAAATGATTCCCGAAACATGCGTTCCATGCATTTCGTCATCTTTAGAACCAATAACAAAAGCATTCCCGTAAGGAACATCTTTAATGTCATAAGGATTATCGCCTGTAATTCTACCACTAAAATCTAAGTTGTACATCGTATGAACCTGACTACCATAATAATCAATCCCACCTTGCAATTGGTCTATTGCTTCTTGAACAGTTCCTCCTGATGAAATCACACGTACCAATAATGGATTTTGATCTTCGGCAGGTAATGAATTTAAATCCTCAAGAGTATATACTTCTTTATTGAATTTCTTTTGAGCAAATTCATCAGAATCTTTAAGCATTTTTTCAATACTTGTGTAGTACTCGTAATTTTTTGTAGCTTCATCAATTCTTTTCTCAAAGTCTTTTTTTACTTTTTGATATAAAGTATAATCGGTTTTATCGGCATTCGCAATTTGATCTTCTGTTTTTCCTTCGAATTTTTCGTTCAATTTTTTATACAGTCTAGTAACCTCCAATTGTTCTGGTGTTGCTTGTCCTTCACCTCCTAAAAAGTTCCATCCATAAACATCGTCAACATAACCATTTTTATCATCATCTAAATTGTTATCTGCAATTTCATCAATATTCACCCATTTAGAGGCAACTAAATCTTCGTGATCAATATCGATTCCTGAATCAACTACACCAACAACTACAGTTGTTCCTTTTTTATCTGCAATAAATTCATATGCTTTTTGTAAACTCATACCCGGTATAGAGTCGGTTGTAATATCTGCTGATGGCCAATCTCTAATTTCTTCTTTGGTCATGGTGCCTTTTTTGGCAGGAATTGTTATTGCGACATCTGAACCTTGAGGAACTGCCATACTATGAATAGATTTGGTAGAACTGCAACTTGCTAGTACGATTGCCAAACCTAGGCCTAAAATTAATTTCTTAATCATCTTTTTTATTTATTAAAGTTATTGTATAAAATTTGGTTGTATATTATTCGAAGACTTCTTTAAAAGTATAGGATTTATCCATTCGAACTCCTTTTTCAGTATGTTTGAGGGTACAGAGTTCATTTTGGGCATCATGCTCTAAAAAAAGATAATAATTCTCATCTGTAGCTTTTTGTAAAAAGGAAGCTTTTTCATCCATAGTGAGCAATGGTCGGGTATCATAACCCATGACATAAGGTAACGGAATATGACCAACTGTAGGTAGTAAATCTGCCGCAAATACAACGGTTTTGCCTTTATATTTAATATGCGGAATCATTTGCTTTTCTGTATGACCATCGGCAAAGAATATATCAAAACCTAGATCTGAATTTTGCAAAAACTTATTTTCAGGAATGGAAATAAAATTTAATTGTCCGCTATTTTCTATCGGATGAATATTTTCTTTTAAAAAGGAAGCTTTTTCGCGAACATTTGGCTCAATTGCCCATTTCCAATGGTTTTTATTACTCCAAAATTTAGCATTTTTAAACGCAGGTTCGTATCCTGTTTTATCTTTATTCCATTGTATGCTTCCGCCACAATGATCAAAGTGTAAATGTGTCAAAAAAACATCGGTAATATCATCTCTATGGAAACCTAATTTTGCGAGAGAACTGTCTAAAGTAGCATCCCCGAAAGGGTAATAATAGCTAAAGAATTTTTCTGGTTGTTTGTCGCCGGTCCCGGTATCAATCAAAATTAATCGGTTTCCATCTTCAATAAGCATACAGCGCAAAGCCATGTCAATCAGGTTATTACTGTCTGCAGGATTTGTTTTTTGCCAAATAACTTTAGGAACTACTCCAAACATGGCACCACCATCTAGTTTGAAATTTCCAGTTTCAATAGGATAAATTTTCATAGTTTTTGATAAGTGATGCAAATATCCAAAAAAAACCAGAAACGATTGTTAAATAAATCAAAAAAAAACCTCATGATAACATATGTTACATAAGGTTTTAGAAGAGGCGTCAAGCGGATTCGAACCGCTGTGGGAGCTTTTGCAGAGCCCAGCCTAGCCACTCGGCCATGACGCCAAAAATTGAGTTTGCAAATTTAATAAATTAAATAGATTTCACAATGAAATATTAAACTTTGTTGTGTATTGATTTTATTTGACCTTTACATCATAAACTTATTATTAAAATGGAAAAGTTGCTTTTTTTAAAGCCAATTCTTAATTTTTATCTGGTAGGAATATTTATAACAATCTTAAGCAGGCTTTTGCTTATTTCGCTTTTTAATAATCACACTTATGCTTTACCGAAAAAATAAGTGTAAGAAAAGTTTTAAATTTTAAGGGTATTTGGTGAGAAGGCAAAAATTCATTTTCGATTTTTTTACAAGTTATCGAACTCGTTTCATTTCAATGGTAACCATTTCAACATTACCTCCGATTGGCGGATTAAGTTTTGAAACTTTTACTTTGGTTTCATCCGCTAAGGGTATTTCTAATAAAATTCGATCTAAAATACGATCGGCAACAGTTTCTAGCAATTTTGTTCGTATTGCCATTTCTTGCTTTACGATTTTATTTAGATGCACATAATCAACGGTATCAGCCAGGTGATCCGTTTTTGCCGATTTTTTTAAATTGGCTTTTACAGATAAATCTACACGATAATCTGAACCTATTTTTCCTTCTTCAATCAGGCAACCATGATAGGCATAAACGCGAATATTTTTTATTTTAATTGTTCCCAACGAGATTAATTTTGGCAAAGATAGAAATTTTCCAATTCTTGGAAGGTTTCGACATGCATTAGAAGCTGTTCTTCCTGAAATTTTGCAACATTGTGTTGAAACAGATACACAAGGTCGACCGCTAAATCGAATATTTTGTTCTTTAATTTACTAACGAACTAAAAATGAAACTCATTTTTAATAGTCTCCATCTTGTGGGTATTTTGACATAAATTGTTCTGCTTTTTCCACCATTTTTTTACTTCCACAAAAAAACGGAACTCTTTGATGTAATTCAGTTGGTTTTATATTTAAAAGTCTGGTATAACCATCGCTGGCTTTTCCCCCTGCTTGTTCTGCTAAAAAAGCCATCGGGTTGCATTCGTAAAGCAATCGTAATTTTCCTTTCGTAGCTTTTGAACTTGTGGGATAAATATAAATGCCACCCTTAATCATATTCCGATGAAAATCAGAAACCAAAGAACCAATATATCTTGAAGTGTAAGGTCTGTCTTCTTCTTCCTCTTGGCAGTATTTTAAATAGTCTTTTACACCTTGTGGAAAATGAATATAATTTCCTTCATTTATAGAGTAAATAGTTCCCGTTTCTGGAAAAGTCATGTTAGGATGTGATAAATAAAAGGTGCCAAGTGCCGGATTCAAGGTGAAGCCATTAACTCCAAATCCGGTAGAATAAACCAGCATGGTAGAGGTTCCGTAAACCACATATCCAGCGGCAACTTGTAAATTTCCGGGTTGTAAAAAATCCTCTATGGTAACCGGAGTACCTAACGGAGTAACTCTTCTATACACTGAAAAAATTGTTCCTACAGAAACATTTACATCAATATTTGAAGAGCCATCTAAAGGGTCGATCAAAACAATATATTTATTGTCATGCGATTTATTTTTGCCTTCAATAATCACAAAATTATCTTCTTCTTCGCTTGCAATTCCGCAAACTATTTGTCGGTTTACCAAAGTGCTCATAAAAATTTCATTGGCATAAACGTCCAATTTTTGTTGATCTTCACCTTGAATATTGGTTTCTCCAGATTGACCTAAAATATCTACTAAACCAGCTTTATTTACTTCGTGATTTACCACCTTTGAAGCCAGTTTTATGGAAGATAAAAGTCGTGATAATTCCCCTGATGAGTACTGAAAATCATTTTGATTGTCGATAATGTATTCGCCTAGAGTTATGTGCTTTTTCATTTATTTGAGTTTTGTTTAGCAAGTTAGTAAGTTTTTTCTTTTACGGGAAATCAATTTATAGTAATTTTCATGTTTAAATAAAATTAAACGGATTAGTAAGAAAATATTATCATGAGTTTACATATACGAAAAGGTATCCCAACCGATATGCCTTCAGTTTTGCAATTAATACAAGAACTAGCTGATTTTGAAAATGAATCAGATGCCGTTGAAATTTCAGTAAATGATTTACTTCGAGATGGATTTGGAGAAAAGCCTGCTTTTGAAGTTCATGTTGCCGAATTAAATAGTGAGATTGTTGGTTTAGCACTTTTTTATCAAAGATATTCCACTTGGAAAGGAAAAGCAATTCATTTGGAAGATCTGATCGTTCGCGAAAAACATCGTGGCAAAGGCGTCGGTAAGGCACTATACACTAGCGTGTTAAAGCATGCATATGACCTTGGATTAAAACGAGTTGCTTGGGAGGTTTTAGATTGGAACACTCCTGCAATCGATTTTTATGAAAGTACCGGTGCCGGAATTTTAGAAGGCTGGAGAGTGGTACACATGAAAGAAAACGGATTAAAAAAATTTATAGAAAACAACTAAAATTGTTGCTTTAAATAATTTCTAATGAAGGTATTTAAATTTGGAGGAGCTTCGGTAAAAGATGCAAATGGAGTTCGAAATCTCGCAAAAGTGCTACAAAATTTCAAGTCAGATTCGATTGTTTTGGTTATTTCTGCAATGGGTAAAATGACTAATGCTTTTGAAAAAATTGTTGACGATTGTTTGTCGGATTCAAAAGAAATAAAAACACATTTAGATGTGATAAAAAATTTCCATTTTGAAATTATGGAAGCTCTTTTTGAGAATAAAAATGTAGCGGTTTACAATGAAATTGAAGCTGTTTTTTTAAATTTAGAACGGTTTATTAATGAAAATAAATCCACAGATTATAATTTTGTTTATGATCAAATTGTCAGTCAGGCAGAATTTCTCTCCACCATCATATGCAGTAATTTTTTGCAGAAGCAAGGAATTGAAAATACATGGGTTGACGTAAGAAATTGTATTGTAACTGATAGTGATTTTCGAAGAGCAAAAGTTGATTGGGATACGACTTGTGAGAATATTTACAAAACTATTTCAAAAAATAAAATAACAGTTACGCAAGGTTTTGTAGCGCGTGATGCCAAGAAAAATACAACTACTCTGGGTAGAGAAGGTTCTGATTATTCAGCTGCCATTTTTGCCTATTGTTTAGATGCAGAAGAGGTTTCTATTTTTAAAGATGTTCCCGGAGTTTTAAATGCAGATCCTCGATATTTTGAGAAAACTACTTTGTTAGAACAAATATCCTATAGAGAAGCAATTGAAATGGCTTTTTATGGCGCTTCGGTAATTCATCCAAAAACGTTGCAACCTTTGCAAAAAAAAGAGATTCCGTTATTTGTACGGTCCTTTGTAGAACCCAAGAAACCAGGTACTTTGGTTTTCAAAGGAGCCGATTTGACACCTAAAATTTCATGTTTTATTGTAAAGAAAAATCAAATGTTGGTTTCTTTATCTGCAAAAGATTTTTCCTTTATTTTAGAAGATGATATTAGCGAAATATTTGATGTATTGCATCAGTTCAAAATCAAAGTAAACTTAATTCAAAATTCTGCCATTAGTTTTTCTATTTGCATTGAAGATAATTTTAGTAATTTCACTGCAATGATAGACCAGCTTGAATTAAATTATTTATGTTTGTTTAACCAAAATGTTGAACTTTATACCATCCGGCATTTTACTACTGAGGCGATGGTTTTGGTAGAGAAAAATAAAGAAGTTTTAATAAAACAAATGAGTAGAGAAACGGTTCAAATAGTAGTAAAAAGTTAAATTAAATTCATGAGTTTAGTTACCGCGAAAGAAGTTGCAAAATTAATTCACCTAGAAAAGCTTGGATTTTTAGGAACTTTCGCAGGTTGGATATTTTTAAAGATATTGCGTGTTTCGCGTTTGAATGAAATTTATGAAAAGCATAAAGAAAAGAAAGATATTGTTTTTTTAAATGCTATTTTAAATGAGGTTAAAATTGAATTTGAAATCCCTCAGGAAGATTTAAAGCGAATTCCTAAAGAAGGTGCTTTTATAACAGTTTCCAATCATCCACTTGGCGGAATTGATGGTATTTTATTATTAAAATTACTATTAGAAAAAAGGCCGGATTATAAAATTATTGCAAATTTTTTACTGCATCGTATCGAGCCATTAAGAAAATATGTAATGCCTGTTAATCCTTTTGAAGATAAAAAAGATATAAAATCTAGCTTGATTGGTGTTAAATCTGCCTTGATACATCTTAAAAATGGGTATCCATTAGGCATTTTTCCTGCAGGGGAGGTTTCTACTTTTAAAGATGGTAAATTGGTTATTGATAAACCTTGGGAAGAAGGTGCAATAAAGCTTATTAAAAAAGCTAATGTTCCGGTAATTCCCATTTATTTTCATGCCAAAAACAGTAAGTTATTTTATTTACTTTCTAGTATTAGCGGTACTTTGAGAACAGCTAAACTTCCATCCGAATTATTATCGCAAAAAGATCGGGTCATAAAAGTACGTATTGGAAAACCTATTTCTGTTGCTGAACAGCAAGATTATGATGATATCAACGATTTTCACAATTTTATTCGTCGGAAAACTTATATGCTTTCGAATTCTTATGAAAAGCAAGGCAATATTTTAACTAACTATAATTTAAAAATTCAAAAAGCTCCGGAAAATATAATAGCAGCAATTGCAACAGAGAAAATAGAGAAAGAAATTGCTCTTTTAAATGAAAATAACAAATCGTTATTGTCGAGTAAAAATTATAAGGTTTATCTGGCAGAAAGCGATGAAATCGAAAATATTTTATTAGAAATCGGCAGATTGCGTGAAATTACTTTTCGTGAGGTTGGAGAAGGCACGAATAAAGCAATTGATTTAGATACGTATGATAGTTTTTATCGACATTTATTTTTGTGGGATGATGACGCAAAAAAAATAGTTGGCGCATACCGAATGGGTTTTGGTAAAGAAATTTTTGAAAATTATGGTATTGAAGGTTTTTATGTCAATGAGTTATTTAAAATTGAACAAGAACTTTTCGGAATGATGAAAAGTACCATTGAAATGGGAAGAGCTTTTATAATCAAGGAATACCAGCAAAAACCTATGCCTTTATTTTTACTTTGGAAAGGAATTATTAGTGTTACTTTAAGAAATCCGGAATACAAATATCTAATGGGAGGTGTAAGTATTAGTAACCAATTTTCAAATTTCTCTAAGTCATTAATGATTGAATTTATGAAATCCAATTATTACGACCCTTATATTGCTCAATATGTGCATCCTAAAAAGGAATATAAGGTTAAATTGAAAGATGCCGACAAAGATTTTGTGTTTGATACCACCAAATCCGATATGAATAAATTTGATAAAATTATTGATGAAATTGAGCCAGGTAATTTGCGTTTACCGGTTTTACTGAAAAAATATGTCAAGCAAAATGCCAAATTGGTGGCCTTTAATGTTGATCCGAAATTTAATAATTCGGTTGACGGCCTGATGTATATTCGTATAGCCGATTTGCCGGAAAGTACCGTAAAACCAGTCATGGAGGAATTTCAAGCCGAACTCGAACAAAAAATAAGCGATGCCGCTACATCAAATTCTTAAAAAAGTAATAATTTTTTAAAACCAAGGTTTTTTATTTGCTTGATAGGTTTGATAAAAATCTTCATCGGTTTTTGTAAGATAAAGAATTCCTTCAATAATGCCTACTAACCAAACAAGCCATCCCAAAAACCCTAAAGAAATCAAGGAAACAGCAAGCATTATAATTCCTTCCTTATTATAACCTAAAATAAATTTATGAATTCCTAAAGAGCCAAAAAGAATGGCTAAAATACCAGCTAAAACCTTTTTGTTGCTAGGTTCATTTACTAATTGCTCATAAGCATCTTGTGCGCCTTTTTTAAATTCTTGAGCCGTTTCTTTGGCTTCCTCTTGAAACTCTTTCGTGTTTTCATTAAGATCTTCTGCTACTTCTTTTGCAGTTTTTTTCAATTTTTGTGCAGCATCTTTAGCATTGTTTTCTAAATCTTTAAAATTGTCGCTCATAAGGCATTAACTTTAAGTTGGTTATACTTGTAAATTTATTAAATTTAAGAATCAAATCCTACATATTAATAGAAATCAATTTAAAGACCTTATCGCCATATTTTTTTCGAAGTACTAAAGTTTAGGTTATTGTGTTAATTTCTGTATTTTTGAATTATCTAACAAAGAATTTTATGGAATCAAAACTCAAAATTGCTGTCATTGGTGGCGGAAGTTGGGCGACTGCAATCGTTAAGATGTTATCTGAAAATCTAGATGAAATTGGCTGGTATATGCGCAGTGTTTACATTGTAGAGCACATCAAAAGAAACAAGCATAATCCTAGTTATTTAAGTTCAGCAGAATTACAACCAGAAAAATTAGTACTATCGAACGATATCAATGAAACTATTGCCAATGCAGATTATATAATTTTTGCGATTCCATCAGCATTTTTAAAGGATGAACTAGATAAGATAACTGTTTCTTTACAGGATAAAATTATCTTTTCGGCAATAAAAGGTATTGTACCAGAATCTGGATTAATTGTAGGTGAACATTTTAATAAAGTGTTAAATGTTCCAATTGAAAATATTGGAGTAATTACCGGACCATGTCATGCCGAGGAGGTAGCCATGGAAAGATTATCTTATTTGACTATAGCTTGTCAAGATGAAGAAAAGGCTAAAGTTCTTGCCAGTAAGCTCGAAAGCAGATATATCAAAACCAAGATTTCAGATGACATTATTGGTACCGAATATGCAGCTATGTTGAAAAATATATATGCAATTTCGGCGGGAATGGCGCATGGATTGGGATATGGAGATAATTTTCAAGCAGTTTTAATGTCTAACGGAATTCGAGAAATGAAGCGTTTTATTAAAAAAGTACATAAAATGAAACGCAATATTACAAATTCGGCCTATTTAGGAGATTTATTGGTAACCGGATATTCTGTTTTTAGTAGAAATAGAATGTTTGGCAACATGATAGGTAAAGGCTACACGGTAAAGTCGGCAATGTTAGAAATGAGTATGGTTGCAGAGGGTTATTACGCTACCAAAAGTGCCTATGCAATTAAAGTGAAAAACGAGGTTAAAACACCAATAATAGATACCGTTTATGCCATTCTTTACGAACAAAAAGACGCAAAAAAGGAATTCTTAAAATTGGTAGAACTTCTAGATTAATACTTATTTAAGTAAAATTCCTTTCTTTTGAAGGGAAGAAATACTTCTTAAATTAGCTTCTTTAGCCGTATTTCTTTTCAAGAAAATTCTTTTCAAAGAGTTTATTGCTTTCAAAAAAAGTTACTTTAAAAGTATTATCGAGTGCTAAAACTTCTTCTTGCACCAACTCTATTCTGGCATAAGAAAGTGCAGGTAAAACAGCTATTTTATGACGCATTTCAGAAGTTTCTCGCTCCGAATCAAAACCTTTAGAGATGATCAAAACCATTTCTAAATCTACATTTTTATCATTGATGAGATAAGCAACCCAATCATTCATTTTGTAAATAGTATTGTATTCAAGAACAATAGCCAAATGCACGTTTTCAACAGGATCTATATGTATGTCTTTTTTCATCTTTTTTTTATGACAATAGGCAGCTTTCGTAGGTGTAAAAATGGAGCTTAGTTCTTTCTCTTTTTTGCACTATTATACATCCAATATGCCAGACCAATCAATACTACAAAAGGTAAATAGGTACCGATCACAACGCCAATTTCATAACCTTGATCTGGTGCATTTTTCATCTTTTCTTCAATATCGCCTTGAAGCAATAAAAGGATCATTATTAATTTCATTGTGTATTATTTTCTAATCTGGGGCAAACCTAATCAAGAAAGGCATCACTTCTTAAACTCTTGTAATGCTTTTTTTGTACTTTCTGATAAAGCTAATTTTCCGCTTATTTCGGCTCGTTCTGGCAATAAAGTATCCCAATGGTCCGTATTTTGCCAAAAAACTTTTTTCATTTCAGCTAAAGCTTCTAGATTGAACTGCGCCAATTTAGTTGTTAGTATTTCAATACCTTCATCCATGTCGCGTACTTTTTCATGAACTGTTGTATACAATCCTTTTTTTTGCGCCCAATAAGCTGTTCTCCAATGGGTAGCGTCAAGTGTTAATTCGCTTAACGCGGAAATACCCATTTTTCGTTCTACGGCAGGGGCAATAACAAAAGGGCCGATACCAATACTTAATTCGGATAGTTTAATTTCAGCATATTCAGTTGCAAAACAATAATCAGTAGCGGCAATAATTCCTACGCCTCCACCAACAGTTTTTCCTTGCACCCGACCGATAATTATTTTCGAGCATTTGCGCATGGCATTGATCAAATTTGCAAATCTTGAAAAGAATTGTTTACCCTCCTCCAAAGTAGAAACTTTCAAAAGCTCATCAAAAGAAGCACCGGCACAAAAGGCTT
>RCMY010002270.1_pt1 | contig 17468 bp, 12 predicted proteins | sample 2041341 | NCBI WGS metagenome assembly RCMY01 (sample SAMN09708234, study PRJNA481090) | Marine sediment metagenome, whole genome shotgun sequencing project. | reverse complement strand
AAAGGCACCCGCCAAGAAAGCCGCAGCAAGAAAGGCACCCGCCAAGAAAGCCGCAGCAAGAAAGGCACCCGCCAAGAAAGCCGCAGCAAAGAAGGCACCCGCCAAGAAAGCCGCAGCAAAGCGGCGCTGACGAAAACACTCTCGGTCGACGACCGAACTGAGCAAGCCCCGACTCCGGTCGGGGCTTGCTTCGTTTTCGCCAAGCCAGCGCGAATACCGATCGGCGCTTCGCGCCGGACCATTCCTTGGATTCAGCGCGACGCTTCGCGCTCTACCCATCCGCTGAAGTCCTAGGCTCGGCGAGATGTCGGCCCAATTCATCTACACGATGCACAAGGTCGGGCGGTACTACCCGCCGGACCGACAGGTCCTGGAGAACATCACGCTCGCCTTCTACCCAGGGGCCAAGATCGGTGTGCTCGGCGGCAACGGCGCCGGCAAGTCGTCCTTGCTGAAGATCATGGCCGGCATCGACGATGGCTTCTCGGGCGAGGCCCGCATCACGCCAGGATTCACGGTCGGCTACCTCGAACAGGAGCCGGCGCTCGACCCGTCGAAGGACGTTCGCGGCAACATCATGGATGGCGCCGGGGAGACGGTGCAGCTGCTGGCCCGCTACGAAGCAGTGCTCGCCGGCTGGGCCGACCCCGACGCCGACTACGAAAAGCTCGGCGCCGAGCAGGGCGATCTCGAAGCAAAGATCGAGGCCGCCCAGGGCTGGGACCTGCAGCGTTCCATCGAGATCGCCATGGACGCACTGAGAACACCTGCCGGCGACGCATCGGTGGAGCATCTGTCCGGCGGTGAGAAGCGACGGGTCGCACTCTGCCGGCTGCTGCTGTCCAAGCCCGACCTGCTGCTCCTCGATGAACCGACGAACCACCTCGATGCCGAATCCGTCGGGTGGCTCGAGCGCACGCTGTCGGACTATCAGGGAACAGTCGTCGCCATCACCCACGACCGCTACTTCCTCGACAACGTCGCCAAGTGGATCCTCGAGCTCGACCGAGGAAAGGGCATCCCCTTCGAAGGCAACTACTCGAGCTGGCTCGAACAGAAGGCCGATCGAATCGAGCGGGAGCAGAAACAACAAGACTCCAAGGTGCGAACCCTTCAGCGTGAGCTCGAATGGGTGCGCATGGGCAGCAAGGCCCGGCAGGCCAAGGGCAAGGCCAGACTGAACGCCTACGAAACGCTGCAAGCAGACGCCGAGGCATACGACCCCCGGGACGAAAAGGTCCAGATCTACATTCCGCCGGGCAAACGCCTCGGCGACAAGGTCATCGAGGTCGAGCACCTGTCCAAGGGATTCGGCGACAAGCTGCTCATCGATGACCTCTCCTTCTCGCTGCCGAAGGCCGGCATCGTCGGCGTGATCGGCGGCAACGGAGCGGGCAAGACAACGCTGTTCAAGATGCTGATCAACGCGGCCGGTGGCGCATCGGACGAGACTCCCGACAGCGGAACGATCGATGTCGGAACCACCGTCGAACTGGCCTATGTCGACCAGAGCCGAGACACGCTCGATCCAGAGGAGACCGTCTACCAGTCGATCGCCGATGGGCTCGATCTGCTCGAGGTCGGCGGCAGAGAAGTCAACGGGCGGGCCTACGTGGCGTCGTTCAACTTCAGGGGCTCGGATCAGCAGAAGAAGGTCGGCCTGCTTTCCGGTGGCGAACGCAACCGCGTTCACCTGGCGAAGACGCTCAAGACCGGCGGCAATGTCCTCTTCCTCGATGAGCCGACCAACGATCTCGATGTCGACACCCTGCGCGCCCTCGAAGATGCTTTGGAGCGCTACCCCGGCTGCGCCGTCGTCATCTCCCACGATCGGTGGTTCCTCGATCGCATCGCCACGCACATCCTCGCATTCGAGGGCAACAGCCAGGTTCGATGGTTCGAAGGCAACTTCAGCCAGTACGAGGACTTCCGAGTCAATGAGCTGGGCGAAAGCGCCGACCCGACCCGGATGACCTACAAGCCCTTGAGTCGCTGAGCCCAACCCGTTGGTCAAGCTTGCCGGTTCACTCATCGCTGATCTCAGCCCATGATGAACCCTTCGCGAACGCCCGAGCGGCCGCGCCACTGCGAACGGCCGACGTCGTTTCCCCGCCCACACCGCAATCTCATCCCCCCACCGATAGAGAGCCACCCGTGATCGCCACCCCGCAAGACCATCAATTCGCCGCCGACCTCGCCCACAAGACCGGCGTGGCCCTCCTCGAGGTACGAGCCAAGCTCGTGTCCGGTGGGATCACCCACGGTGAGCTGAAGGATGCCGGTGACGCTGCGGCCCAGGCAGTGATCGCCGCTGAGCTCGCTGCTCACCGCCCCGACGACGCCGTCCTGTCCGAAGAAGCAGCCGACGATCGAGCCAGGCTCGACGCCCAACGGATCTGGATTGTCGATCCACTCGACGGAACCCGCGAGTTCGCCGAGCCGCCCAGAGTCGACTGGGCCGTACACATCGCACTGGTCTCCAACGGCGAGCCGATTGCCGGAGCCGTCGCTCTTCCGGCCGAGAACATCGTTCTGAGCACCGCTGAGACGCCAAGGCTGCCGGCTGCGGTCGACGGACCGCCACGAGTCATTGTCAGCCGGACCCGCCGCCCACCAGCAGCCGTGATGCTGGCAGAGAAGTTGGGCGCCGAGTACATGGAGCTCGGATCAGCCGGCGCCAAGGCCATGGCCGTGGTCCGGGGGCATTGCGACATCTACGCTCACTCTGGCGGCCAGTACGAGTGGGACAACTGCGCTCCCGTTGCGGTCGCTCTCGCCGCCGGCCTGCACTGCTCCCGCCTCGACGGCTCGCCGATGCTCTACAACAATCCGGACGTCTACCTACCGGACCTGCTGATCTGCCGTCCAGAGTGGGCCGACCGTTGTCTCGAGATTCTGGCCTCGGAGAGCTGACCTGAATTCGGGTCTGACTGATCTCCATCTGGGTCTGACCTGGATTCGGGTCTGACAGGGGCCGACGCGAACGCTAGAACCTCTGCTGTGGATCTCGACATCGACGGACTCAGCAGCGTTCGCTACGAACTCGAGGGTCGGACTGCGGTCATCTCCCTGGATCGACCGCATCGCAACAACGCTTGGACCGGGCGAATGGACACCGAGTACCGGTGGTGCCTCGATAGGGCAGACCGCGATCCGGAGGTGCGGGTCATCGTGGTCACCGGCAAAGGCGAGCGGTTCAGTGTCGGTGGCGACAGCCAGGCGCTCGAGTCCCACGCCGAAAAGGGCGGCTACGACAACGGCGTCGCCGCCGAACCGGCAACGCCCGGGTATGGGGTGCGGTCGGAGTACGACCACCCGTTTGCCTGCCACTACGGGTTGACCACGCCGGTGATCGCGGCGGTGAACGGTGCCGCCGCCGGCATCGGATTCGCTCTCGCCTGTTTCGCTGATCTCCGCTTTACGACTCCCGGAGCGAAGCTCACGACCGCTCACGGCAAGCTCGGCCTCCCGCCCGAGTACGGACTGTCGTGGGTACTTCCGCGACTGGTCGGTCTCGGTCGCGGACTCGACCTGCTCCTCAGCAGCCGCGTCATCTTGGCCGAGGAGGCACTCGAGTGGGGTCTGGTCAACCAGATCCACCCCGCCGACCAACTGCTCGATGCAACGCTGGCCTACGCAGAACAACTGGCCTCGTCGGTCAGCGCCGGTGCGCTTGCTGCGTCCCGGGCCATGACCTACGCCGACCTCCACCGCGACGTCGGGTCAGCGATCGTCGACTCGGTCGAGCGCCTCGACTCGATGATGGGAAGCGCCGAATACCGCGAGGGCATCGCCGCTCTCGTCGAGAAACGCCCCCCGAACTTCTGACGCTCCCCCTACGTCCTGCCCCCACGGTGTTCTGCGTTGCGTTCGCCTCGGATTCCGCAAACAATGCAACGCAGAAGCGTGATCGTGGCGGCCGGGGCGAGGCGAGGTGGGTGGACGGGCGTGCGGACGGGTCAGCCGGCCCAGAACGACTCGAGTCTGGCCACGAAACGGTCGGGCGCGACCAAGTGGGGGTAGTGGCCCGCTCCATCCCAGACCTCGACCTCGCTGTTCACGATGTGGCCCGAGAGCCAGTCTGCGTAGTCGGGACCGGGGTCGATGCCGAACAGCGAGAGGTAGCGGACGTCCCCGTAACTCGCCAAAGCCTGGTCGACGACGTTGGCGATCTCGTCCTCAGACGCCGTCAGGATCAGCTCCCACACCCCAAGGACCACGTCCTGCTGACCGCGCCGGAGCGAACTGACTCGGTCGAACTCGGAATCGTCGAGACTGCCCCGCATGTCGATGAACAGCTGGGTGATCACGGCAGGAAATGCCTCGGGGTCTCGCAGCATCGGCTCGGCCGGCATCAGCGCCGCCTTGAACCCCGCCAGCTGCAACGACTGATCGACGTTCACGACCGAGGTGACCGGCAAGGCGGCACCGGCAGCCGACACCACAGCGCCACCGAGGCTGTGACCGACGAGGTGCGGTGACACCGAGCCGGATGCGACCATCACGGCGGCAACGTCGCCCGCCATGGCTTCGAGGTCGTAGCGATCGGCCTCGCCGGACTCGCCGTGGCCTCGCAGATCCATCGTGATCACACGGCGGCCGGCGGCGAGGCGCTCGGTGATCGGATCCCAGGTCGCGGCCGCCTCGGTGATGCCGTGCACGAGAATCACGTCTCGCGAAGCGTCGATCGCATCTGCGCCCGTCAGCGACCATGCGATCTCGGTTCCATCCGCAGCCGTCGTTCGATCCGTGTGCGCCATCGACGGATCGTATTGCTTCGGGTTGCCCCGGTCGAAGTTCACACCGGCGCGACTGCGCGATTGAGCGAGCCGCCGCCCACACTGTGCGACGTGTCCGCCCTTCCTGACCAACGCCCCGCCGACCAACCGCGCACCGATGACTCCGGGCAGCCCGCCACGGACGATCGCACCATCGGGAGCTTCACTCCGGACGGCCCGTGGAATCTGATCGAGCGGCCGCCGACTTGGATGCGTCGGGTACCTGGGCTGCGAGCAGCGCAGGCTCGCGAACTGCCCAAGCTCACCCGGCCGCCCCGATTCCCACCTGTCCTGCGGGGCCTCACCGTGGTCGCCCACCTGGGGTGGGCCGTCGCGGTGTGGGCAGCGCGAGAACGAGGAACGGATCAGTCCAAGGCTGGAATCTCACACCGACTGCGGGTCGCGGCCGAAGCCCTTGGACCGACCTACATCAAACTGGCGCAGATCATCAGCGCCGGCGAAGGAGTGTTCCCCGCCGAGCTGGTCAACGAGTGCAAGAAGTGTCGGGACCAAGTCCCCGCCGTCGGTTACGACCACGTCGTCGAGACGATCGAGGCCGACCTCGGCGCTCCTCTCCACACTGTCTTCCGCTCGATCTCCCCCACGCCGATCGCCGCCGCGTCGATCGCCCAGGTCCATGCCGCTGTGCTCCGCTCCGGCGAATCGGTCGTCGTGAAGGTCCAGCGTCCCGGCATCGACGAGCTGGTCCGCAAGGACCTTCGAGTCCTGGCCTGGCTCGCCCCGTTCCTCGTCGGCCGCATCCCGGTGTCGGCCCTGGCCAATCCTCCCGCCCTCGTCGAGCTGTTCGCCGAAACCATCATCGAGGAGCTCGACTTCCGGCTCGAGGCCGCAAACATCCTCGACATCGGCCGGGTGTTCGTCGATCTCGACAAGACCGATTTCGTCGTTCCCCGCCCTCATCCGGAGTACGTGACCAGGCGAATCCTGGTCATGGAGCGACTCATCGGCTTCAGCTTCGACGATGCGCTCGGAATGCAGGATGCGGGCATCGACACCGAGAAGGTCGTCAAGACAGCGATGCTCGGGTTCCTCGAGGGTGCGTTCCTTCACGGCGTGTTCCACGGAGACCTCCACGGAGGCAACATGTTCGTCCTCGACAACGGCACGATCGGTTTGGTCGACTTCGGAATCACGGGTCGCCTCACCGAAGTCGAGCGGATGGCGTTCCTTCGGATGATGATGTCGGCCACGACGAACGACGTGCCTGGGCAGGTTGCAGCGCTTCGTGATCTCGGGACGCTGCCCGCGGACACCGACGTCGATGCCGTCATCAAGGACCTCGGCCTCGACGGACCGCCAGTCGACCCGACCAAGCTCGAGCCCGAAGAGTTGATCGCCGAACTGCAGCGCATCATCAAAGCGCTGCTCGGTTACGGCGCCAGGATGCCGAAGCCGCTGATGCTCTACGTCAAGAACCTCATCTTCATCGACGGCGCCATCGCCAACCTCGCTCCCGAGCTCGACATGTTCGGGGTCGTCACGGACATCGCGACTCACTTCGCGGTGAACCATGGCGCCTCGATCGCCCAGCAGCTCGGTGTCGCCCATCAGGAATGGAAGCTCGACCTGGACGGTGTCAAGGCCGGTTTCGGGGTCGATCCGACCGAGACCGATCGACTCACCTACGCCGAGCTCCAGGAACGCCGCAAGCTGATCAACAAACGGCTCATCGGCAAGCACCTCGATTGACCGCCGAACCCGAGGCTACGACCCCCGGGAATGGGGGTCCCAAACCTCGGGTTTGGGCCCCACGAAATCGGGGGTCATAGCCTCGGGTTTGGGGAGCCGCCGGCACCGACCAGGGGACCGGGCTATTGCGGCCAGGACGACCGGGCTATTGCGGCCAGGACGACCGGGCTAGAAGAGTTTCTGCTGGGGCCGTTCAACGCCGCGGAGCTCGTCGTAGTCCACTTCGACCCAGGTGATATTCCGATCGCTGGCCAGCGTCTTGGCCTGCGGCTTGATCTCCTGGGCAGCGAACACTCCACGCACCGGCGCCAGATCGCTGACCCGATTCAGGAACTCGAGATAGCGGGTGAGCTGCTCCACACCGTCGATTTCACCACGGCGCTTGATCTCGATGGCCACCGTCGACCCGTCGGCATGGCGGCACAGCAGGTCGACCGGGCCGATTTCGGTTGGGTACTCCCTGCGGATCAGCGTCAGACCGTCGCCGAGCCGATGAGGTTCGAGAGCCAGCAACTCCTGCAGGTGCGCCTCGACCCCGTCCTTCTGCAGACCAGGATCGATCCCGAGGTCGACGTCGGTGTCGCTGATCACCTCGTGAATCGTGATGAGCAGTTCCTCGCCCTTGGGGCTGGTGACGGTCCAATGATGCTCGTGCTCAACCAGCGTGTTCGGAGCGTTCATCCAGTTCAGGGGCTTGTACGCGCCACCGTCGGCATGAATCGCCACGCAACCGTCCGCTTTCACCATCAGCAGTCGGCGGGCACGGGGAAGATGCGCGGTCAGCCGACCGGCGTAATCAACCGTGCACTCCGCAATCACCAATCTCATGCCATCGACCTCACGATTGCCTCGCGATCGCGGCATCACCGCCGCGATCCGCGCACGACAGCCCCACGGCTGCGTGCAGTGCACGAACCTAGCGGGCGGTCCGTGGGCCGGCGTCCTGTCGACCGATGTCGAGACCCGACCGGCGACTCTGCACATGTCGGTTGTGTGACGACGAACACGCTAAGTATGGGTTGCACTACTTAGAGTGATGATCCATAGTACCCAGATGCCCGCATCCGTATTGCCCATTCTCGGCGCCCACACACCCGCACTCGTCACCAGATCGCAGCATCAACTGCATCGAGCGATCAGCTCGGCCGGCATCCCCGTGCTGTGCGCGATCGGCGCCATCGCCTCGCTCAACAAGGCCTTCGTCTCCACCAACGACGGTGCCGGGTCGGTGCCGCTGGTGGCATTGCTCGGCATTGCCATCGCTGCCGTGCGGTGGCGGCCAGACACCGATCAGGCACCGTCCCGACCGGTCACTCTGCAGTCGGCCCTCGCGCTCGCCACGATCGGTGTCGGCCTCGTCGCCGCCGTCGGCCAGGGCCACCTGTCGCCATCGGAAGCCATCGGGCCGATCGTGAGCGTCGCGCTCGTCAGCGCCTACCTCGTCCTCTGGGGCTACCGCGCCCTGGCGCTGCTGCGCACGGTCAGCCTGCTCAGCCTCCTCACCTGGATCCCAATCGCCGACTTCGCCCATGACGCGCTGAGGTCATCGCTCGAACAGCCATCGCGCCTGATCTACCAACGACTCGCTGAGGTGCCGGTCTTCGGCGTCGCCGATGAGCCGTGGCGCATCTTCAGCGCCGAGTTGCACCGTGGCGCCCTCGTGGTGCTGGCAACGGTCGTCCTGAGCGTTGGAGCCAACCGTTGGAGGGTGTCCGGACGCACGCTCGTCGAGATCGCCGCCACCGTCGGTGGCGCCCTGGTGCTCCACCATGCGGCAATCCTCGCCGCTCCGATCGACGCATACGAGCCGACCGACACTGCACTGCTCGCCACGAACCCCACGCTCGAGATCGCGATCGCAGCGATCGCCGTCTTCGCTCTCAGCATCGTGCGGTGGAATCGAGGTGAGGCCGCTCGGATCGTGTCGCAGCCGAACCCGGAGGTGGCCGATCGGGACCCATTCATCTTCGGGACGACCGCTTCGACCGGCGCCCTCGTCACCGGCCTGCTGCTGCTCGGCTTGGCTCCCCTCGGGCTCGTCCTGATGGTCGGCTGGGCATGACAGACGTCCAACAGTCCCCCGACATCTCGACCGACCTCGTGCCATACGGCTCGACAGTCGCGTCCAACCTCGTAGCGACCGACGCTCACCAACTCGCTGCCTCGTCATCATCGTTCGCCGAAGAACCGATCATCGCGCCGCCCGACGATGACGAGGTGTGGTCGTACGTCGCCGACGACGGAAAGCGTTTCCTCCAGTTCTCGGCGTTCTCCCGCATCTGCCTCGGCTCGGCCCTCGTCTTCTTGGCGTTGCACGGTTCCTGGTTGCTGTTGTTGCTCCCCTTCGCCGTCGGCATCGTGGCCGGCGGTTTCGTCAACATGATCTGGTCGACACAGGTACCGGCCTTCGACCGAAGCGTCCACATGTTCCGCCAGGCCATGCTGTCGACCGCTCCGCCGTCGGTTGACGTGTTCATCTGCACCTGCGGAGAGGATCCGTCGATCGTGGAGAACACGATCCGTCATGCGATGGACCTCGACTATCCCGGCAGCGTCGCCGTGCACGTACTCGACGATCGCCATGCCGAGGAGGTCCGGCTCGCAGCCGAGCGGTGGGGGGCGAATTACATCGCCAGACCGAACCGGGGCTGGATGAAGAAGGCTGGCAACCTCCACTTCGGCTTCAGCCGCACCGAGGGCGAACTCATCATCGTGCTCGACGCCGACTTCGCCGTCAGACCAGACTTCTTGCGCCACACCGTGCCGTACTTCGACGATGGCGAACTGGCGATCCTGCAGACCCCCCAGTTCTTCCGGGTGAGCGAGGACAACTGGGTCGAGCGAGGTGCCGCTGCCCAGCAGGAGCAGTTCTACCGAATCGGCATGCGAGCCCGCGACAAGCACGGCGGCGCGATCTGCGTCGGCACGAACGCGGTGTACCGGCGCGCTGCGTTGGACGAGACCGGCGGCATGGCCCTCCTCGAGCACAGCGAGGACATCTTCACGGGAATGAAGGTCATCGAGGCCGGCTATCGCGTCGACTACCTCCCGTTGCCGCTGGCTGCCGGATCCGCCCCCGATACGACGAAGGCCCTCGCCTCGCAGCAATATCGCTGGGCGCGAGGGAACTTCGCGCTTGCCGGAACCCCCATGTTCAAGCGAATGCGGCTGCGACCAATGCAGCGCCTCGGCCTGTGGGACGGCTGGATCTTCTATGTGACCAGCGCCTTGAGCCCGATCATCGCGATCTTCGTCCCTGTCGTGAGTCTGGCCGAAGCGCCGTGGCTCATCACCCTCGCCCCGGCGGCGATGATCCTGCCGTCGCTGTTCACCGAGTTCTACCTCCAGCCTCGCTGGCTGCACCTCCCCGACGGACGAGCGTCGCGACGAGTCGGACTGATCTCCCAGCTCGCCCATCTCTACGCACTCCGGGACCATCTGACCGATCGAGATCAGGAGTGGATCCCGACGGGCGGTCAACGACCGTCCGAGAAGCAGGGCACGGACCGGATCCCCGATCAGATCACTGCCGGTGCCACGTTCGGCTTCCTGCTGATCATGGGCCTCCTCCTCTACCGCCTCGGAACCGGATGGGCGTTCATCGACCTGGCCCCCGTTGGGCTGCTCGCCGCCATTGCCCTCCCGGCCGCCCTGGGGACGACCAAACCGCCGGTCGACCTCGCCATCCCGGTCGAGGCCAGCGCTCCAGCGATCGGTTCGGGGCGCGATGCGTTCCTCGACGTGGTCCGGTCGATCTCGATCGTTCGAGTGATGTTCTGGCATGCGTTCGGTTATTGGTGGATCTCGTGGACGTTCGCCGCCATGCCGGCCGTGTTCTACGTGTCCGGCGCCGTACTGGCCAAGAGCCTTCGCAGCCGTGGCGTCGATGCGGCCGGTGTTCGGGCGGTGATGCGCGGCCGGCTTCGTCGGCTGGTGCCGCCGTACCTGGCATTCGTCGCAATCGCGATCGCCATCGTGACACTGGGAGCACCCGCTGTCTGGACTGACGAACCGCTCAACGCCCTGTCGTGGTTCGTGCCGTTTCGCGCGCCCGCATCCCTCCCCTGGGAGGAAGGCTGGTTGTCGGCCCCGCTCTGGTTCCTCCGAGCCTTGGTGATCATCCTCGCCATCACACCTCTGGTCCGTCCGCTCGGCCGGAAGATCCCCGGCATCGCCCAGTTCGTGACGTGGGCCGCTGCCCTGGTCATCCTCGACCACTGGGTGGACCAGCAGACCACCGAACAGGCGACGGCGATCGCTCGAGGCGTCGCCGACGTCATCTGCTTCGGCGGCTTCTTCACCCTGGGGGTCAGTGGGCATCATCTGCGAGGGGCAATGGCACGACGACACCGGCTGGCCATCACGATCACCTTGGGTGCCACTGCCGTGATCTGGGCGGTCACGCAACGCCCGGGCGACCTCGTGGTCAACAACTCCTACGTACTGTTCGGCCTGGTCGGTCTGGCGTGGCTCTTCGCGCTCCTCACGATCGAGGACCATCTCCGGCACCTTGGCGAAATTCCTGCGATCGCCGCCTTCGTGGGATGGATCACGAACAATGCGATGACCATCTACCTGTGGCACACACTGGCGCTGGTGTTCGCCTACTACGTGGTCGGCGCCCCGGACTCGTTGGCCAGCTACGTCCTGCTGGCGGCCGTGTTCGCCGCCATTCTCGCCCCGCTCGTCGCTGCAGTCCGGCCACTCGAGTCGGTCGGTTCAGGCCAGAAGACCCGTCGGCCGCCGGTCCGCGTGGCGCGGATCGTGCTCCTCGCCTTCATCATCGGTATGGCGGCCAGCCAACCCAGGCTGTTCCCCGAGTTCACCGAAGCAGCAGGTCCGCCCACCCCCTCGGGCCGACCGCCCGTTGGCGGCGATGAGACCGGCCCAGACTCGGCATCGCCGGAGGAGCTCGCCCTCATGGCCGAGAGCGCCGAGGCATGGCTGGCCGGCCACGACGTCGAAGCAGTGGCCGTGGTCGAGATCGGATCCGAGACCGGCGACCGTCCCGTGGTGGCCGAATTCGGCACACCAGACGTGCTCGACCCCGACGCGCCGTTCGAAGCTCTGAGTCTCACCAAGACGATGGTGGCTGCTGTCAGCCTGCAACTCATCGACGAAGGGTCCCTCACACTCGATGGTCCGCTCCCCGACGTCCCCGGCGTGCCGACCGAAGTCACCGAGCAGCTGAGCATGCGGCGACTGCTGAGCCACGCAACGGGCCTTGCCGACTATCGGTGGAGTGGTGATTTCTCCGAGGACGCAATCCTCACACCGGCGGACGCAATCGAGCTTGGTCTGGTCACGTCGAATCTCGAGTCGACGACACCCTCGTACGCCGCCACCAACTACCTGTTGGCCGGCCTGGTGATCGAGGCGGTCACGGGTCAACCACTCAGCGAGGTGCTGGCCGAGCGCCTGTTCGAACCACTCGAGTTGAACGACACCGAGCTCGTCAACAATCAACGGGCCGGATTCATTGGTCACGGCTCGGCCGGTGTGGTGTCGACGCTGGACGACCTCGCCCGCTGGTACGACGCACTCCTTCGGTCCGATCGAGTCCTCGATGCACGCCAGCGAGAAATGCTGTTGTACGGCGGGATCGTGTTCCAGGGCAACGCCGGCCTGGGGACATGGCGTCACTGCCCATGCAACGGGCCGACTCCGGCCGAGCCAGAACCGTTCCTGTACGCCTTCCACGACGGGGGTGACGCCAGGCTGGTCTACATCCCGTCGCGGGATGTGGTGCTGGCGATTCGGTTGTCGAAGCCGCTTTACGACGAGGATCAGATCGCAGGCGACATGAGCGACCTGATCTTCGCCATCGCCGACCGTCGCCGCTGAGCCCGGGGTGGCCCTGGGGTCGGAGCTTCCGTCGCCCTCGGAGGGAAGGTGAGGGAGATGGATGGATTCGACCAAGGGTCATTGCGACGGATTTCGGACCGCATGGATCTGGGGCCCGCCGGGCCAAAGGTCATCGTGCAGCTCGCGTTCGCGCTCGTTGTCGTCGTCGCGATGCTGCTCGTGGCACCGCGATTCTGGGAATCGCGAGGGCCGGGCGTGTGGGCGCTGTTCCCTGTCGTGTTCGTTGGCCAGTTCGTCGTGATGATCGTGCGGTCGATCCGCAGCGCGCGATCAGATCTCGCCGGCGGCTGGCGCGAGTAACACTGCGTCAGGTGTGGGTGACGCCGCCGTTGTTGATCACGACCCGGCCGTCACCACCAGTGGTCTGGAACACGGCCTGGCCATCACCGATCTTCCAGATGTTGATCGTCAAGGTCTCCCCTGGCAGGACGGGCGAGGTGAAGCGACCCTCCATCCCGGTGAAACGAGCCGGATCGTTGTCACACAGGGCACTGAGCAATCCTCGACCCGTGAACCCGTAGGTGCACAGCCCGTGCAGGATCGGCTTGGGGAAACCGCCGACGTCGCTGAACTGCTTGTCCGAGTGCAACGGGTTGCGGTCGCCGGACAAGCGATAGAGCAGCGCTTGGTCCTCTCGGGTCTGGTACGTGACCGACACGTCAGGGTCGGACTCCGGGGCCACGTTGCTCTTCGCCGACGGACCTCGGTCGCCGCCGAATCCTCCTTCGCCGGTGATGAACACCGACGACGTCATGTCGAACAGCGGCGCACCGTCGGCATCGAGCGTTGCCTTCGACGCCGTTGCGATGACGGCGCCCTTTCCTTTGTCGTAGATCCCGGTGATCTCGTCGACCATCGTGATGGCCCCCTCGACAGGGATCGGCCGATGGAGATGAATCCCCTGCTCACCATGAACCAGCATGCGCGGGTCGAACGAGCCGACCGAGCCCATCGCGCTCGCTCCGCCCTTCGCGTTGAAGCCGGACAGCACACAGAAGGTCGGCAGCACCTGCTGCGCGACACCTGCGGTGTTCTCGGTCGTGAACTGGAGCTCGTCGCCGACCGGGTCGGTGACGCCGGCGCCAACACCGAGCGCATAGAGCAGGGCATCGCGAGAGTCCCACGCCCAGTGGCGGGGTTCTCCCTTCGATCCAACAGCATCGGGGTTGATCGGCATGGTGGTCTCGCTTTCGTTCTTGGGATTCGTTTGGTTTGCGGAGTACATGAAGGGCTGCGTCGCGTCGGAGGTCAGGGCCGCCCGGGTCCTCGCGCCGGCTGACCCTGCATGTCGGAATTGGCCTGGGCCTCGCCCATCAGCTGTTCGACCAGAGGTCCGAGGCGAGTGGGATCATCGACCGGCTCGACGGTTGGGCCACGGTGCCACATGTTGGCGATCGCCAGTGTTCGTCCGCTGGCTTCGAAGATCCGGCCGGTGACACCAGCTGACTCCTCGCTCGCCAGCCAGGTGCAGATCGGAGCAATCCAGCGCGGATCCATCCGATCCCGATCGTCTCCCTCCAGCTGACCCATTCCGAGGTCCTCGGTCATGCGGGTGAGCGCCCCAGGAGCGATCGCATTGACCGTGACCCCGTAGCGATGCAGTTCGAGCGCGCTGATGATCGAGAACGCAGCGATGCCGGCCTTCGCTGCGCCGTAGTTGGTCTGACCGACGTTGCCGTAGATGCCGGACACCGACGAGGTGTTGATGAGTCGCCCATTGACGTCTTCGCCGGCCTTGGATCGTTCGCGCCAGTGCGCGGCTGCGTGGCGAGCGGGGGCGAACGTTCCCTTGAGGTGGACGTTGATCACGGCATCCCACTCGGCTTCGCTCATGTTCGCCAGCATTCGGTCTCGCAGGATCCCGGCGTTGTTGACGACCACGTCGAGTTGACCGAACTCGTCGATCGCCTGCCTGACCATGCGTTCGGCGCCGTCGAAGTCGGCAACATTCTCTGTGTTCGCGACGGCTTCCCCGCCCGCAGCGACAATCTCGTCGACGACGTCTTGCGCTGGTCCCGCATCGCCTCCGACGCCGTCCCGCGAGCCGCCGAGGTCGTTCACGACCACCTTCGCCCCGTGGGCTGCCAGCATCACGGCGTGCTCCCGCCCGATGCCTCGGCCGGCCCCGGTCACGATGGCCACCCGGCCCTCACACAATCGCTGCATCAGACTCGTCCTTCCCGAACACTTCGGTTCTGTTCCACGAACCGTGCGATCTTGCCACACGGCCTCCCCGGAACAGAAAGGCAGAGCCCGCGTCCGCCCCGCCCGAGGGCGAAACAGCCCTGCAACCCGCCGTCGCAACAGGGATCGCTCGTGGCAGACTCAGCAGGTGTCTGACCAGCGGCGGAAGGCCCTGCTTGCAGGCGGGGCTGTCACCACTCTCTTCGTACTTCTCTACGTGGCGTGGGGCGTCAGCGCCCTGACCGGCGGCGACCTCGTGGCGAGAAACGTCTCGGTGGACGGCGTCGCCATCGGCGGACTGGACGAGGGCGATGTTCGCTCCGTGGCGTCCGACCTCGACACGCAGCTGGCCGGCGAGCCTGCGACCCTGGTCGTCGGGGACGTCGAGATCCCCACGAACCTGGCCGCGATCGGCGTGCACACCGACGCGGACCAACTCGTCGACGATGCCTTCGCTGCCCGGAAGTCGGGGCTGGTCATCTTCCGGCCCTTCGCCTGGATCGGGTCGTTCTTCGGCAACACTGCGGTCGAACGGACCCTCTTGGTCGACGACGACGAGGCTGAGGCTGCTGCGGCCGACCTCATCGCCGGCCAACTCACCGAGCCGACCGACCCGACGTTCACTCTCGAGGCCAACGGTCTTGCCGTCGCTCCGGGCATCGACGGGGCCACCATCGAGTTCACCGGGTTGGCCGACCAGATCCAGGCTGCGGTCGACAACGGCGCACCGTTCGTGGTCCGCCTCGACCCCGTGTCGCTTCCACCAACGCTCGAGACCGCAGCGTTGCAGGCACTCGCCGACGAGGCGAACACGGCCACCGCGCAACCGCTCGAGGTGACGATCCTCGGGCAATCCGCAGTGATCGAGCCCCAGATGCTCAGGACCTGGGTGACGCTCGACACCAGCGGCGATGCTCCTGCGTGGGCCCTCGAAAACGCACTCGTGATCGACGACCTCCGTCCGCAGTTCAGCGGCCTCGGCTCAGAAGAGCAACGGGCTCATTTCGAGATCGTCAACAACCGACCGATCATCATTCCGGCCAACGAATCAGTGCAGTGCTGCGCCGACGACACCGGCGACCTCATCAGGGCCGCCCTGGTCGGACCGGCTCCGACGCCAGATGCAGAATCGGAGGAGCCTGTGTTGCGATCAGTCGAGCTCACCCCGATCACCAGCGGGAGCGACGAAGGCGTCGCCGAACTCGAGGCACTGGGCATCGTCGAGGAGGTCGCCACCTTCACCACCAATCACGCCTGCTGCCAGGGCCGTGTGCAGAACATCCAGCGGATGGCCGAGATCGTGCAGGGCTACATCATCCGCCCCGGTGAGCTGTTCGACCTCAACGAGATCGTCGGTCGACGAACTCAAGCGAACGGCTTCGTTGCAGCCGGCGCCATCGCCGACGGTGTCATCGAGGCTCAGGTCGGGGGCGGTGTCAGCCAGTTCACGACGACGATGTTCAACGCCTCGTTCTTCGCCGGAGTCGAGTTCGTCGAATACCAAGCCCACTCGATCTACTTCAGTCGGTATCCGCGTGGTCGTGAAGCGACGATCTCGTACCCCAAGCCCGATTTCATCATTCGCAACACCACCCCGTACGGCATCCTCGTCTGGCCGACGTGGAACGACACCTCGATCACGGTCACGCTCTACTCGACCGAGTACGTCGATGTGAAGGACGCCGGTCGAACTGAATCCGCCCAGGGGGCTTGCACCCGGGTCACCACCACCCGCGAGCTGACCTATCAGGACGGCAGAGTCGAGCGCGACACCGTGTTCGCCGTCTATCGGCCCGGCGAAGGGCTCGACTGCAACGGCAACTCGACCCGGCCGACGACACCACCCCCGCCGCCAGAGGAGACCACCACGACAGCGGCCGGTGAGTCAACCACCACGACGGCAGCCGAGACCACCGTCACCACGGCAGCCGAGACCACCGTCACCACGGCTCCGGCCGATACAGCAGACACGGAACCGGACCAATAACCTTCCTCGGTGCTCGACCTCCTCATCATCGGTGCCGGACCGGCCGGAAGTGCCGCCGCCATCGAAGCAGAACGGGCCGGGCTCGACGCTCTCACCATCGACAAGGCGACCTTCCCTCGGGACAAGTGCTGCGGTGATGGTCTCACCGCCGGCGCTCTCCGACATCTGGATGCGCTCGGCCTCGATCCGGCAACGGTGCCGAGTTGGCTGACCGTCTCCGACGTGCATGTCGCAGGGCCGAATCGCAAGATGAAGCTCTTCCCGCTCCCGAAGGACAAGGGGGCCTTCGCTGCCATCACGCGTCGGAGCGAGCTCGATGCCGCACTGGTTGCCCGAGCCCGCGAGGTCGGGGCCGACATCCGTGAGGGAGCAGAGCTCACGGCACTGTTCCTCGAAGGCGATCCGGCGCTCGAAGGCGATCCGGCCCTCGACGAGCGCGTGGCCGTTGCGACGTTCCGCCACGATGGGGCCGACGTCACGGTCCGCGCCCGGCACGTCATCGCCGCAGACGGCATGTGGTCGACCAGCCGCAAGCTGCTCGACGTCCGTCTGCCCGGGTACCGGGGCGACTGGCACGCCTTCCGTCAGTACTTCTCGAACGTCAGCCCGGCGGCCGCCACCGGCTTGTACGTGTGGTTCGAACCCGACCTCCTGCCCGGTTACGTGTGGTCCTTCCCGTTGGCAGACGGTTCGGCGAATGTCGGTTTCGGCATCCAACGCGACACCGGCCACCGGATCCAGGACATGAAGGCGCTCTGGCCCGACCTCCTGGCGAGACCACACATCGCTGCGATCCTCGGCCCAGACGCCACTCCCGAAGGCCAGCACAAAGCATGGCCGATCCCGGCCCGCCTCGGCGACGTGCCACTGACCCACGGTCCGGTGATGTGGGTTGGTGACGCCGCGGCGGCCACTGACCCGATGACCGGCGAAGGCATCGGTCA
>RCMY010002269.1_pt1 | contig 17469 bp, 16 predicted proteins | sample 2041341 | NCBI WGS metagenome assembly RCMY01 (sample SAMN09708234, study PRJNA481090) | Marine sediment metagenome, whole genome shotgun sequencing project. | reverse complement strand
AGCGACGTGCTGGTAACGGGCTTTTCCCGCATCCACGCAGGCAGCCTGCACAAGGCGCACGGTGGATATCTGATGCTGCATCTGCGTGATCTGCTGACTGACGCTCTGGTGTGGGAAAAACTGCGGCGTTTTTTTCGCAGCGGTCGCCTGCAGATTGAAGAGCCAGGCACTGCCTTTGCCCCGATTGCGGCGGTTTCGCTGGTACCCGAAGCGGTTGATGCTAGAGTAAAGATTGTCCTGATCGGCTCGCGCGAACTGTATTACGAATTGCAGGATGGCGATCCCGAGTTCGCACGCCGCTTCCGCGTTAAAGTTGACTTTGCCGATAGATTTCCCGCCAACGCCGATACGCGTCGAGCATCGGCTATCTTTGTCGCCCATACCTGCCAAAAACTTGGGCTGCCCCAGTTTTCCGCAGCCGCGGTCGCACGTCTGCTGGAACAAGGACATCGCGAAGTAGAAGACCGCTCACGCCAAAGTGCCATCTTCGGCCACATCAAGGCACTGATAATGGAAAGTGCTGTACTGTGCCGAAAAAAAGACGCTTGTTTGGTCGATGCGACCGATATCGATGCGGCACTGGCTGCACGCAAACTGCGCCATGACTATCCTGAGCAGCGGATGCGGGAAGCCATAGCCGAAGGCGATGTGCTGATCTCTTTGCATGGCGACCAAGTCGGCCAGCTCAATGGCCTGACCGTAGTTGACCTGGGGGATCACCGCTTCGGCTTTCCGATGCGCGTCACCGCACGCACCTACGCCGGTGAGGATGGCCTGATCAACATTGAGCGCGAGGTGGGGATGTCCGGCCCCATCCACGACAAGGGCGTGCTCATCCTGCACAACTATCTGTCAGCGCTGTTTGCCCACGACGCACCTCTTGCGCTCAATGCCTCTATTGTATTCGAACAGGAATACAGTGGCGTCGAAGGCGACTCTGCATCCTGCGCCGAATTATATGCATTGCTCTCGTCGCTGTCCGGGTTGCCGCTCAAGCAGGGCATCGCTGTGACCGGCGCGCTCAACCTGCACGGCGATGTGCTCCCGGTAGGCGGCATCAATGAAAAGATCGAAGGCTATTTCCACATCTGTGCTGCTGCCGGACTGAACGGTAGCCAGGGCGTGCTGATTCCGCATCGCAACCGTCGGCACTTGATGCTCGACCACCAGATAATCGAAGCAGTCGCCAATGGCTTGTTTCATATCCATACAGTGGAGCATGTGACCGAAGGGTTGGAACTCCTCACCGGCGTAGTTGCGGGCTGCGCAAACAACCGGGGCGTTTTTCCACGCGGCAGCGCGCTGAGCCAGGTCCAGAAAACCCTGCTGGCTTACCGCAAGGCTTGTCAGGCATCGCAACACAGCAAGACGGTGCGCAAGCGTTCGCATTGAACACGATACTACCGGAAATCTTCCTCACTCACCTCAGCCAGATTTTTCGATAGATCAAATTCTTGCTTGTCTGATTTTTCTACCATCTCATATCCCTCGAAATGTTAGTTTCTCTCCATATTTATGAGGGCATATGGATAGACTGCTTCACGATTCTGAAATGAGATAATATCTTGTTTTTGAATTATACCTGCATCAATATTCACAGCTCTTCGAATGGTCTCATTTTGTTGCCAGCTCTCATACCCCGCTAACACAGCTGGCAAATGGACTATGAGAGCAGCAGAGATAGACCGCGAGGCACTTTCCCATAGATAGCTTGGTGTATGATCGACGGCGTAGTAATCTACCTTGCCAATTTTAAACATTGGATTTTTAAATGAGGTTGGTTTGGCAAAAAAGAATCCCATACCCTCGTCGCAACTGATGTCAATAATCAGGCTGCCTGGCTTGAGATAAGATTTTTCATCTTCTGTCACGAAAAGGATGGGATGATCCGGTTCTTGTAGGAGTCCGTTCACGATGATTTCTGATTGGTTGATCAGCTCAGACAATGGTTGTTCAGTTCCATCGTGCTCTACCACCAACATGCGCGCTTCACCCTCATTGCCTTCCCGAAGCCTGACATAGTGACAATCAAGTACTTCCTCGCGCACCTCGTGGTCGGGACGTTGAATGCAAATTGTGATATCTCTAAAACCATGAGCTTTGAGGGCGTATATTGCGCCTCGGCTGACCGCACCAAAACTAAAAATAATTACTTTGCGCTGGTTACCGTAGTGTCCGTCGATTCCTTTCAGTTGCAGGGCATGTAATACTGCGCAATAGCCTGCCATTTCGTTGTTTTTATAAAAAGTGTGGCGGCCCGTCTGCCCGTTAGGTCCCCAAACAAACATATCTTCAAAGGCGATAAGAGTCTGCTTGCGATCTATCGCAGCCTGCGTGTGCGCCCTTTGCTGCACACAATGCGGATAGCCCCAAAGGATACCACCCTCGCGAAGTTCTTCAAAATCCTTTAACATGGGTTTGGCGAGGATGACATTCCCAATATCGGCTAGTAGTTCGTGGCGTGTTGCAACGCCACCTGACTGCTCGGAAATTGCTGAATCGGTAATACCAAAGGGGGTTCCATAACCTTCCTCAAATATTAGCTGACGACGAATGTGTTCAGGGAGGCGTCTTAGATGTTCAGGATGGATTGGAATACGTCGCTCATCCTCTTTTCTTGAAGTCGCAATGACGCCAAATTTTAATGTACTCATAGAGTTATATTTTCCTTACAAAAGTTTGCCTTTTTGATTATTCAAGGCTTTTTCAATTTAGCATTAAAGCTATGCGACAAAGTCGGGCTAGCAGGTTTCATCAGTTACTTCACAATTCATTCAGTTGCCCTTTTTTTGCAGAATAACGTCCTCTCATTTTTCGTAATCATTCACCGGAACGCAGTAGGTGCGCGCATGACCCGAATCAGTAATCGTTCAACCAGGGCTCCAGGTTCGTTCAAGCAGGCCTCCGAGCTATAGTTGGCTAGGTGAGGGGGCTTGATCGGACGAAAATGGGGTGTTGGTGAACGGTTACCATTTTTCTAACGCACGTCTGCATCAAACCCTCTGTGTAAAAATAAATAAATTTGACTTCATAATTTATATTTTGATAGCATCAGCTAGTGGCTGTTTTTCTTCGATATGATATTAGCTCTCCCGCTAAAAAATGTCCCGATACTATTCACCTCTATTCAGATTAATTCAAATCGATTTGCGATGTTCAAAAAAATAACCTGTTTTATTCGTCTATTTTCTCATAAATATACTTTTCAGCGCACCCTCGTCTTGAATCGGTTTCTCGCCTGTAGCCTCCTGGCACTTTGCCTGAGTCTAGCTGCCTGCGGGGGGCAGCAGGATCGTACGCGGACCATGGTTGGCGAGCAGACGGAGCGTTTAGCCGCAACAGAGGCTACGCTGCGTGCACCGGTGGGGGCCTATAGTGCCCAGTCAATTTCAGGTGATTATGGGGGATATGCCAGCCTGAATTTGTTTATAGAGGAGATGGTACACAAAAACGGGTTTGAGCGCGACTACCTGAGAGGGCTTTTTTCTCAGGCACATCGCAAGGACTGGACTCTCAGATATCTTGCCAAATCCGATAAAGCCATGAAGGGCAAGCCTGCTTCGGGCGGATGGACCCGATATCGGGCCAAATTTCTGGATGAGCGCCATATCCTGGAAGGGGTGGAATTTGCACACAACCATCGCGCCACGCTTCAGCGTGCCTTTCAGCAATACGGCGTTCCTGAAGAGTATATCCTTGCCATCCTTGCTGTGGAGACCAGATTCGGCGGCAATGTTGGTAATCATCGAGTACTTGATGCCTTGACTACGCTGAGCTTTGATTACGCCCGCCGGGGTGATTTTTTTCGGGGTGAACTGGAAAACTTTTTACTTATGACCAGAAACGAAGGTCTTGATCCGGCCATACCTGTAGGATCTTTTGCCGGGGCTATGGGACTCGGACAGTTCATGCCCAGCAGTTTTTTACAATTGGCGGTGGATTTCAATGGGGATGGCCGTCGGGATCTTTGGGATCCGGAGGATGCCATTGGCAGCATTGCCAACTATTTTACCCACTATGGCTGGAAGTCCGGACAACCAGTGGTCACTCCCCTGATGGCCCGAGGTGTAGTCGCTCTGGAGCCTGGCATTAACAAGCAGTATACAATGGCCGAAATCGGGCAGGCGGGCCTGCAACCCATTTTTCCCTCCAATACTGATGGTCCCTTTCATCTCCTCCTGCTGCGCCATACCGGACACGATCAATATCTCATCGGATATCCTGCTTTCTATACCATTACCCGCTATAATCATAGCGTCTATTATGCGATGGCAATCTATGAGATGGCCCAGGCGATCAGGCGACGGCTGTAAAGTTTTAAAGTTCAGAAAAGGGATCTTGTCTGAGCATGTAACTCTCTCATTCGCGGTCGTTTAGTTCCTAGCTGCCCAAAGGCTGTGGGCCGATTTTATATCGGCCAGTTGGCAAAAGACTGTTTCTCAAATTGCATGGAACCATCTGCACCTTTGTGGATATTTATCCATGCCCGCCAGTTTGTATCATCCATTTCTGGATAATCAAGTCGATAATGGCTGCAACGACTCTCTTTACGCATGATGGAAGCCTTGAGTTTCATTTCAGCGCTGAGGATCATGTTGGCAGTCTCGTGGGCCAGTCTGAGTTCATGAAAGTCTGCAGCTCTCAGCATCGGCATATGATGATCTCTCAGTTCTTCTATATATGCCAGAGCTGCCAGCAATAACTTTTCCTTTTTGATGTACAGAACAAAATTGGGGATCATGATACCTTGCAGGGTTTGCGTTACCCAGGCAGGGCTGTAGCCCGCCTTTCTTTTAAGAGGAGCAAGTATCTCATTGTGCACTGCGTTTATTTTTGTTTTCGGAACGTCTTGTAAGGCAACCGTCTTGCTGTATTCGGCGGCTGTCGTACCGGCGACTGCACCTTGTACCGCCGAACCGGCCAATGATGAGCCGATCTGGGTATAAATAGCCCCTGCCATATAGGACCCCAGGGCATCCCCTGCGGCGTAAAGACCAGGGATGTTTGATGCACATTTGTCGTTAATCGGCACCAATCCTTCCGATTTGTGAATCGACATCCCGGCAGAGGAGCCGCCAGCAAGTATCCCGGCCATTCCCGGAGGTGGTCCCCCTTTTTCTGGGCGTGGTCCTCCATTGCCCGGAGGTTTTTCGCCGCCAGGCGGTGGGCCACCGGGCGTTCGGGCAAATTCGGCAGGCGTGAGTGGTCCTCCTGTAATCGTAGTTTTCCCACTCCCCGGAGGCCCCATTGCAACTGGTCCTCCATTGACGTAGGCGATATAATTCAAATCCACCCCTAAGTCGTGATGCACTTCAACACCTACTGTACCCGGTTTTCTCTCAAACATACCATGCCAGCCATCAAAGCAGGCTGCTGCATTCGTTGCCTGACCGAGATGCCCGTCATTCCATTCCTTGCCGGTCACCTTCGCGCCAATATTATAGGCCATGATCGTGCCGTCGTGGGTGAGATCGCAGATCGGAAAACCGTTCGGTTTGAACCCTCCGGCGCCGGTACAGAGGATGATGCTTTTTGCCCTGAAGATCTGGATTTTTTCGGCATCCATACTGAAACCGGCTGCCCCTGCGATGCTGCCATTCTCTTTAATCAAGTGGGTAATAACGATACGCTCCAGCACCTGAATATTTCGTTCTTTGATCGGTTTGCTGAAACATTTGTTATAAAGCGGCGAATCAAAAAATCCCCACTGGCGCAACTCATCGACGCGGGCCTTTGATTGTTCGGCCATTTGTCGGGTAAAGACGGGATTGTTAGTGCCCATCGCCGAACGGGAAACCTTGGCGACAAACTCATCAAGACTGATGTCGGCTGTAGCTGCATCGTAGGTGAAAATGCCTTTGGCGAATGGAGTCTGCCCCGAGGAGCCAAGTCGCCCTTTAGAGACGAGCATCACTTTAGAACCCGCATCGTGCGCCTTGACGGCGGCAAATAATCCGGCCATTCCTCCGCCAATAACTAAGACATCGGTTGTGTTTTCCTCACGGTTTACCGTATCAACAGCAACTTTGGCTGTATTGGCAGCCCAGCCTGTTGGCACCCCCAGGGCGGAGAGTGTTGCCAGGCCGGCAATCCCACCGGCTAACGCCATAAAATGGCGACGTGACAGAAGCGTCTCGCTTGTGGATAAAGATGTCATTCGACTATCCCTGATTTAAAATTTATTTTTAATATAAAATATTTTAGCAACAGGAGTATTCCACAAGTAGCTAACAATACTATATAAATAGATAAAAAGTGTTGAGTATGACGTCCAAGGTCCAGGGCATGCCAGCAGGCGAAAATAATGCAAGCAACGGACAGCCACTTGTGAGCTGCCACCCACGTTTTGTATGAAAGTGGAATTTTTTTGCGGAAAAACGCGGTGACGAGCAGAATGAACAGCAGGCACCAGGCAAAAATCCCGCTCAAAACTCCTGGATTACTGTACGTATGCAAAATTGTCATGAGACTATCTGCGGGCTCCATGCCTGCTTCAAAATATCGGGGCAGGACAATCAAAAACGGGTGAACGAGAACGAGACATACGAATACATAGCCAATAATCTTGTGAATTGTGATGACCTTGGCCGTGTTATACCCAAGCAGCAGGGAATTGCCGCTGCGCGTGAGAAAAAACTGCGCCAGCATCATGTACAATCCGATGATGGTGAGCAGTGAAATGGATTCCTTTAATAAGGTGCGCCTGGGGAAATCACCCGTTGCATAGAAGAAGATCGGCAGACCTGTAAAAAGAATGATCGCCGGCAAGAGACCGAATTTGTTTATTTGGCTCTTCATCATTATCCCCAGGACACTATTACCGGTATAGATTTCTCCGGTGATATGGTGATGGCATCAACCGGACAATACATTCGACATAAATGACATATCTGGCAATCTGCCGGGTATTGGATAATCGCCTTTTTTGTCTTGGGATCCAGGCGCAAAACATCGGCAGGACAGCTTGCAATGCATGTCCCGCAACCGATGCAGCCGTTTATGAGTTGTATTGTCATGACCTGTCTTCTGCCGCCATTCCTGAGAGGGCGGATGTTTTAGTCAACTGAAATTTGATCGAGTTCGAAAGAGCATGCAGCCAAACCGGTTTGCTCATGATTTCGTCGAAACAGCCTTCTGCTAACCAGGATGATCCTGTTATTGCAATGATCGGTAATGCTTTTCTCTGATTTTTTATGTATTTGGCCAGATCATTGCCACTTATTCCCGGCATACAGATATCGGTTAGAACCAGATCGAAGTTTTCTTTTTGAAACAAGTTCCAGGCATCGTATCCATTACTGGCCGAGACTACGTCGTAACCGTATTCACCCAGAAAAATCTCCAGGAGCTCTCTGTTTTCGTCGCTGTCATCAACAACCAGGATTCTGCTTTTTGAAGATTGAGTTGGTTCCAGTATTTGATTTTGAACATGCTTTTCTTGCATTATGCTGTCTTCTTGTGGTTCACAGCGCATGTCATTGGCATATGTCAACTGCTGTCGCAGCGACTCGAACTCTGTCTGTTTTTGCTGCGTTAGGACCTTGATATCCATATTATTTCCATTTTTCATATACTCTTATTCTATAATTCTCCCGTCAACGAAGGGAGAATTATGATAGACAAATACAATGCATATAATTACGTCAGCTAGTTTCGATCACCTTCAGGCGGCCCTCCTGCAGGAACAGCAGCCAGCTGACCGTTCATTTCCTTGCAGGTTGCCTTGAGTGTTTCCCCTTTGCGTCCGGTGAATTCAACACTGTCTCCTACCTGCTTGCCTGCACACGCGGAAATTGCCTCGGGCGGCGGGCCCTGACGTCGGTTATTGTTGGAGTCGTTGTCCGCAGCACAACCGGCGATCGGTAGCAGGACCAGTATTGCCATGAGTAAAGTAGCTTTCAGTGGGTGATATGTCTTCATGTGTCATCTCCATTGTGGTCAAGTGACCGTTTAATTATAGTAATATACAACAGCCAGGCTCAGTTCTCGGTCTGCGGTACATGGTTAAAGGTATAAATAGTATTGAATTGAGGACGAAATATGGAAGAAATGTGAAAGTTACGTTTTGACGATTGAAATAATACGCAGCACTTGGGCCCGGGAAGAAGACCGCAATGTCGCCCGTGTCTCTCTGATCTTATAATATCAGGCCTCCCGATACCATTGCGCAGGGGAGGAGAGAGGGGTGCCGGGAAATCTGGAATTTTTGTTGAATTGTATTGAGACCGTATTCTTTACCTTGAACGCAGCGTACATATTTTGCTGGTATCAGCTTGACGGTTGCCAGGGTAAGGAACAACAGGGCCAAACCTGCTATTATTGTCAGTACTCTATCAACTACGTGGTGGATCACTTATTTCCTCCTTGTCTCTTTTTCGCAGTTTACCACTCGGACATTATATGACTGACTCTTGTCTGGTGTTTGTTACCTTGAATTGAGGAAGTAATAGGAAAACAAAGAGCAAACAGAGGAATGTAAGGGTAAGGAGGAGCCGGGAAGACTCTCTTTAGTACCCCCGTTTGGGACAAGCAACAAGAAAAGCTCAAGAACAAGATGGAGAGTGTGGGATAAGCCATCTGAATACTAAAACCGACTTATTATTGCGACCCTCTTGCACAGTAGTACCTGGCAGATTGTTTTCTTGTTTTTTGCAAGAAAACAATCTGTCTCAAGGTACTTATACCCGCACAGCACGGGGACTGAACTGAGCATTTGACAAGGGTACTGGACTGAGTCCCGGCTTACTTCCCGTTTACCGGGGCAGGAATCCAGCCGCATTGACTCAGGATGTTACGTCAACAGAGCTGTATGTGCTTGTTTCGGTGTTCTCCTGGTTCTGTAATAAATCGAGTAATTGGGCCAGGGTGTCATCTTCCCCGGAGTTGTTGGAATAGGTAGAGATTGCCTGATCCTTTGGCGGTGGCGGTGGTGGACGCATTGAAGAGGATTCTTCACCCGCGCCGGCAGTCATCTCGGAAGGAGAGAACCCCATACCGTCCAACATCTGCAATAATTCTTCTCCACTGAGACTGCCATCCTGGTCGGCGTCATTAGTGCTCATGGCATCATCGACATTGATTGAGCTGCCGGTAACTTTTGAAATCTCTGAAGTAAGAGTCTCAAGTTCACTTTTTGATACCAGGCCACTGCCATCTGTGTCAGACAGTTGAAATGCATCTTTTCCTTGTGAGGATGGGCGTTGCATTGCACTGCTGCGCATCATCGATAGAGTACTGCTCGAGCTGCTTATACTACTGATCATTTATTGATCTCCTTTGATTTGGTGCCTTACCGACAATTTGCTTATTGTTTGCGAGCAAATTATCGGTAAGGTATTTATTTCCCTCAAGGGGAAATTGTAAAGAATCCGGATTTATTTCCCTTTAATCTGGGTGAGGTGTTCCTCGGCCTTAAAAAAAAAGACGGCTATCCCGTCGTAGATATCGGCTACCGCAACGAGAAGATTTATAGCTCTAATATTTCTTGATTGTAACAGTTTGTATCAATTTCTTATCTGCAGTTTCTGGCCACCTGCATCATCAACAAACTGGTAGCCAACCCCTCTTACTGTCTTGAGACAGTTGGCAGCTCCTGAATGATTACTGATTTTCTGCCGGATACGTGAAATATACAGATCAATGCTGCGGTCATATCCATTGTATGTCGTGTTATATATATCTTGGTGAATGATTTCGCGGGAAACCACAGATCCGGCTTTTTGGGCGAGCGACCAGAACAGCTGGAACTCTATAGTTGAAAGCGCCACCGCTTGTCCGTCTATGAAGACATCACGTCTTTGTGCGTCAACGTTCAACCTGCCAAATCTCAATTGCAGTTCTGGTTGTGATGGGACAAAGCGTCGCAGCAAGGCCTTGATATTTGCGGCGACTAATGGCGCACCATCTCCAAAGACCATCGAGGAGTCAGCGCCGAGATCAAGAGCTAGTTTATGAAAGTTATTATCTTTTCGTTCAGAGACCAGCAGTAATAATTCTGGATACATGGCTCGTATTGCCTGACAGTAAGTGAGGCCATCGACCCCTTCGGCGGGACAACCGAGCACCACCATATTAGGCTGATATAGCTCAAAGAAAATCGTTGCTTCCTGGAAATTTTCTTTCCGGTAAACCTCCATCTCATCCATGCTTAAGAGCTGTTCCAGATCAAGGTAAAACTTTTTTTCTCCGCCAATAATAAAAACAGTTGCTTCGCTCATTCGTGCTCATTATTTCATGGAAATTGTTGATTGCCTTCTTTTTGTGCCGCTTGTCAACCGGCTTGCGGCTGTCTTTTGCAAGAGTAGAAGCAAAATGTGGAAGAATTATGGAAGCCATGGTATTTTTTTAACTGCCGGTTCATATTTCTTCCACATTTGTTCTCTAGCCTGCTTTCGTGGTGCACCATACTCCTCGGCTCTTTATTTTGAGGAAGGGATCAAACTTAACAAAAGGACTTCTGTGAAAATCAGAATCAGACACAAGCTCTTTGCCACGCTCCTGCTGACCAGCGTCATCGTCGCTGTAGGTATTTTCTTCTTTCTGCAATGGAGCTTTGATCGTGGCTTTTTAAATTACGTCAAGAGTCAGGAACTGGAACAGTTGGATAGACTTGCCGTACAGTTAACCGGATATTATAGCCAAAATGGCAGCTGGCAATTTATTGCCCAAAATCATCCTCTTTGGCATAAAATACATAGAGACACTTCCCCGCTCCCGCAGGCAGAAGAAAGAGGGGGGCGTGAAGTGGAAGAGGCGGTTCCGATGCACCGTCCTCCGTTACCCCATGATCTTTTGCCGCCCAGGGCCCCCCGAGATTTGGGGCCGAGAATCGTCCTTTTTGATGTTGAGAAAAACTGGATAATTGGCGGCCCACCTGATGGCACAGAACGCAGTAACCTTACCATGCGACCTATTACGTACAAAGGAAAAGCCATCGGGTATCTGGGATGGATTCCGTTTACAGAGCTGTCCCATTCTGGAGACCTCCTTTTTGTCGAACAACAAACCGAATCGTTTGTGCTCATAACCATCGTGATGGTGGGTCTGTCTCTGTTGCTCACTTTTCCTGTGACCATCCATCTGCTGCGCCCCATCAATTCACTGATCGAAGGAACACGACAACTGATTGCCGGCCATTTCAAGACACGGATATCTGTTACTACCGGGGATGAACTGGGACGGTTATCTGATGATTTTAATATCCTGGCAATGACCCTCGAGAAAAACGAAAAGAACCGGCAACGCTGGGTAGCCGATATTTCCCATGAACTGCGCACGCCTCTTGCGGTCTTACGCGGTGAAATTGAAGCTGTTCAGGATGGGATACGGCAACCTGAGCCGGATACAATGGCCGCCCTGCATGGAGAGATTATCCATCTTGAACGAATGGTCAATGATCTCTATGAGCTTTCTATGTCCGATATCGGGGCATTGAATTATAAGAGAGTGGAGGTCAATCCAGCCGGAATTTTAGCAGGGACAATTGAATTGTTTGAACAGCGGGTGAGCCAAAAAGGACTCGAACTGATAACAGAACTGGAGAGCGATGATTCCTGTTCTCTTCTCGGGGATCCTGATCGTCTCCACCAGTTATTTACCAATTTGCTTGAAAACAGCCTCCGCTATACCGATGCACCAGGAAAAATAGCGATTAAGGTAGAGCTCGAAAAAAACATGGTTTCTATCCACTTTCAGGATTCATCGCCCGGGGTGTCTCCGGCGCAATTACCACGGCTTTTTGATCGCCTGTATCGGGGTGAGGGATCCCGAAATCGTGCTACCGGTGGAGCAGGGCTCGGGTTGGCTATTTGTAAAAACATTGTTGATGCCCATCAAGGTCACATTGAGGCTGACAGTTCTTCGCTTGGTGGAGTCCTGGTAAAAATCCAACTCCCTCTATATAGAAGTTCCTGAGAAAACGACCAGATGAAACAGAAGATATTGATAGTAGAGGATGAACAGCGTTTGGCAGAGTTGCATCGTGATTATCTGCAGCAGGCAGGATATGCAACCGAGTGCCTCGGGGATGGAATGCTCGTTGTTCCATGGGTAAAAGAAAACACACCGGAGCTTATCCTTCTTGATCTCATGCTGCCGAATAAAGATGGCTTGGAGGTCTGTAAAGAAATCCGCACATTTTCCAATGTTCCCATCATCATGGTCACCGCCCGAGCTGAAGAAATCGACCGGCTGCTTGGTCTGGAACTGGGCGCTGACGATTACATCTGTAAGCCCTTTAGCCCTCGGGAAGTGGTGGCACGAGTTAAAGCCGTTTTACGCCGTGGTTTTCCGCCGGCCCAGACAGATCAAACGCTGGTTCTCGATGAGGACTGTTATCTTGCAACCCTGCAGGGGAAAGCACTTGATTTGACCGCTGTAGAATTTCAGCTTCTGAGCATTCTGGCCAGCCGGCCAGGGCAGATTTTTAGTCGGGACCAATTGATGGATCGCATTTACACTGACCGTCGTATTGTCTGCGACCGGACTATAGACAGCCATGTCAAAAAATTGCGAAAAAAAATTGCCGTTGCCGCTCCTGAACTTGAGCTTATCCAGTCTGTTTATAGTGTCGGATATAAATATAAAGTTCAATAATGTTGTGGAGACGTTTGAGCTACATCTGGCAAACCAATGAGGGGGGCGAACCGCGAAGAGAGGTACCACAACTTCTTCTGAGGAAACAACTCCATCAGCAAAGAGATGGTTTGTTTTGTAAAATAAGCTTCCCGCGTATTTTACGATTGGGATCCGGAAGCGTCACGGCTCGTAACCTTGTCTTTTTCTGGCAGTGCTTTCGGCTGCAGGTTTTTGCCGAAAGCACTTTGGAGGAGTTTCTTTACGGCACTTTGGTCGCCTACGTTCAGTGCTACGATCTTTGCGCCGGTGTGCATCAGAGCCAGGGTTAGCCAGGCACACAGCAGAGCACCGCAGCAGTAAACCGCCAGGGCCATCATATTGGCGAACAGGACGGTCCCGCTTTCGACTCTATGATTGGGTACACTCCCGCTGATTATATCAGAAATTTGGTAAATAGGATCTGTCAGAGAGGTGGGAGTTTTCAGGATGGTGAAAATGAGCTGCACGATATCCATAGCATATTTTAGCCCGATGATGATAATGACAAGGCCAATGCAAGTGGCTACAAGACTGATGATGTGTTTTATGGTTTCCACGATTGGTACGAGGGTCTCATCTTTCGGTAACATTTTTATCATGTGGCAGTCTAACCTCCCTTGTCCCATCTTTGCATAGCCTTCATGGCTATCTGTCCGTAACGGTTGCTAATGTAGGATATCAGTAGCTACGTACATATGTTGTCGTATTTTCGTGTATGGTCCTAACACATGCCTTTTTGCTCAATTACAGTGCCCTGAAGGTCACTCACTCTGATATCTTGTCAGTCTCCTGTTTGTGTAAGGATGTTTTTAAAAATGACCTCTCGTCGACGACATCAGTTGTCTGTTTTACAGACTGGTAATCGGCTGAACCTTAGCCGTCTCAGCTACTTCCGGGATAAGAATGACTTCCTGCTTCAACTTGTCCTCAACATAAACTAAAATATCTGCTCTTGTTACCTCCAGAGCAAAAACGGTTCCCCCACCTAACTCTTTATCTGCCCACCGATCAAGAATCCAGGCTGTTGTTTCCCGGCTGACAGTCCAGCTAAAACCTTTGCTCAATCCAGTCACTGAACCTCTGTAGGCAGTCACTTTTTCATAGGGAAAAGGGCTTCCTTCCTGGTAGAGCCTGTCGGCATCACACTCATTGAGCAGAATCTTCCAGGTATTGTAGTCACCGGCTGCGGCAAAAGGGGTGTTTTTTCGGTAATAGAGCCATAGGACTGCTTTTTCCAGGCACTTTTGCTGTTTAAAAGAGTCAATGTTCTTGAGCAGAAACTGGGCATGCTCGCGCGGGTGAAGCACGCGCATGGCCTCGATCGGGTTCGCGGCGCTTTCGAGTTGGGTGAGGATTTCTTTTATTTTCTGGTCCTGCAGGGCCTTATGGCGTGCCTGCATTTTCTCGTTGGTGAAGGACCCGGTAAAGTCATCAGGCGGATAAAGAAAGCGGATTTTGTCCAGATTCCACTGCATATTTCGGCCTCTTTTGTAGATGGTCATTTGAGCTCGAGCCAGTTGTTGGCCACATCGAGCATCCGATTGGCAAAGCCCCATTCGTTGTCGAACCAGCAGAGCATTTTGATAAGTTTGCCGCCACAGACCCTTGTCTGAGTCCCATCGACTATCGATGAGCGTGGATCAGTATTGAAATCTACCGAGGCATGTGGTTCTTCGGTATATCCCACAAGGTCAAGAAGCGGTCCCTGCGCTGCCTCCCGCATAATCTCGTTGATCTTGTAGGTCGTCGTTGCTGATTTCACGTTGATGGACAGATCCATCAACGACACGTTAATTGTCGGTACCCGCACATGGAGGCATTCAAAACGATTTGCCAAATGGGGCATCAGCCGATCAATGCCCTTAGCCAGCCCGGTATCAACCGGGATTATAGAATGAAGGGCACTGCGGGTGAGACGTAGGTCGGTGTTGTGGTATCTGTCAATAACCGGCTGATCGTTCATGGCCGAGTGAATGGTTGTCGAGACACCGTTTTCAATCCCCAGTTCCCGATCTAACAGGTGGAGGATGGGAACCACACAATTTGTTGTACAGGAGGCAGTGGAGACGACCCGGTGTTCAGGTCGCAACAGTGACTGATTGTAACCAAAGACGATAGTCGCATCAACTTCCGGCGTAGCGGGGTGTGACAGAAGAAGGCGTTTGGCCCCGCTGTGCAGATGTTGCTCGGCTGTTTCCCGTGCACTGAACGATCCTGAACATTCAAAGAGCATGTCAATATCGAGTGTTTTCCAGGGGATTTTCGCCGGATCCGGTTCATTGATAACTCTGATTTTGTCCTGTCCGATATAGAGAAAATCTTTTTCAAAACGCAGAGGATAGGGGAAACGTCCGTGCGTTGTGTCGTAGCGAGTAAGATAGGTCAGCGTTTCAATGTCGGCCAGGTCATTTATGGCAACTATGGTAAATTTCGATCTGAATGGCGTAGAATAGATTGCTCGCAATACAGACTGACCGATCCGGCCATAACCATTTATAGCAACTTTATAATTCATTTTATGAAAAATTGTATCTCGACTCGACAGTATGTGCCTGCGGCCGTTTTTCTTCTTTTAGGAGGCCAGGTCCGGCGATACAGCAGCCTAGCTCTTCCATCCACAGATGGCTCTATCATTACTGCGATTTGTTTACAATAACAACCCCTAGAATCAGTCCATTATGTAATTTGATCAAGAGCTGCGCTGGCTTTTTTTCGACTTTTAGGCCAGAAGATAAAATGGTATCACTTTTGCCTGGATGTGTTGTGTTGCGCTCTTTCGTGGTGTAACGAGCTGAGAACGAAATTAATGATAAAAGAGGGAGTATGGACGGTGAATATATGTTCATTTTTTTCATAATCTGGTACAATTTCGATCGGTTCCGTTGCCGCCAATGAGTGCTGATCCCGGCAAACGGGAAAAAACCGGAACTTTGTTTCGTACCCTGTTGCGGGTACTCAACAGAGAGACTAGTTTTCAGGGGTGAGGCACTAACAGGAACATACAGTAAATAAACATAAGGAGATTGTTTTGACTGACAGGGGACGAGTTATCGTTAATACCGGCAAAGGCAAAGGCAAAACCACGGCAGCGCTCGGTACCGCCTTCCGCGCACTTGGCTATGGCAAGAAGGTCTGTGTCATCCAGTTTATCAAGGGAAAAGGCAATTACGGTGAGCGGATAATGGCCGAGAAAATTGAAAATCTGGACTGGTTTATATGCGGCAAGGGGTTTGTCTTTACAAAAGAAAATATAGAGGAAGATCGGAGGGTTGCCTTGGAGGGTTTTGAATTGGCCTGCAAACTGGTCGAAAGCGACCGCTACGATCTGATCATCCTCGATGAAATTACCTACCTGCCTCTCTATGATTTTCTCGATGTCGAGAAAATTGTCGAGCTCGTCCAAAAGAAACCGGAACGGCTGTCAATTATCATGACTGGAAGAGACGCCCATCCTCGACTTGTGGAGATTGCCGATACTGTTACAAGTATGGAATTGATCAAACACGCCTACGAGCAAGGTATAAAAGCTCAAAAGGGTATTGAATTTTGATGGTGTTGTAAAACCACTATGAGGATAACATGACACAGCAAGGCGCTTTGAATGGAATTCGGGTTGTGGACTTGTCACGGATGCTGCCGGGGCCATACTGTTCGATGATTCTGGCAGATCATGGTGCCGAAGTGATTGCCGTTGAAGATCGAAAATTTCAGGGAGATGGACTGTTTTTTAACGATCTGAACCGGAATAAAAGACATATGTCTCTTAATCTGAAAACTGCTGAGGGGCTGGAAATATTTTTCAAACTGGTTGAAAAGGCGGATGTCGTCATCGAAGGCTTTCGGCCGGGTGTCGTCCAGCGCCTTGGCGTTGATTATGAGGCTGTCCGCAAGTGTAATCCGGGGATAATCTACTGCTCAATAAGTGGCTATGGGCAGACCGGTCCTCTGCGTGATAGGGTCGGCCACGATGTCAACTATATCAGCAACGCTGGAATTCTGGGTCTCATCGGCGAGAAAGGCGGGCCCCCGATTATTCCGGGGGTGCAGATCGCCGATATCGCCGGCGGCACGATGAATGCTGCCGTCGGTATCCTGCTGGCTCTTTTTGCCAGGGAGAAAACGGGAAAAGGGCAATACATCGATATCTCCATGACCGACGGTGTGCTCGGCCTGCTCGCCCTCCCGTCTTTTCTTGCACAGTCGAGGGGGCAGAAACAGCAGGCATCAGACGGATTGTTGTCCCATCGCTATGCTTGCTATAATACTTATGAAACGGCAGATGGAAGATATGTTTCAATTGGCGCTCTGGAAAACAGATTCTGGAAGCAACTCTGCGAGCAGCTGCATCGTCCACAGTATATCCCGTTGCACTACGACGAACAGCAACAACAGGAAGTTATCGAGGATTTTCGACAAATTTTTCGTTCGAAATCAATGGCCGAATGGGATGCTGAATTAGCTGAGATGGAGGTATGTTTTGCAGTCGTCAAAAACATGGAGGACATTAGAAATGATCCGCATTTCCGCCAACGGGAAATGGTACACAGCTACACTGGAGATAACGGTGAGATCAAACACGGTTTCGGCATTCCTGTCAAATTAAGTGCAACGCCCGGTACGCTCAGGACGACACCTGGAAAATTTGGCGAACATACGCATGAAATTGTTGAGGGACTTGGCTTTTCAGCCGAGCAGATTAAAACGTTTTTTGCTCAAGGAGTGTTGTAGCATTTCCTCTTGAAGCTTTGCATACTGCGCCGAGATGCTGTAGTATACATTTTCATTGCCGGCAAAAACATGCAGGGCATCTCTGATGCTTTAACTGGAAGGAGTGCTTAATCAATTTATTTCTGT
>RCMY010002268.1_pt1 | contig 17469 bp, 15 predicted proteins | sample 2041341 | NCBI WGS metagenome assembly RCMY01 (sample SAMN09708234, study PRJNA481090) | Marine sediment metagenome, whole genome shotgun sequencing project. | reverse complement strand
GATCGTCGTCATGGTCATCGCTGCGGTGGTGTTCACCCTCAGCCGTGTCGACTCCTACACTGCGGAAGCCGAAGTGTTGGTCCGAACCGCCGAAAACGAGCAACTGTTCCCGCAGATCAGCACCTCGAACACCGCCATCCGCCGAGATTTGGTGGCCGAGGCGAGCTTTGTCAAAGGCGACACGTTCCGAGAGGAAGCCGATCGTGCCGCCGGGGTCATATTCCCGGTACAGGTCATCGCCGACGAGGACCGTGGTGTCCTGATCTTCCAGGCCGAGAGCCAGAACCCGGTCCGCAGTGCAGAGATCGCCAACGCGTGGGCGGACACCTACGTGCGGTTGCGCTCCCAGGTGGCCGGCGACGACGTCCAAGAAGTGCTCGACGCCATCAAGAAGAACATCGAGACCAAGAACGCCGAGCTCAACGTGGTGATGCAACCGCTCACAACGTTGGACGACGCCATCCGTCAATTTGCCGAGGGCACTCCTGAGTGGAGTCGCATCAACGCAGAGCGCTCCAACGTTCGTTTCCGGATCACCCCGCAGATGAACTTCCTGTCGAGCGAGATTCGGGTGCTGACCATCGAGCAGGCCGAGCTCGAGCTCGTGTTGTTGTCCGTCGGAACACAAAACCTCACCGCTCGCACCAACCGCCGCGCCCAGACCCCCACCGATGCGAATCCGAATGGGCTCGCCCGAAACATCGCCTTGGCTGCGGCAGCGAGTCTCGTCATCGGCATCACCGCCGCACTCATGCGGGAGAGCGCCCGAGATCGCATTCTCACCCCGGAGGAGCTTCGAGAGGTCACCGGCGCATCGGTGTTCGCGACGATCCCGAAGGTCCGCAATCAGATGTTGCACCCCGGCATCGAGCGCCACGAACGGCCACCGTTTCTCACCGAATCGTTGCAGGGCCTTGTCAGCTCGACGCTCTACGCCGCGGAGAAAAGGGGCGCTCGTTCAATCGTCGTCACCAGCGCCCTTGCGGGCGAGGGCAAGACCACCGTTGCGTCGAACCTTGCTGTGCACGTCGGCCGTCAGGGCCACAAGGTCTTGCTCATCGGCGCGGATATGCGTCGCCCAACCCTGACCAAGCTGATCGGCTACCAATCCGAGTCCGGGTTGGCCGACTACCTCGAAGCTGCCGAAGAACTGCGCGAGGTGGTGGTTCCGGTTGTAGAACTCGAGAACCTCAGTCTGTTGGCTGCCGGCACGCCGATTCGCAATCCGGCCGAGTTGCTGCGGTCGCATGCCTTTAACAACCTGCTCACCTCCGCATTGACCGACTACGACTACGTCATCATCGACGCACCGCCGTTGTTGCCGGTGATCGATGCCGTCGAAATCTGCCAGTGCGTCGACGCAGCCATCCTGGTGGGCCGGGTGAACACCGCGCGCGAGTCGCAGCTTCGCCAAGCAACCGAACTGATCGAGGCGAGCGGCGCCCAGTTGCTCGGCGTCGTCCTGAATGCGTCGAGGCCCCGAGAACTGGCCGTCGACAACTACTACGCCAGCGAAGCAGAAGAAGAGCGCCGGACCCGCCTTCGCAAGGCCCGCGGCCAGCGACGCCATGCGTACGAATCAGACGAGGCGTACGAATCAGACGAGGTCTACGACTCCGACGATGCCGACACGCTCACCGACACCGTTGCGACTCCCGACATCGAGACGCCGGCCGAGACCGACGCCGACGGCGCAGCTGTCGCGAACCCGGTCCTGACCGCCATTGAGGGAGAGTCATCCAATGGAGCGTCCGACTCGCCGGGCGGTCCCTCCAAACGGCGATGGCGTCGTACGTCAAAGGTAAAGACGGAGACACCGGCCGCCCTGGAGTCCTCAGATGACTCCGAGCCAGACGAGCCAGACGTCGATGAAATCAACGGCGACATCGACCCTGCCAGCGACCCTGCCAGCGACGCTGCGGAGGATGCCGAAATCGAAGACACCGAAACCGTCGACACCGACGGGACCGACACCGTCACCGACGGGACCGACGACACCGAAACCGGTCGACAAAGGGCGTCATCGAAGTCAAAGCGCTGAGCGCTTCGGACGGTACGACGAGCACGCGCCGAGAACCTCACCCTTCTGGAACACCACGCGTTCAGACGATTTCGGCCCGACGCTGTTCCCATCGCCACGCATCGGTGAACATGTCGTCGATGGATCGCGTTGCCTGCCAACCCAGCACGGCGGCGGCCTTGCTCGGGTCGGCGTAGCACGATGGTGCGTCGCCGGGACGACGATCGACTCGCCGGTGCGGGATCGGGCGTCCGACCGCAGCCTCGCCTGCGGCCAGCGCCTCGAGCACCGAGGTACCTTGGCCGGTGCCGACGTTGATTGCATCCCAGCCCGCCGCAGCGTCGAGCGTGGCCAGGGCTCGGACGTGCGCCTCGGCGAGATCCTGCACATGGATGTAATCCCGAAGGCAGGTGCCATCAGGCGTCGGATAATCGTCGCCATAGATCTGCAGCTCGGCCCGCTCGCCGCTGGCAACACTCAACATGAACGGCACCAGGTTGGCCGGCACGCCGCCTGGCGCCTCGCCGATGAGGCCCGACCGATGGGCACCGACCGGGTTGAAGTACCGCAAACACGTCACCCCCCAGTCATGGGCCTCGGCGCAAGAACGCAGCAGTCGCTCGATATCGAGCTTCGTCTGGCCGTAGGGGTTGATGGCCCGAAGCGGGGCGGACTCGGTGACCGGCACGGCGTCGGGCTCACCGTAAACCGTCGCCGACGACGAGAACACGAGGAGCGGGACATCGTGGCGGCGCATCGCCTCGACCACCGACAACGTCGAACCCACATTGACGCGATAGTAGCGGGCCGGTTCGGCGACCGACTCGCCGACCGATTTGAGTCCGGCGAAGTGAATCACGGCGTCAAAGCGCCCCCGGGCGAACAACCGATCGGTCGTTTCGGCCTCGACGAGGTCGATTTCGTGTACCTCGAAAGGCTGTCCGGTGATGTCGGCGACGGCGGCAGCCACCGCAGGCGATGAGTTGGCATAGTTATCGGCGCCGATCACCTCATGGCCGGCCTCGATGAGGCTGACGCAGGTGTGACTGCCGATATAGCCGGTTGCTCCGGTAACAAGAACTCGCACGGCGTCAATGCTAGGCGGGTCGCCTCTCACCGCGGTTCTGTTGCCACCGCCACGCATCGGCACACATCGCCTCCAGCGAGAGCTCGGACCGCCACGACAGCACTCGGGCCGCCAATGACACATCGGCGAAGACCTGTGCCGCGTCGCCGGGCCGGCGGGGGGCGATCACGCGTGGCACCGAAATGCCGGTTGCCGTTTGGGCTGCGGCCAGGATCTCGAACACCGACGATCCGCGACCGGTTCCCAGATTGATCGCATCCCACGTCGGTTCATTTCCCAGCCGTTCGACCGCCGCAACGTGGCCGCGAGCAAGGTCGACGATGTGCACGTAGTCGCGTACGCAGGTTCCGTCGGCAGTTGGATAGTCGTCTCCGAACACCGGGAACGGATCACCGCCCGACGCGGCCTCGACCAGGCGCGGCATCAGGTTCACCGCCTCGCCTCGGGCCGCTTCCCCGAGTTGCCCGGACGGATGTGCCCCGATCGGATTGAAGTAGCGCAGGCATCTCGTGGACCAGCCGTAGGCCCGGGAGCATTCTTCGAGCAACGCCTCGATATCCCGCTTCGTACGTCCGTACGGGTTGATCGGTGCAACCCGGTGCGTTTCATCGACAGGCACGTGTTCGGGGTTGCCGTAGACCGTGCACGACGACGAAAACACGATGCGGTCGACACCGACGGTCCTCATCGCGCCCGCCAACGAGATCGTTGACCCGACGTTGATGCGTTCGTACCGCAGCGGATCGGCCACGGATTCTCCGACAGCCTTCCGGCCGGCGAAGTGCACGACGGCGTCGGGCTCGGTCGCGGCAACCACTCGCTGGGTCCGGGCGGCATCGGTGAGGTCGCACTCGTGGATGAGCACGTCGGTGCCGGCGAGCGCGTTGAGACGCGCACCCACCTCGCGGTGGCTATTCGAGTAGTCATCGATGCCCACGACTTCGTGACCGGCCTCGATGAGCGCCAGGCACGTGTGACTCCCGATGTATCCGGTTGCGCCGGTGACCAGTACCCGCATTGGAATTACGACGTACCCGCCGTGGCGAAACCGGATTGCGGATCGCGGTGATCGAACTCGTAGCGGGCCCATGCCCGGAGTGCGTCCTTCACCGAGGGGTGCGCCAACTTGTATCCGGAGTTGATCATCGCCTCGGCCGAGATATTGGTCGACCGGTACAGCTTGTCGATACGACGGCGATGAATCCCCGTCTCGAGTCCCAAGGCAGCCGCCACCTCGAAGGGTCGGCTGGCAAGGCGCGCCAACCGGTACGGCATGGTCGGCACGCGATAGCGGCCACCGAAGGCACCGAAGATGCCCTCGACGATGTCCTCGATCCGAACCTCGTCGGGGAATGCGCAGTGAAACACCTCTCCCTCGTCCACACCGCAGAGGTGCACGAGAAACGCCACCATGTCATCGAGGTGAATGCAGCTTTTCACGGTCGTCCGTCGACCGATGTAGAAGAACATTCGGCGACGGAGCATGGCCCGCAACCGCACGAAGTTGCCCGTGTCACCGGGCCCGAAGACGACGCCCGGCCGGACAACCCGGATACGTCGTTCGGGATTTTTCGCCGCCCAGGTGCGGAGTCGCTCCTCGGCCAACGCCTTACTGGCGCCGTACGCCGTGTCCGGGCTGAGCGCGTCGGACTCGGCAAAACGGGTCTCGCCCGCACCGAAGACCATCATCGTGCTGGTGAAGATGATCGACTTGACGCCGTTGGCGTCGCACCAATCCAGGACGTGGCCCGTGCCGATGTCGTTCACGGCGAAATAGGTGTCGTCGGGGAAGCCTGGTTCCTTTGCGATGCCGGCCAGGTGGAAGCACAGCGAAAACTCGTACCGATCACCCGTATCGGGGTGCGCCATGTCGAGTCCAACCAAGGGGCTCGTGATGTCGGCCACGATGTCGGTGTTGCCACCGGCGACGCAATCGAGGGTGACTACATGACGAAAGCGGCCGGATTCGCGTAGCGCTGGCACCAGCCTCGTTCCGATGAAACCAGCACCGCCGGTGACCAATACGTCCATGTCACCCTCCTGTTGTGCCTGTCGTGCGGGTTCTATCGTACCGTTCCCACCTGCCGCGGGACAGATGCAAAGATACCGAAAGTTCTCGTCATGTCACAATTGTTCGTGGTCGCCCACCGGGGCGTCGGCCTGCTCGGCTGCCCGCGTCGATCGGCTATCCGGTCGCCGTGTGCGATTCCGACTCAGACCCCAGAAATTCGGGCATCGTGACGTGCCCGTCGGCAGCCACCTCGTCGTGACGGAGGATTGCGGGAACCGTCTCCAACAGAATTGCGAGGTCGTTGCGCCATGAGCGGTGGTCGACGTAGACGACGTCGAGTTCGAGGCGCTCGTCCCAATCGACGGCATTGCGGCCCGACACTTGCGCCAAGCCCGTGATTCCGGGGCGGACCTCGTGGCGACGACGCTGTCGGGACGAGTAAAGAGGGAGATAGTGCGGCAACAACGGTCGCGGCCCAACGAGGGACATGTCGCCGACGAGCACATGCCACAGCTCGGGAAGTTCATCGAGGCTCGTCGACCGCATGAGCGAGCCAAAGCGGGTCAAACGCTCCTCATCGGGTTCGTCCCCGTCTCGCATGGTTCGAAATTTGGTCAACACAAAGAGCGAGTCACCGCGGCCCACACGCGTTTGTCGGAACAGCACCGGCCGGCCCATCGTCGCCGCAACGACGATGACGAGGCCGAGTAACACCGGGGCGAGGATCAACAACAAGATGGCCGAAACCACAATGTCGAACACTCGCTTGGAATCCACGCTGGTGCCATCGGCACAAGAGACTCCAAATCAAACCCCAGACGGATGGCCCGCGGCCCTACGGAACGGCGATCGAACGCTCGCAGAATCGGTCGGCCGTGTCGTTGTTGTTCGGTCCGCCGTCGCACAGATCGAAACCGGCACCGCCGCCAACCGCATCGGGGCCCCGCCCACCGCGTATCACGTCGTCACCGTCGTCGCCCCACAAGCGGTCGGCGCCTGCCCCACCGGACAAGGTGTCATTGCCGGCGTGCCCGCGAAGGTGATCCGGGCCGCCTGCACCACGGAGATCGTCGTCACCGTTCTGGCCGGCAAGCCAATCGGTTCCCCGGTTTCCCTGGAGAAGGTCGTTGCCATCACCGCCCAGGAGCTTGTCGTGGTCGGCACCGCCACGAAGCACATCGTCGCCGGCACCTCCACGGAGGAAGTCGTGCCCATCGCCGCCATCGATCTGGTCATTGCCATCGCCGCCACAGACGATGTCGTTCCCGCCGAGCGCGACGACCCGGTCGTCGCCGCCGAGCGCGACGATCACGTCGTCTCCTGCAGTGCCGGTGAGCACGTCGGGCCCTTCGGTCCCGACGATCGTCGCCACCCGGTTTTTGCAGGTGGGCAGTGGCACCAGTTCGCTTCCGCACTCCCATCGGGGACCGTGACCGACCGATCCATCAGGATCGAACCCAAGCTGAGCGATAGCGGTGCCCGCGGTCAGGAACGCCCCGATTTCGTAGGCGATGTAGCACGAAGATCCGGTCGAGTTCGCGACGGCGAAGTGGGTGTGAATGCCGAACGGCGTCGTGACGCGCCAACAATTCCCACCCAGTGCTTCCGGGGACGCAACGGTCGAACCGAGCAGCGCTCCTGGCAGCAACGACTCTCCCTCGACGACCTGGAGGTCTACGAGATGGTGGAACAGCACGGTGCCGACGGCCACCCCGTCGACCGAGAGGTCGAGCAGCACGTATCTGCCGGCGGCCGAGCCGCAGGTGGTGTCGAGCTCGACCCGGTTCACGACTGCCGCGACCGCCCCGCTGGCCGCCGTCACCTCGAAATGTACCGATGCATCGGGAGCGAAGATATCCATCGTCCAATCCTGATCGGATCGCCGACTGTGCACTCCCGGATGGGTTCCGTACTGGTTGGCCCACGCACCATCGAAGGGCATGCCGACGGTGACGAACTCGGCCGTCGAAGCCGCCTGTGCTGACGAGAAACCGGCCGACGCAGACGATGTGCCGCTCTCGAAACCTGCGCCGCTCTCGAAACCAAGGACCGCAGCCACCATGGCCATCGCCACGATGGCGCGAAAGAGCGGAGCAACCACCGGGCGTCGCATCACGAGTCGGGCTGCTGCCGGGTGCCGGCGGCGACGGTTGCGCCGTCGGCCAGATACACCCCGCCACCAATCGTTGCACCGTCGCCGATGCTGACGTCGTCACCCACGAAGGTGCGGCGTGACGGATCAGCCTCGAAGGTCACGTCGTCGCCGATTCGTACGTTGTCGCCGATGATCAGCTGCCCCGCCACCGAGAATCGACAGTCGTCGCCACAGGCGCTGCGGTACCCGATCGCAAACTCGCCAAAGCCGTCGACGATCGCACGCGCACCGATGTTGCTTCGTGCGCCAATCGACGCGACAAGCTCGGGGTCGGCGCCCTTGACGGGCCGCAACTTGAACCCCCAACCCAGTACGACACCCGGAGCGAGGGTGAGCATGCGCGGCCAACGAATCTGGGCCGCAAGCCGCGGACCCCAATCGGCAAGGGTTGCCTCTTCAAGTTCAGTGGTAATCACGCCAACAACCGTAACGGATCGACCGCGAATGTTTCCGTCAGAGGCCCGCCGGCGTTCGCGGCGGTATAACCCAGGTGCGAATGCCGCGCTCGCGATACAGACGGCTCGACGCATACACGTTTGTCACGATCAGCTGCACCATGGTGGCTGCGCCCGCGCCGACCGCACCGTAGAGCCAGCCGAACAGCAAGATGCCGATCATGCCGATCAGCAATCCGATCATGACCGCTCGATTCACCTGACGCCCCCGATCGATCAGCGTCAGGGCCAGAAGTACCGGACCGAACGCGACCGACAGGACAGATCCGGCAAGGAGGAAACGGGCCACATGACTGGCCCGGGACCAGTCGTCGTTGATGAGCCCGAGGATCGGCTCGGCAAACACGAACATGATGACGACATATGGCAACGAGGTGATGAGCATGCGCCGGGCCCACAGAACCGCAACCTGTTGTGCTTCCTGGTCCTCGTTTGCCGAGAGAGCAGAACCGAGTGGATTCGCGAGTTGTGCCGCCATCGCGGCAACAACCACGTTCACCGGCAGCGCGACGCTCGCAGCCAGGCTGTAGAGGCCGGACGCCTCGGAGTCGGCCACGATACCGAGCGTGATGACCGCAAATGTGAGACTGCCGATCTGGGCCAGCGCTGCCGGCATGAGCAACGAACCCTCCCGCAAGAGCATTCGAGCATGGGACCAATCGATGACCGGCGAGAGGCCGACGAGCCACGGAAGGCTCCCCAGCGCGACGAGGAAACTCACCCCACTGCCGATCACGGCCATTGCCGCAGTGGTCTGGGCGGTGCTCCCCCACCCGAAGGGCGTGATACCGAGGAGCACGAGCAGCACCACTGGCTGGATTGCGGTCTGCAATGCCATGGCGAGTCCTGGGTGCCCCTTGCCCGCCCACGCCTGACCAACGACGGTCGAGACACCGTGGAGCGGCACCGATGCGGCGAACAACAAGAGCAGGCGGACCACGAACTTGGGGAAATCCGCTTCCTCGACGTGATGCTCGATCACGCGACTCAAAATCGGCCCCACCACCGCCGCCACCACGATCGCCGCAGCAATCAAAAAGATGCTCGAGAGCACGATCGCCGTGCGTATGCGCAACTGTCGCTTTTCCTCGTCGAGTTTCCGATCGCTTGCGATACGGACGCACACCTGGCCGAGGCCCACCTGGCCTGCTGCCGATGCGAATCGGCTGGCAACCAAGCCAACGGAGTACAGACCGAAGGCGCTGATCCCCAGCTTTCGGGCGATCAACAGACCGCTCAGCACGGTGGAAACCGCGCCGATGCCGTTGACCATCAACGGGCTGACCCGGCGCACGATTCGCTCACGTTCGGTGGTCGCAATCAAACGAGTGCGTCCTCGTCGGCGGGTGGACCCAACCGCCAGTAGGCATAGCCGGCGCCGAACAGCACCAGCAACGTGTCGAAACTATTGGTGTTGAGCGCGCCGGCCACCGATGGCGTTACCAGGACGAGCGCGGCAACGCCGTACATCTGTATCTCACCGAATGCCCGATAGGACGGATCTGCAAAGGCTCTGAGACGCCGACCGACCACCCAGATGTACCCGTGCCACAGCACGTAGACGAGAAGGCCGAGCGCGCCGACCTTGATCAGCGTCATCGAGAAACCGTCATGGAGCACCGGGACATACCGGAACTCGCCGACGTCGCCACCGAAGTCGAGCGTCAACTCCAGGTCGATCGTCTGCCCGAATCCGAAACCGACCAATTTCTCGAGGCCGGAACCGGTGTCGTACAGCGTGAATGCCTGCTGGCGTTCGTACGACCGGAACGACTGGGTGATGTCGGCCTTCGTCTCGAAGTTGCTTCCGGTGAGTTCGCTTATCGACGTGCCGATCTTCTCCCCGAAATCGCGTCCAGCCGACGTCATCGGCAAGATCACCATCACCACGCTCGCCGCGCCGAGGGTGAGAATGAACATACGGCGTGACCGTATGCCGGCGCGAACGCCGCCCGACGCGCTCGCCAGGAGCTGCACGAACAGCGGCAGCACCGCCAACATGATGGTGACCGTGAACATGGTGCGCGAAAAAGACAGGACGATCGAGGCAACCGACAAGATGACCGTCGCTGCGCTCACGATCGTCGGAAGCCTCAAGACTTCGCTCGCTCGCCACCGGTAGGAGTTGAGCACCACCGCCACGGCGATGGCCGGGTGTACGAACCCCCGCCCGATCTCGCCGCGAAAGACATTGGCCGTGTCCGACTGCAGCACGCTGAGATTGGTGAGGACGCGTCCGATGTGCCATCCCGCCACGATCAGGCCCGACAGGATCGCGGCGCGCAGTAGCGCCGCCGGACCGATGCGCAGCCCGATCATGAAACCGAGCCAAACTGCGACGATTGCCCGGCCGAAGGTCCAGATGTCGCGTCGAATGAAGTTCGCTTCGTGGCCCGCCCCGATCGAGCCGATCACCCCCATCAACACCAGCGCAACCATCGGCAGCAAGAGGTTGATCGCCCGAGCGCGCCGATGGGGGGACAATCCCCACCGCAGGACCATCAGGACACCGAGCACCAAGTAGACGCTCGTGAGCATGAATCCGCTCACAAACGCCGAGGTGGAGAGACCCAGGATCGCCACGAACACCACAAACCGGTCGTCGGTTTGTTTGACGCGAGGTGACACCGGGCGCTGCGACGTTGCAAGGTTCGAATCAGGCGCCCATGCCGCGGGCGGATTTGCAGTCACCGAAACTCGTCTCCCGGGCCAAAGTCGGCCAACGCAAAGTATGACGTACCACCGCCGAGATTGCTATACAGGCAGCCGCAAGCGGCGACGGCACATTGAACACATCCGTGGCATCTAGTACAACTAGGGGCACTTCGTCCCGACGGCGGCCGAATCTCGAGCAGGCGTATGCAATCCGAATCACCGCAAGTACGACCGCTCAGCATCGGGGTTTTCGGCGTGCGCGGCATCCCGTCCACGTACTCGGGCTACGAGACCTTCGCAACGGTGTTTCTCCCCGAACTTGCGAGCCGAGGACACGACGTCACCCTCTACGTGCGCGGCGGTGAACGCGAGCAACCCGACTATCGCGGCGTGCACCGAATCGGCCTTCCCACCTGGAAGACCAAGCAACTCGACACCATCTCCCATGGCATCGTCGCCGCCAGGGAGGTCAAGAAGCGCGCCGACCACGACGTCGTGCTGGCCTTCAACGTCGCAAACGCGTTGATGCTCGCTCCGCTCACCCGATCGGGCACCCCCACGGTCCTCAACGTCGACGGACAGGAATGGCTGCGCGACAAGTGGGGATGGCTCGGCAAACAGGCATTTCGGCGGAGCGCATCGATTTCCAAGCGGTGCGCGACCTCCCTCGTCACCGACTGCCATGCGATGCGTAAGATCTACCTCCGCCGATTCGACGCCGAGTCGGTGGTCATCCCCTACTGCTGGACCGATTTGCTCGCGGCCCCCGAGGACCACCGAACCGCAGCGGCGGTCCTCGAGTCCTACGGGCTTTCCGATCGTGGCTACGTCGTCGCCGGTGGGCGTATGGTTCCCGAGAACAACATCGGCAGCATCGTCTCGTCGCTCGTGCGTAGCGACCTCGACCTCGACATCGCGGTCTTGGGCACCGCAAACTATGACTCGCCGGTGGTCGCCGAGATCCGCGAGCACGCCGCGCTGGACTCGCGCGTGAAGATCCTCGGCCACATCTCTGATCGGTACGATTTTGCCACGTTGCTTTGTCACGCGGCTGCGTACATGCACGGCCATTCGGTGGGCGGTATCAACCCGTCGCTCGTCGAAGCGATGGGCGCAGGTGCGCAGATCTGTGCGTACGACACACCATTCAACCGCGAGGCCCTCGGCGACACGGGCAGCTATTTCACCGACCCAAACCAGGCGATCCAGCAGGCCGGACCGCTGCAACGGCCCGACGACGACTGGGAGCGCTTCCGCGACGAGGCCAAGAAACGAGTACACGAGGTGTTCAGCCTCGATCGCATCACGACCCTTTACGAAGAGGCGCTCCAAGCGGCGGTCTCCAACGCCAGATGAGCCCTACAGCCAGCGCACCGCAGGCGCCGGCCTTTGTCATCGGTGCACAGAAGGCAGGCACCAGCACGGTGCACGAGGTGTTGACCAACGCCGGCGTCCGCACGGCGCGAATCAAAGAGACCCACTACTTCAGCGACGACGAGCGATACGCGCGCGGCATCGAGTGGTACGACAGCCAATTCAACGATCCGATCACCGCGTCGACGACGTGCGCCCCACGGGTTGAGATCGACCCTGCCTACCTGCTCAGCGCCGCCGCGCCGAGACGCATCCGAGCGCAGTTCGGCAACCACATTCGGTACGTCGTCGTGCTACGAGATCCTTACGAACGAGCACTCAGCCAGTATCGCATGACCGTCGCACGAGGCCGAGAGTCGCGACCTTTCCTCGCCGCCATCGAGGCGGAGGCCTCCCGCTGCGAGCCCTTCGAGTATCCGGAGTCGGCCGACGTTGCGTACTTGGGCGGATCGCAATATCTCCGACTCCTCGAGCGATGGCAGACGGCTTTGCCCGAAGCCGAACGCCTCATCATCGATTTCGATGCCCTCGTGAAAAGAAACGATCCGGCTATCTGGAGCACGCTTTGTGACTTCTTGGGGGTTGCGAGAATCCACCTGGACGAACTACCCAAATCAAACGCCGCATTCGCTCCCAAGTCGCGGCTCCTCAACCGGTTCCTGTTCGATCGATCCGACTATTCGGGAGCTCGGCGGATCTTGCACACGGTTGTTCCTTCCGAACGCCTGCGAGAACGCGCCGCCGAATTTCTGTACGCCCGCAACCGCACTGCGGCGCCCGCTGCAACCACCACCATCAGCGCGGCAGACAACACCGCCGCGAAGCGCATCGTGCGAGATCATGTGGGCTACGACCGCGCCGACATGACGGCGCTCCTCGATGACATCGACTGGCCTACATTGCAGCCCGCAGGAGAATCGACGCCGTGACCACCGACTACTACAACCACGAACGATCCGAAATAGCGTCGGTGATCGTCGGCCGCGACCTCTCGGTTCTCGAGCTCGGCTGTGGCGCGGGGTCACTCGGCGCCAGCCTCAAATCGTCCGGCATTGCCGCTCGCGTCGAAGCCGTCGAAGCGGTGGAGAGCGCTGCGACGCAAGCCGCCACGCGACTCGATGTGGTGCACCATGGCGATCTCGACAGCTTCGACATGTCGATACTGGGCGAGGGATACGACTGCCTCATCGCGGCCGACGTTCTCGAGCACCTGAAGGATCCCTGGTCGGTGCTGCAGGCAGCGAGTCAACGGGTTCGACCGGGCGGCGCTGTGTACGTCTCCGTCCCCAACGTGCAGCACTTTCGCGTCTCGTTCGGCTTACTACGCGGCCGCTGGCGATACGAGGACTTCGGCATCATGGATCGCACCCACCTTCGGTTCTTCACGCGAGAGACCGCCTGCGAACTGTTCGCCTTGGCCGGCGTACCCCTCGATCGCGTGGTGCCCGTGCGCTCCACGAATCCGATCGTTGCTCGCCTCGGGGGCTTCGGAACGGTGCAATACATCCTCGTCGGTCACCTTGAACGCTAACGATGATCCGCTTTCCACCACGTCGGTCGTGGTCCCGGTCTACGGCAACTGGGGTTATGTCCAGGCGTTACTGAGCGATCTCGCCGGACTCGGTTTGTCCGAGATCGTGCTGATCGACGATGCGCACCCGGACCCACCGCCACCATCGTTTTCCGCCGGCGAAACGCCGATCCGCTATTACCGACGCGACCGCAACGGAGGCTTTGCCGCAGCGGTCAACACCGGCGTACGGCTCGCCGCGGGCGACTTCGTACTGTTGCTCAACGCCGACCTTCGCATCACCCACGATGTCGCCCGGCAACTCGTGCATCGCCTGGCCAAACGTCCTGATGCAATCCATGGCACCAAGGTCGTCAGCAGCGACGGTCCAGCGGTGAACCAGTGCCGGCCGTTTCCCACTCGACGCGGCATGCTGATCGAGTTCTGTACCGTCCTCCGCCTCGTTCCGAAGCTCGACCGCCGCCTACGTGGCGTCGCCGGACCAGAGCCGACCACGACCACGAAGGTCGCGTGGCTGAGCGGTGCCTGTCTGGCGTTCGCTCGATCCACATTCGACCGTATCGGCCCACTCGAGGAGCGGTTCGTCATGTACGTGGAAGACGCCGAGTGGCAAATGCGGGCAAACGGATTGGGTATCGACAGCTTGTATCACGCGGACTTGGCGGTGCAGCACGACACGGGCCACGGCGCGTTCGATTCGCAGGCGGGTGTCGATCGGTGGTTTCTCGCCGGGTGGCAGGCAAACCTCACGCTGTTGGAGATGCAGGACAAGGCGGGGTTGACGACGCGCGCCCTGCTACTGGCGATCGCGGTGGTGAACATCCCCTTTGCGATTGCCCGCCGGATGGCGGCCACGACCGGCCGGGTGCCTTTGGGTCCGACGCCGCAGACGTATCTGCGGATCCCGTTCCAGCCGCCGCACCCAGCGTTGCCGGCGCCGTCCCGCCGCTAGATCTCTTTCAAGACCCGTGCGGGCACCCCGCCGATGATGACGCCGGGAGGAAAGGCGCCTCCGACCACGGCGCCGGCGGCCACAACGGAGTGCTCGCTGACGTGAGCGCCGGCGAGAAACGTGACTTTGGCGCCGATCCACACGTTGTCTTCCACGACGATCGGCTCCTCAACCGTGCCCTGGAGGCGAATGGGCCGGTCGGTGCCGTCGAAGTTGTGGTTCTGCGAGTGGAAGCCGATGTACTGGCCGCCGATGACGTTGTCCCCGATGGTGATGCCGCCCGCGGCGCCCAGATAGCACCATTCCCCGAGCGCGGAATCGTCACCGATCGTGATGCCCTCGCCGAGGTGACTCGGATGTGCGGTGCACAGGAGTCGACTGCCTGCTCCTACCTTGGTTCGGGCCCCGATGCGGACGCCGGTGCGAGAGTGCGCGTGGACGATCACACCATCATCGAGCGTGGCGAAGGAACCGAGGGTGATCGAATGGCGTCCTCGGATTTTCACACCGGCACCGACGAACGCCTTCGTGTGGAAGCGGACCAGGCCTCGCAGTAGAGCTCGGCTACGCCACCAGAGATCGTGCGCAAAGAAACCTGCACCGAGCGCGGGGTCGATGGCGTCGTCTTTGCCAAGGCGACGCCGCAACGCGCGCATCGCGGAAGTCGCCATGGATTGTTCGGTCATTGGAGTGCCTCTCCCATCCGTCGGGCAAAAGCGTCCGCACCAAAGCGTTCCGGGTACGTTTCTCGGGCCTGTTCGCCAGCCTTGACCATCTCATCGGGGTGCGACGCGTACGTCTCCAAGGCGTCCGCGAGGGCGGTGGGGTCGTTCGGCGCAACCAGTCGGCCGGTACGTCCGTCGTCGATGATCTCGACGAGGCCACCGTGGGCCGAGCCGATGACCGCACGGCTTCTCATCCCGGCTTCGATGGCCGCCAAACCAAATGGTTCGGGCTGAAGCGAGGGCACAACCACCACGTGGGTCCACGCGTAGAGCGATTCGACGCTGTCTTGATAGGGCAGGAATTCGACGGAGCCGGCGAGGGCGACGGCCTGGTCCCGAAGGGTCTTGATGAATGCCGGATCGGCGTTCTCGTCGTAGCCGACGATACGTACCGCGTAGGCGACCGCTCGGCGGTCGAGCTCGGCCAGCGCCTGCAACAGCACCGCTTGCCCCTTCCAGGGTGCAAATCGGCCAACGCAGAGGATCCGCAGCGGTTCGCCGGCGTCCGGCTGGATCGGGGGTGCGGCGTCAGGCACGGGGAGACCGTTGTGCACGATCGGCCCGTCGAGCGCCGGCGACGGACGTCGCCCGACCGCCGACTGAAATGCCCTGCGGGTCGCCTCCGAGATATAGATCGGCGACAAGCCCGAGGCGATGACGACCCGCGAGAACAGCTGCTGCTCGAATCGTCCATGGGGAATCTCGTGCACGTGCACCCACCCCCGCTTGCGCCCGATGCCCGCCGCGAGAAGCGCCGAGAGCGGCACGCACGTGTTGATGAAGACCTCGTCGACGTTGCGCATCCTCCACAAATCGAGCAGGACGAAAACGGGCCAGAACACGAGTCGCCACACGCGCCACGACTTCAGCTCTCGACGCCGCGCGACAAGCGTGCGCACTCTCGTCATCGTCCCGGGAAACGCCGCGGCGAATGCCGGATCGATGGCCGGCTCCTGCACCCACAGGTGCAGCTCGACGTCGCGGCCTTCCGCCAGCACCTCAGCGGTCTGCAGGAGCACCTTGTCGGAGCCCCACGAGCCGTCGCCGGGGTGCATGATTGCGATCGTTGTCGTCATGATCGAGAAGCCGGCGCATGCCGGGGTGTTCCGGACAAAGCTCTAACCGACGCTGCCTTCCATCTGGAGCTCGATGAGACGACTCCACTCGACTGCCTGTGCAAAGGGCAACGTACGGGTGATCGGCTCGATGAAGCCGTTCACCACCATGCCGGTCGCCTGCGCTTCGGTCAGGCCTCGCGACATCAGGTAGAACAGCTGCTGGTCGCCGATTCGGGCCTCACTCGTCTGGCGGTCGATGCGCGCATCGGGCGATGTGGCTTCGGTCACGGGGTACGCATCGCTGAAGGATGCATCATCGAGGATCAGGGCATCGCACTGCACGTGGCTCGTACAGCCAGGCGCATCGGCGTCGACCCGGACATGAGCTCGATAGCTCGTGCGACCGCCGTTGCCCGAGATGGACTTGGCGAGGATCTTCGACGAGGTCTCGGCGGCGGCGTGCACGATACTGGCGCCGACATCTCGGTATTGGCCGGCGCCGGCGCCGATGATCGAGCACACCTCGCCGGAAGACTTCGGGCCGGACAGAACCACGCGTGGATGGTTCACGGTGCGTCGACCGCCGATCGTGCCATCGATCCATTTCACCTGACCTTCGGCCTCGACCACCGCCCGCATGGTCCCCAGGCTGCACACGTTCGACGACCAGTTCTGAACGCTGGCGTACGTGACCCGGGCGGATTCCTTGACCACGATTTCCACCGTGGCGCACCGCTCCGGGGCGGAGCTGTACATGGGGGCGGAGCAGCCGTCGGTGAACTGCACGTTCGAACCCTTGTCGGCGATGATCAGCGTGCGGGAGAACGGGCCCGTGTCCTGGACGTCGACGAGCGAATCCGGCTGGAGCGACACGTGGCTGAGATCGAGGCCCTGCGGCACATACACGAACGATCCGGCCGACCAACTTGACGAAATGTGCGCCGAAGATGAGTTGCTGCTCGGCGAGATGACGTGTCCGGCGTACTGGTCGATCAGCTGCGGGAAGTCGCGTACAGCGGTGTTGATGCCACAGAAGATGACACCCATCGACTCGAGGTCGGTGCGGTTGCGGCGCTGCACGACATCGGAGTCGCGTTGGGCGTTGACAGCGGCGTGCTCGGTGAGGCGACCGAAATCAAGACCGAGATCTTCGGCCGTGCTCACAGCGGACTTCCCAGTGGTTTGCGCAACACGTACCATGCTACCGCTTCGCCAACATCGCTTCGACAACGGCTTCTCCGGCGGTTGCGCCGTGCCAACGACCGCGCGTGCCAACGCTTGCGCGTGCCAACCACTGACCATTCGACGTACCCGTCCCACCTGGAGGACCGTGACCGACACTACGAACTCGGACCTCGATCAACCGTCGAGCGGCACCACCGACCCGCTTCTCGGCGCGCTCGTCATCGCGTGGATGGGCTTCGCCGCCTTCGCCGCCACCGACTG
>RCMY010002267.1_pt1 | contig 17470 bp, 12 predicted proteins | sample 2041341 | NCBI WGS metagenome assembly RCMY01 (sample SAMN09708234, study PRJNA481090) | Marine sediment metagenome, whole genome shotgun sequencing project. | reverse complement strand
CGGAGCGCACGCCCAGTTCGGGCTCCTCGATCGCCTCGATCGTCTTCTTGTACACCCGCTTGGGTTTGAGCGCGGGCAACGCGGCGCCCGGCACACCCCGCTTGACGGCCATGACGGCATCCATGAGGGCCAGTCCGTCGAACGCGTCGCGGGCATAGCGCACCTCGCCCTCGAACATGTCCCCCAGATCGTGCTCGACGAACGCGCGCGTCAGCGCGGCGCCGCCCAGCAGGACGGGGTACTTGTCCGCGAGACCGAGTCGGTTGATCTCGGCCAGGTTGTCCTTCATGACGATCGTGGATTTGACGAGCAACCCCGACATCCCGATGGCGTCAGCATTCGATTTCTCCGCCGCCTCGATGATGGCGTTGATGGGCTGCTTGATGCCGATGTTGACCACCGTGTAGCCGTTGTTGCTGACGATGATGTCCACGAGGTTCTTGCCGATGTCGTGGACGTCGCCCCGCACGGTTGCCAGCACCAGGGTGCCCTTGCCCGCCGCGTCCTGCTTCTCCATGTGTGGCTCGAGGTGCGCGACGGCGCTCTTCATCACCTCGGCGGACTGGAGGACGAATGGGAGCTGCATCTGGCCGGAACCGAAGAGTTCGCCCACCACCTTCATGCCGGAGAGAAGATCGTTGTTGATGATGTCGAGCGCTGGCTTGCTCACCAGTGCCTCGTCGAGGTCAGCCGCCAACCCCTTGCCCTCGCCGTCGATGATGCGCCGCTGGAGGCGCTCCTCCAGGGGCAGGGCGGCCAGTTCTGCGGAACGGGAAGCACGGGCGGAGGCGGCAGTGACGCCCTCGAAGAGGTCCAGATACTTCGTCAGGGGGTCATATCTCTCCGCGCGACGGTCGTAGACCAAGTCGAGCGCCACCTCACGCTGCTCATCCGGGATGCGGTCCATGGGGATGATCTTGGCGCTGTGGACGATGGCCGAGTCCAGACCGGCTTTCACGCACTCGGCGAGGAACACGGAGTTCAGCACGATGCGGGCGGCCGGGTTGAGGCCGAAGGAGACGTTGCTGACTCCCAGTGTGGTGCGCACCCGGGGGTAGCGCTCCTTCAGCTCGCGGATGGCCGCGATGGTCTCGATGCCGTCGCGGCGGGTCTCCTCCTGGCCAGTGGCGATGGGGAAGGTGAGGCAGTCGACGAGGATGTCGCCGACGTCCATCCCCCAGTTGCCGGTGAGGTCCTCGATGAGGCGCGAGGCGACGCGCACCTTCCATTCGGCGGTGCGCGCCTGGCCCTCCTCGTCAATGGTGAGGGCGACCACCGCGGCGCCGTGCTCCTGCACCATCGGCATGACGCGGCCAAAGCGGGACTCCGGGCCGGACCCGTCCTCGTAGTTCACGGAGTTGATGGTGCAGCGTCCCGCCAGGCGCTCCAGGCCAGCCTGGATGACGGGCGGCTCAGTGGAGTCCAACACCACAGGCAGCGTGACGGCCGTGTTGAGGCGAGATGCCATCAGGTCCATGTCGGCGACGCCGTCGCGGCCCACATAGTCGATGCACAGGTCCAGGACGTGGGCGCCGTCGCGAGCCTGGCTCTTGGCAATCTCAACGCATTCGTCCCAGTTGCCGTCCAGCATGTGCAGCTTGAAGGCCTTCGAGCCGTTGGCATTGGTGCGCTCGCCAATGTTGAGGTAGCTGGCGTCCTGGGCCAGTGGCACTTCGATGTAGAGGCTGGACACCGAATTGTCCTTGGGAACATCGCGCTTGACCACGGGAGTACCGGAGAACCGCTCGGCAAGCAGCCGGATGTGCTCCGGTGTCGTGCCGCAGCAGCCACCGATGACGGCCAGGCCGTAGTCCCGCAGGTAGTCCCCCAGGGCGTCCGCCAGGCCTTCCGGACCGAGCGGGTACCGGGCGCCGTCTGCGGTCAACTCGGGCAGCCCTGCGTTGGGCATGGCGCCCGTGGCGATGCCAGCGCGGCGGGCGAGGTGGCGCAAATGTTCGCTCATCTCCGCCGGGCCGGTGGCGCAGTTCAGCCCGATGACGTCGATGCCGAGAGCCTCCAGCGTGGTCAATGCTGCACCGATCTCGGAGCCCAACAGCATCGTGCCGGTGGCCTCGACGGTGACGTTGACGAAGATGGGGAGATCGACACCGAGCTTGGCGCGGGCACGCTTGACCGCGATGACGGCCGCCTTGGCCTGCAGCAGGTCCTGGCTCGTCTCGATCTGCACGGCGTCAATACCGCCGGCAACCATGGCTTCAATCTGGAGTTGGTAGGCGTCGCGGATCTCGGCGAATCGGATGTGACCCAGGCTGGGAAGCTTGGTTCCCGGCCCCACGGATCCCAGCACGAAGCGCGGCTTCTCCGTCGTGGAGAACTCATCAGCCACGCCCCGGGCGATGCGGGCAGAGGCCAGCGCCAGCTCCTCGAGACGGTCTTCGATGTCGTACTCACGCAGCGCCGCGAGGTTGGTGCCGAAGGAGTTCGTCTCCACACAGTCGGCCCCGGCCTCGAAGTAGGCACGATGCACAGCCGCGACGATGTCCGGCCGCGTCACGTTCAACACTTCGTTGCAGCCCTCGAGGCCCTGGAAGTCGGTATCCACGTCCAGATCCCCGAAACTCTGGAGCATTGTTCCCATCGCACCGTCGGCGACGAGGACTTTGGTGTTCAGATGGTCACGAATAGAGCTGGGCACGCGGGTCACTCTAACCCGGAAATGGGGAGGCACTCATCCGAGGTTCACGGACGCGCACGGTTACGGCTCCAGCACCACCAGCTCGTGGACACCTAGACTGATGCTCATGCGGTTTGATCATCTTGCCCCATTTCGCGACCTGGCCGTCGTCATCGCCTTCGGCGGATGGAACGACGCCGGTGGCGCTGCGAGCGACACCGCCGAACACATCCTGAACAAGTACGACCGCATCGAGCTCGCCTCCATCGATGACGAGCACTACTTCGACTACCAGGCAACCCGTCCCCATCTGCGACGTTCCCCGGATGGCCCCTTCATTGAATGGCCGGCCATCACCCTCACACTGGTGCGGCACCCCGAGCGCGACATCCTCGTGGTTGTCGGGCCTGAACCGAGCCTGCTGTGGCGAAGTTTTGCTGCGGAGCTGATAGGTCTCATCCAGAGCCTGGACCCTCAATTGGTCATTCTGCTCGGTGCCATGCTGAGCGACACGCCCCACTCACGGCCACTGCCCGTCTCAATGTTCACCTTCGATTCCGCGCTCCGCGAACTGTTGGACCTCGAGGCTTCCAGCTATGAGGGGCCAACCGGTTCAATCGGCGTCATCAACCAGATGCTGATCGCGCAGGGACTACCGACCGCCTCGATGTGGGTGGCGATCCCCCACTACGTTGCCAACCCGCCCAGTCCCAAGGGGCAGCAAGCGCTGCTCAGCAGGCTGGAGCAGGTGCTCGGTCTGTCATTGGACTACGACGATCTGCCCGACGAGGCGGTGAAGTGGACGGCCGCCGTCGACGAACTCAGCTCCGAGGATCCGGATGTGGCCGAATACATCGAACAACTGGAAGAGGCCAAGGACGCCCACGACGTGGAGGGTGCCACGGGAGACACCATTGCGGCGGAGTTCGAGCGCTATCTGCGTGGCCGCGGTGACGGCCGCGCGAAAGACGGCCCCCGCCACGGCTGAGGGCCTGGCGTCGCGAAGCCGGCTCAGTGCTGACAGGCGGCGACGGCAAGGTCCCGCAACTGCCCCACCATGGCATCCGGCTCGGGCGCGTTGAAGACTGCTGAGCCGGCCACGAACGTGTCCGCCCCAGCCTCTGCGCAGCGCTCGATGGTGGATGTGGACACGCCACCGTCCACCTGCAACCAGATGGGGCGATCGCCGATCAGTTCGCGCGTGCGTCGGATCTTGGGCAGCACGAGGTCCAGGAAGGACTGACCACCGAATCCGGGCTCGACGGTCATCAGTAGCACCATGTCCACCTCGCCGAGCATGTCGGCAAAACCGTCGATCGGCGTGGCGGGCTTGAGTGCGATGGAGGCGCGGGCCCCCAGCTTCCGCAGTTCACGAGCGAGACGGATGGGCGCCGCAGCGGCCTCCACGTGGAAAGTGACCGACTCAGCTCCAGCCTCGGCAAAGGCGGGAGCCCAACGGTCGGCGTCCTCGATCATGAGGTGAATGTCGAGCATCTTGTCGGTGGCCTTGCGGAGTGACTCCACCACGGGCAGCCCGATGGTCAGGTTGGGTACGAAGTGGTTGTCCATCACGTCGATGTGGATGGCGTCCGCTCCGGGAATCCGCCCCACTTCGGCGCTCAAATTGGCAAAGTCTGCGTTCAGGATGCTGGGAGTGATGCGCATGCCGCTCACCCTAGCCGCACGCATGTGCTTGTCTGGGACAAGGGTTGTTGTCCGACGAGGATGAGGAGCTGTCGAGGAGCATGGACGCCCACGAGCTGATGGTCATGGAGGAAATCCAGCAACGGGTCCTCTGGTTGGCGACGAACATGATCGAACACGCAAACCACGTGCGGCCCAATCCGGACGGCGTCAAGGTGGGTGGGCACCAAGCCTCCTGCGCGTCCATGGTGACACTCATGGCGGCGCTGTACCTGCACCATCTGGACGCCGACGACTTCGTGGCGGTCAAACCTCACGGCAGCCCTGTGCTGCACGCACTGAATTACCTCATGGGTACGTTGGACCGGTCCTGGCTCACCCAGCTTCGCGCACACGGGGGCCTGCAGGCGTATCCGTCTCGCACGAAAGACCCGGACCGGGTCGATTTCTCCACAGGATCCGTGGGACTCGGCCCCGCCGCCACAATCTTCGCCGCGGCCACGCGCAACTATGTGGACGCGCACTTCGGCGAGCGGAGCCCTTCACGCTTCGTCGCTGTGCTCGGCGACGCCGAGTTGGACGAGGGCAACGTCTGGGAAGCAGTGCACGATCCAGCCACCAACCGTCTGGGGTCGGTGACATGGATCGTGGACTTCAACCGGCAGTCGCTGGACCGGGTGGTCCCCGACATGCGCATCAGCCCTTGGCATGCGGCTTTCGAGGCCCATGGCTGGCAGGTCATCCAATTGAAGTACGGACGGCTGTTTCGGACGTTCGAAGCCGAGCACGACGCCGGGGCGCTGCGAGACTGGATCGACGAAATGCCGAACGAGCGTTACCAGGCGCTGTTCGGCCTGGATCCGACGGAACTACGGAGCAGTTTCCTGCAGGGCGCACCGCAGGATGTCGCAGATCTGCTCGTCGAACTCACGGATGAGGCCGTCGCCGAACTCGTGACGGATCTCGGCGGGCACGACCTGCCGAGCGTCATCGAGGCGCTGGAGCAGGCGGATCGCGACACCACCCGCCCCACCGTCATCTTCGCCTACACCCACAAGGGCTGGGGCCTACCCATTCAGGGCAACGCCCGCAACCACGCCGCTGTGCTGTCCAGCGACCAGGTGGTGAAGCTGCGCGACGCGCTCGGCCTCTCCGAGGACACAATGTGGGACCGCTTCCCCGACGATTCCCCCGCCGGCCGTCTGCTGGAAGAGCGTGGCCGCCATCTCGCCCGTACCGCGCCAACCCCCGGGGACACAGCGGTTGTTCCGGCTTCGACGTCGCCCCGCACATCCCGCCCAACGAGCACACAGGAAGCGTTCGGCCGGGTGCTCGTGGATCTGTCGCGCGACGCCGCGGTCCAGCCCTTCCTGGTCACGACGTCGCCGGATGTTGCAACGTCCACCAACTTGGCGGGCTGGATCAACCGGGGTGGAGTCTTCGCGGAGCACGAACGCCGCACGTGGTCTCACGATCCGATGTTGAGATGGTTGGAGGGTCCAACAGGCCAGCACCTGGAACTCGGCATCTCGGAAATGAACTTCTTCCTGCTGCTCTCCCAGCTGGGACTGTCCACACACTTCTCGGGCCAGCCGCTGCTGCCGGTGGGCACTGTCTACGACCCCTTCGTCTGTCGCGGCTTGGACGCCCTCATCTACGCCCTGTACTCCGGCTCTTCCTTCCTGTTCGCCGGCACCCCGTCAGGCACCACACTTGCGCCGGAGGGTGGAGCCCACCAGTCAAGCATCACGGCCTCCATCGGCATGGAGTTGCCCGGCCTGACCCTGCATGAACCCGCCTACGTGAAGGCGTTGGACTGGCTGATGTGCGACTCCTTGGCGCGGATCGCCGCCGCTGATGGAATCACGGCCGATTCACACTACTTCCGGCTCACCACCCGTCCGCTGGACCAGAGTCCCTTCGAGGACATCGCACGACGCAACGGGGATGAAGTGCTGCGCCGTCAGGTGTTGTCCGGCGCCTATCTGCTGCGGACCGCCGATCCGGATGACAGTGGTCCCCGTGTCGCTCTCGTCGGCTGCGGCGCGGTACTGCCCGAGGTGCTGGAGGCGGCAGACCAACTCAGCGATGAGGGCATCCTCGTGGATGTGGTCGACGTGCCAAGTCCCGGACGGCTGCACCGGGCCTGGCGTCAGGAGGTGACACGTGGTGTCAGGACTGCGCGTGTACCCGGCCTCCCCGGACCTCTGCGGGCTTGTTTCTCGAAGCAGATACCGATCGTCACGGTGCACGACGCCTCCAGCCACGCCCTGGCATGGTTGGGCGGTGCGCTGGGTGTGCCGATGGCATCGCTGGGTGTCGACGATTTCGGACAGAGCGGTGGGGTGCAGGACCTGAGACGTGACCACGATCTGGATGCGGAATCCATCGTCAATGCCGCTCTCGGTGTCATGGGGCTCTGACGGATCCCGCGATCGCTACATCCGGATCAGCGCCAGGAACATGGCATCGGTGTTGTGTCGTTGTGGCCAGAGCTGGACGTAGTCTCCGAGCGCGCAGTCGGGTACTTCCGGGAGGAAGTCAGCGGCGTGCAGCAGGGTTGCCTCGGGGAACTCCTTGAGGACGTCTTCGACCACCTCGGAGGTCTCGGCCCGGTGCGGCGAACACGTGGAGTAGGCCACCACTCCGCCGGCCATGGTGGAGTTCAGGGCAGATCGGAGGAGGTCACGCTGCAGGTCTCCCAGCTGGGCCAGGTCCTCGAAACGGCGGCGCCAGCGGGATTCGGGGCGACGGCGCAGAGCACCCAGGCCAGTGCAGGGGACGTCGGCGATCACGCGAGCAAAGCTTGCGGGCTCCCACGTCGGTGTGCGGCCATCGGACAGGACCACCGAAGCGGTTCCTTCCGGGTAGGCAGACAGCGCCTGTTCCACCAGGGCCGCGCGGTGCTCGGCGCTCTCATTGGCGACGAGCAACTGCCCCCTCTGGCGGGCCAGGCCTGCCAGGAGGGCAGCTTTCCCACCCGGACCTGCGCAGAGGTCCAGCCAGGGACCGTCGGGCGCCTCGACCCGGGACAGGGCCCAGGCCACGAGCTGGGAACCTTCGTCCTGCACCCCGGCGCGCCCCTCCTTCACCGGGGGCAGGTGTGCGGGTACGCCGTTGGCAACCGCACCAAATGGCGAGTACGCGGTGGCGCTGGCGCCCAGACTGGTCAACTCCCTCACCTCGCAGAGACCCGGCCGCACCACCAGCGTGGGGGACGGGGCAACGTTGTTGGCGGCCAACGCATCGGCCACTTCGATCTCGGGAAGAACATCTCGATAGGCCTCCACGATCCAGACGGGATGGTGACCGCGCACGGCCAGCGCACCAGTTGTGTCCAGGTTTCTCGCAAGCTGATTGGTCCATGTTGTGAGGTCCTTCGCTGAGACCTTGCGCAGCACGGCGTTGACGATTCCGGTCACTCGCTGGCCGACGGTGGCGCGGGCCAGATCCACGGTGGCGGCCACGGCAGCATGCGGAGCCACGTTCATCGACAACGCCTGATGTGCCCCCAGCCGGAGCAGGTCCACCACGGCAGGCTGCAGCGTGGTCATTGAGCGGCCGGACGCGGCCTCGATGATGGCGTCATAGGTACCCATCAAGCGACAGGTGCCGGAGACCAGTTCGGTGACGAACCCGTTGTCACGGGTCTCCAGACCGGCAGTGGCCAGCTTCTTCGCGAGTGCCAGGTTGGCGTAGGCGTCCTGCGATGTGATTTCTCGCAGCACGTCGAATGCCACCCTCCGGGGGTCCTTCTTCGTCACGTCAGTACCTTTCCTGCAGCGTTGTTGCGAGCCCAGTCGATGGCGGTCATCCGGCGCTTGCCGGCGGGCTGAACCTCCAGCAGTTCCACTTCCTTGTCCCCGGTGGCCACGAACACCTGACGTTTCGTCGTGCGCAACCGGCCGGGCTCCCCCGGCTCGGGATCATCGGCGACACGGGCCCGCATGATCTTGAACCGCTCGCCATCCAGCTCGCACCAGGCTCCTGGATCAGGCGAACACCCCATCACGAGATTGCGAACTCCGGTGGCGGAGGCGCTCCAGTCGATGCGCGCATCCGCCACCGAGACCTTGGGCGCAATGGTGATCCCCTCCTGTGGTTGGGGCGTGGGGACTTCGCCTGCCTCCATGGCCTCCAGGGCGGCCAGAAGTTGCGGAGCACCGGATTCGGCGAGGCCGGACAGCAGTTCGCCAGCGGTGGCATCGGGCATGGGGATGGACGAAGCGCGATACACATCACCAGCGTCCAGCTCGCGGACGATTCGGAAGCAACAGGTGCCGATGGTCTCATCACCTGCCATGATCGCCCGCTGCACCGGGGCCGCTCCCCGCCAGCGCGGCAGCTCGGAGAAGTGCAGGTTGACCCAACCCAGGCGCGGGATGTCAAGAACACGCTGCGGCAGGAGAGCGCCGTAGGCCACGACCGGGCACGCATCCGGTGCGAGAGCCTTCAGCTCGGCAATGAAGTCCTCGTCACCGGGCTTCACTGGTTTCAGGACAGGAATTCTCAGCTCTCCAGCACGGACCGCCACGGGCGACGGCGTCATCCGACGGCCCCGGCCAGCGGGTGCATCAGGTCGGGTCACCACGGCAAGCACGTCGTGCCGGGAGTTCTGTAGAGCGTTGAGAGCCGGGAGTGCCACCTCGGGCGTGCCCGCGAAAACAAGTCTCATCTGTGTGTGCTCATTCGCATCGCTTGTGCTCGTCCTTAATCCAATACCTCGGGGTCCACCTGGATGTACAGCCTCCCACCTTCCTTGCGGGCTGAGCGTATCGCCGCCGCGTACTTGATCCGCCGCACCAGTTCCCGGCCCTGCACGAGCGGCACCCTGAGCAGCGCAACGGTCTCCGCGGTGGGACCGTGCTGGAACTCGTTGGGGCCCAGGATGTCCACGTCCTCGAATGGGTCGTTGTCCAGGAATTCGCGGACGGCCTCGGCATCCCCTCCCACACGAACCGCCTTGACTGCCGGTGGGAGGCCGGCGGCGGTCCGCTCCGCGAGCTCCGCAGAAATGAAGCCACCGACGTCGCCGCGCACCAGGGCCTGCAGCGCCGGATGCTCCGACGGGCCCACCGCCAGAACGCGTCCGCCGTCGCGCGGTCCCCGGCTGAGAGCGATGGCATTGCACCAGCGCCGCATGGATTCCTCCCCCACTCGCAGATCAGCGCGCATGAGCATCAGCTCGGTGTCCAGCAGCAGGATGCCCGCATAGCCTGAGGGAGCTGACGGTTCGGCCCCGGGGGTGGCCACCACTATCGCGGGTGCGTCCGGGACATCATTGCGGATCATTGCCGCCGAACTGTTGATCGCCACCACGCCGGGGAAAGCACGCCCCAGCTCCTCCGCGGTGCGGATGGCTCCGACCACGGGGGCCCGCAACTGCTGGGCGCGGCAGAACTCACACTCCCAGCGAGGTGGCTCGAAACCGCACCATGCGCATTCCAGGGCTCCCCGCCGTTGGCTCCGCAGCGGACCCCGGCACTTCCCGCATCGGGCAGCCTCACCACAGCGCTGGCAGGACAGGCCGGCTGAATGCCCGGCCCGGGGAACCTGGACAAGGACGGGGCCCTCGATCAGGGCCGTCCGCAGGAACTCAAAGGCCATGGACGGGAGCCGCAGCCGGGTGGCCATCGGATCGCGTCGCGCATCCCTGTCCCCGCTGAGCCGCACCGGCGCGGTGACGGCCCGGGTCTGGCCGGGGCTCAGCGCAATCTCCTTCAACCAGCCGCGCTCCACGAGGGCAGCGGCGTCCGTCGAGCGACCATGGGCGGCCATCAGCAACGCGCATCCACTCGCCACACAGCGCAGTACGGCCATGCCACGGGTGTGGGGGTAGGGCGCCCGCGGCTCGGCATGCGAGTCGTTGCCGTCGTCAACCACCACGAGCAGGCCAAGATTCTCCATCGGAGCGAGGATCCCACTGCGGGTGGCCACCAGTACCCGGGCCTGACCACGCCTCAACGCCAGCCAGTTGCGGTAGCGAGCAGAGTCCCCCAGTTCGCCATTGAGCACGGCCACAGAACCGCTCCCGAACGCCTCCTGGAAGCGTGCGAGGGTGTTCTCGAGTTCGCGGATGGTGGGGACGACGACGATGGCGCCCTTGCCCGCGGCCAGCGTCGCCGCGACGGCTTCGAGTACCCCGCCCACGAGATCGCCCGGACTGTCAACGACACAGGGCACCTGCCAGAAGGCGCGTGGACCAACGTCGGTCCCGAGCGCATCGAGGAAGCCCGCGCCGCCAGGGAACTGGGACAGAACCGTTCGGGTCTGGTAGGGCACGGGCATCGGCCACTCACGCTGAGGCGCCTTCTCAGTGGTGGAGTGGCGACGCGGCACAGCCAGGCGCACCACATCGGTCAGGACCCCTGCGTAGTGATCGGCCACTGCTCGGAACAACGCCACGAGTTCATCGTCGAGGATGGGTTCGGACGAGACGACGGACTTGAGCTTCAGTAGCTTCATGTCAGGCTGTGCCTCACCGAAGGAGATCAGCCACCCTTCGCGCGTGCGGCCGGAAAACGGCACCTTCACGCGGCATCCCGGCACAGCCGTTTCCGCCAGGGCATCCGGGATCTCGTAATCGAAGAATCGGTCGAGGTGTGCCAGGGGCACGTCGACGGCAACCCGCGCCACCCGCCGTGGCACTGGCCCCTCGAACAGACCGGGTACCGCCGTCGACATCGCTGGTTTCTCCCTAGAGGTTGCGTGGGTAGGGGCGCCGGTAAAGCGAGCGGGTCATCCGCGCCCGGTCAGCAAGGCGGAGGAGGGAGTCCCACTTTGATCGTTCGGCGACCGACAACAACGATGCTGAGCGGTATGCGGGGGCACGCGAGTCAGGCGACATTCCCTATCCACGCGATCTCTTAGCCCCTGACCGAGCGGGCGAGTGCCTCGGCACGGTCAGTCCGCTCCCAGGCCGCGTCCGGCAGGTCCCGGCCGAAGTGACCGTACGTGCTGAACTGCGAGTAGATCGGACGCAAGAGGTCCAGATCCCTGATGATGGCACCCGGGCGGAGATCGAAGGTGGCCAGCACCGCGTCGCGGATCTGGGCTTCAGGCACCTCGGAGGTACCGAACGTGTCGAGATAGAAACCCACGGGATGAGCCTTGCCAATGGCATAGGCAACCTGGACCTCACAGCGATCCGCGAGCCCGGCGGCCACAACGTTCTTGGCCACCCAGCGCATGGCGTACGAGGCAGAGCGGTCCACCTTGGAGGGGTCCTTGCCCGAGAACGCACCTCCCCCATGACGCGCCATGCCGCCATAGGTGTCCACGATGATTTTCCGACCCGTGACACCTGCGTCGCCCATTGGACCACCGATGACGAAGGTGCCGGTGGGGTTCACCAGCACGCGGGTGTTCTTGGTGCCAAACCCGTATCGCTCCATCACCGGGGCGATGACCTCACGGGTCAGGTCTGGGCGAATGGTCTGCTCCACATCCACCCCCTCGTCATGCTGGGTGGACACCACAACGGTCTCGACGTTGACGGCGCTGCCCTCGTCGTCGTAGGCAATGGTGACCTGTGTTTTGCCATCTGGGCGGAGATAGCCCAGCACGCCGTCCTTGCGCACCTCTGTGAGGCGCTCGGAGAGCCGGTGCGCCAGATCAATGGGCAATGGCATCAATGATGGGGTCTCGTTGCAGGCGTAGCCGAACATGAGCCCCTGGTCGCCGGCGCCCTGGAGGCTGATGATGTCGCGGTCATACTCGACGCGTGCTTCATATGCCGTGTCGACACCCGCGGCGATGTCCGGTGACTGGGCACCGAGTGCCACGGTGACACCGCACGAGGCACCGTCGAAGCCCACGCGCGACGAGTTGTAGCCGATTTCCAGGATCCGCTGTCTGGCAATCGGCGCCACATCAGCGAAGCCGGTGGTGGTGACCTCTCCGGCCACGACCACCAGTCCCGTGGTGACAAGTGTCTCCACGGCAACGCGTGAGGCGGCGTCCTGCGTGAGCAGGGCGTCGAGGATGGCGTCCGAGATGGAATCGGCGATCTTGTCCGGGTGGCCTTCGGTCACCGACTCCGACGTGAACAAACGGCCCATCTCAGGAAGCGGGGTCGGTGCCTGCGAAGGGATCAACGAAGTTGAAGGCAGGGTCTGCCTCCGCGGTGCGCTGCTCCTCTTCGGCCAGCGGATCGATCTGCGTGTACTGCAGCAGGCCTTCCTTGAGTTCGCGCAGGGCGATGGACAGCGGCTTCTCCTGGGGAGCTGCCGAGACCAGCGGGCCCACGTTCTCCAGCAGCCCTTCTCCGAGCTGCGAGTAGTAGGCGTTGATCTGACGGGCGCGCTTGGCGGCGAAGATCACCAGTCGGTACTTCGAATCGATGGACTCGAGGAGGTCATCGATGGGAGGGTTCGTGATGCCTTCGGGATTGATGCTCAAGATTCACCTTTGCTTTTCAGTGCGGGGGCCTGTGATCACAAGCGCATCAAGCCTATCAAAGTGGCGACGGTGTCCTCGACCACGTCGTTCACGATGCAGAAATCCGCCTTGTGGCTGGCCGCCAATTCAGTTCTGGCGGTCTCCAGCCGACGCTTCAGTGCCGGCTCGTCCTCGGTGCCACGGCCAATCAGCCGCCGTGTGAGTTCTTCCCAGGACGGTGGGCTGAGGAACACCAGCTGCGCCTCGGGCATGTTTCGTTTCACCTGACGAGCGCCCTGCATGTCGATCTCCAGAACCACGGACCGACCCTGCGCCAGTGCTCTGTCCACGGGAGGACGAGGCGTGCCGTAGGAGTGCGTACCGTGGACGACGGCATGTTCAAGGAGGAGCCCACGCGCGGCGAGATCGTCGAAGTGTTCAGCACTCACGAAGTGGTAGCTCACCCCGTCCACCTCGCCTGGGCGAGGATCCCGGGTGGTCATCGACACGGAATACAGAACATCGGGACGCTGCTCGCGCAACTGGGCGCACACCGTTCCCTTGCCCACTCCGCTGGGACCTGAAATCACCCAAACTCCGGGTTGTTTGTCTGGCACGTCGCCCAGCTTAGAAGAACGCCGCACAGGTCAGGAAAACATTGCCTTCAGGCGCTCCACCTGGTGACGACCGAGACCACGGATCCGGCGGTTCGCGGCGATGTCGAGGCTTTCCATGATTTCTGCGGATCGCGTGACGCCGACCCGGGGAAGAGAGCGCAACAGATCCACGACCTTGACACGCGAGAGGGTGTCATCACTCGTGGCCTTGTTGAGAGCCTCGTGAAGCGACAGCTGACCCGACTTGATCTGCGTCTTGAGTTCCGCACGTGCTCGCCTTGCCTCGGTTGCAGCAGCGCGGGCTGCTTCCAACTGTTCCTTGCTCAATTGCGGAATGGCCATGAGGCCACCGTCCTTCCGCCCACCCGGGCGTCGGTTGAACACCAATCAACCGAATGGCGCTCGGTCATGATAGCTACCCCCGGGGGTGAGCGGCTACATCAGTCTACGCTGTTCACCTGTGTCAAGAAATGTTTCGCGCGAGACCGGAGTGCCTCGCGACCCCCACCGATGACATCGCGGCTCACACTGGGCAGGATGTGAGCGCTGGCTACGCCGAATGCCCGGCGCACTCCCTCCATTGTGCCGCCCTGCGCTCCGATGCCCGGGACGAGGATGGAGCCGTTGAAGTGTGCAATGTCACAGTTCACGTCCGCGTGGGTCGCCCCGATGACAACCCCGACTGCGTGGTGCCAACCCGGGTTCTTTGACGTGATCACGTCCACCACATGCTGTGCCACACTCGCTCCCCCCAAAGAGGCCGTCTGGATTGCTTCTCCCTCCGGATTGGAGGTGCGCGCCAACACGTAAATGCCACGCCCGGCCGCAACGGCCTTGTCGATGGCTGGCGTCAGTGACCCCACACCGAGGTAGGGGCTCAGTGTGATGGCGTCGGCGCGCAGGGGTGAGGCATCGTCAAGGTATGCCGTGGCATAGCCGGTCATGGAACTGCCGATGTCGCCACGTTTGACGTCCAGCACCGACAGGGCACCGGCTTGTCGAATGTCATCAAGTACGCGCTCCAACACCGCGACACCGGCTGAGCCGAAAGCCTCGAAGAAGGCTGACTGCGGTTTGAACACGGCAACTTCTGTGCCAAGTTCCTCGACGATTCCCCGGGCGCAGGCTTCGAGCCCCGTCACGGATGTGTCCAGGCCCCAGGCGGCGAGCACCGAAGGCATGGGATCGATGCCGACGCACAGGTTTCCCCGTGCCGAGGTGATGGCGCTCAGACGGTCTGCATAAGCCATTGGATTGATCCCTGTCATGTCGTGATGGAGTCCTGTCAGCGTGTGACGTCAACGCCCGATGTCGTGGATACCGCGCACGAGCGCGGGACCCTCATAGATGAAACCGGTGTAGAGCTGCAGGAGTTGGGCGCCGGCATCAAACATGGAACGGGCATCGGCGGGCGACATGATGCCCCCCACCCCCATGATGGGCAACTGGGTGAGGTGGGCGAGATTGTCCACGAAGCGCAGGGCCTTCAGGGTCAGGGGTGCGCCACTCAGGCCACCAGCCTCACTGGCCCGATGTTGGTCAGAGGCAGCCAATCCGTCTCGCATGAGAGTTGTATTGGTGGCGATGACACCCGCAGCGCCAGCGTCCTCGATGGCCCGCACCGTGGGCAGTACGTCGGCCTCGGCGAGATCTGGGGCGAGCTTGACGAAGACGGGGAGATCATCGGGCGCGTACTCCACCAGCGCTCCGATGAGCCGGGACATCTCCGCTGCGCCCTGCAGCGAGCGCAGCCCGGGGGTGTTGGGGCTGGAGACGTTGACGGCAATGTAGTCGGCGTGGGGGGCCAGCTTCTCCAGGGACGCCAAGTAGTCCTGCGTCGCCTCCTCGACGGGAACCACTTTCGTCTTGCCGATCGAGATGCCCACAGGGATGCCCAGGGCAGCGTTGCCGCGCCGCACCCCGAGATGCTCGAGATGCGCTGCCATGGCCGCCGCACCACGGTTGTTGAAGCCCATACGGTTGATGATTGCCCGCGACTCCTTGAGGCGGAACAACCTCGGCGCCGCGTTCCCGGGCTGGCTCTGGGCAGTGACGGTGCCCAGCTCCGCAAAACCGAACCCGAACCGACTCCAGGCGGTGGCTGCGCGCCCATCCTTGTCCAGCCCCGCGGCCAGACCCACGCGGTTCGGGAAGTCGATCCCTGCGATGCGGACACCGTCCACAACCCGTCGACGACCAGTGGCCGGCAGTACCGTGAGCGCATCGATCATCTGCTCGTGGACCTTCTCCGGGTCACCCCCGGCATACCGGAACAGACCGATGCGCGCCAGGTGATAGGCGCCCCGGAGCGCACGCGTGGATGGTCTGAGATTTGGGCTCATCCCTGCAACGCCGCCCACTCCTGCAGCGAGGCGACGGCAAGGTGGCCGCGACGCAGCGCCTCGATCCCCTGCACGGCTGCGGCCAGTCCGGGAACCGTGGTGACACAGGGCACATCCGCCAGAACTGCGGCGGTCCGGATGAGGTAGCCGTCCCTGCGAGGCGAGGCCTCGCTGGATCCGGGGGTGTTGAAGACCAGATCGATGTCGCCGTCGGTGATGAGCTCAACGATGGAGCGCTCCTCGCTGCCCTCGGTTCGCTCTGACAGTTTGTGCACCTGGCGCACCTCCACGCCGTTGCGGCGCAGCACCGACGCCGTGCCGGATGTGGCGAGGATGCTGAAGCCCAGATCGGCCAGCCGTTTGATGGGCCACAGTGCGTGGCGTTTGTCCCGGTTGGCGACGGAGACGAACACGGTGCCCGAGGTGGGCAGTGGTCCTCCCCCACCGGCCTGCGCCTTGGCGAAGGCGGTACCGAAATCCTCGGAGAGGCCCATCACCTCGCCCGTGGAGCGCATCTCGGGGCCGAGCAATGTGTCAACAAAGGCGCCGGCGGCCGTGCGGAACCGGTTGAAGGGCATCACTGCCTCCTTGACGGCCATGGGTGCGCCCTCGCGGAAGGTGGCGCCGTCGCCGGTGGCAGGCAGCATCCCTTCCGCCCGGAGGTCTGCGATGCTGTCCCCGAGCATGACGCGTGCGGCCGCCTTCGCGAGCGGCGTGTTGGTTGCCTTGCTGACGAAAGGCACCGTGCGCGAGGCGCGTGGGTTGGCCTCCAGAACGTACAGCGTGTCGCCGTGCAGGGCGAACTGGATGTTCAGCAGCCCCACCACGCCCACGCCCGCGGCGATCAGTTCGGTGGACTCGCGAATACGGTCCACCTCGGAATCGCCCAGCGTGATCGGCGGCAGCACACAGGCCGAGTCACCGGAGTGGATGCCTGCCTCCTCGATGTGCTCCATGACGCCGCCGAGGAAGAGCTCGGTTCCGTCGTAGAGGGCATCGACGTCGATCTCCACGGCATCGTCCAGGAAGCGGTCCACCAGGACCGGTGATTCCTCGGTGATCTCGGTGGAGGCCGAGATGTAGCGCTCCAGAGCGCCCTCGTCGTAGACGATCTCCATGCCACGGCCACCCAGGACATAACTCGGCCGCACCAGGACGGGATAGCCGATCTCGGTGGCAATGTGGCGCGCCTCCTCGAAGGAGGCGGCCATGCCGTGCTTGGGAGCGGGCAGCCCGGCGCGGGCCAGCACCCTGCCGAATGCCCCGCGCTCCTCGGCCAGGTGAATGGCCTCCGGACTCGTGCCGATGATGGGCACGCCCGCATCCTTCAGCACCTGTGCAAGCTTGAGCGGGGTCTGACCACCCAGCTGACAGATGACGCCAAGAACCGGACCTGCGATGGCTTCCGCGTGGTAGATCTCCAACACGTCCTCCGCGGTCAGGGGCTCAAAATAAAGCCTGTCCGAGGTGTCGTAGTCGGTGGAGACGGTCTCTGGATTGCAGTTCACCATGATGGCTTCGTAGCCGGCGTCGCGCACCGCCATCGTCGCGTGGACACAGGAGTAGTCGAACTCGATTCCCTGACCGATCCGGTTGGGTCCGGACCCCAGGATGATGACGGCCGGCTTGGTGCGCGTCGGTACCTCCGACTCCTCGTCATAGGAGGAGTACATGTAGGGAGTATGTGCCTCAAACTCGGCCGCGCAGGTGTCGACGGACTTGAAGACGGGGCGGATACCCAGGGCCCACCGCACGCCCCGGACCACCTCTGTGGTCAGGTTGCGCAGCCTGGCCACCTGTTCGTCCGAGAAGCCATGCCGCTTGGCCCTGAACAGCAGGTTCGCGGTCAGTTC